>ODAI013236074.1_pt1 | contig 51802 bp, 36 predicted proteins | sample 1539321 | NCBI WGS metagenome assembly ODAI01 (sample SAMN02144231, study PRJEB22623) | gut metagenome | biome: sheep rumen | host: Ovis aries | place: New Zealand
AGTGCACCTATAAGAAAGTGAGCGAGTATTGCTACACCGAGCAACAGCGTCAGGCATTCATCGACAAGTATGTGGCTGGCGACGAGAACAGCAGCGCCCTGCACACACAGCGCTACAAAGGTTTGGGTGAGATGAACCCCGAGCAGCTTTGGGAGACCACCATGGATCCGGCCAACCGACTGCTGAAGCAGGTAACCATCGAGAATGCCGCCGAAGCCGACGAGATCTTCTCGATGCTCATGGGCGACGATGTGGAGCCACGCCGCGAATTCATCGAGCAAAATGCAACTTATGCCAATATCGACGCATAAAAACAAATACCAAACAAGGGCATATCTTTACGGGTATGCCCTTGTTGTTTTATGTCTGGCTGTATTCCTGACGGCATGTTCAAAAGGCAACAATGACGTATTGAGACAAATCGGTCATGTAAAACGCCTCATGTATAGCCATCCCGATAGTGCCATGACACTGATTTGTCAGATGCCTGACAGCCTGTTGAGCAGTCAACAACTGGATGATGATGTGCGGATAGACATCTATTTCTTTCGTGCCAACCGATTGATGAAGGAGCGTAAGCACAGCGAGGCTATTGAATGGATGGACAAGGCGATGAACATCAAGCGGAAAAACATGGAGAAAGAACTGGCGGCCAGGAAGGAGAGACAGGTGAGAACACCCATCAATACATTCATCGCCCCTGCCTATCTAGGTTCTGTCAGCGTGTTGGCCCTCGCTTTGTTGGGAACAATTCTGTACGACCGCAGACTCAGACAGATATCCAGTTTGCACTCTTCTGTGCAGAAAAAGGCTGATGAAATCGGGATTTTAAGCAGCCAACTGCAACAGATTCACAACACAACCACCGAGCAATTAGGGCGTGGGAAACAATGGATGGACCTACTGGAGCAGGGAAAAACCATGAAGAATATTTCTATTGAAGAGGAGCAATACTTTATTGATTACTACGCTTTTTCCCACCCTGAGGAATACAAACGCATCACATCGCCCTATCGACAATTGTCACTCCGCCACACCACCTACCTCATCCTGAGCGAAATGGGCTATAACGACAAAGATATTATGCGTATCTTGATGGTGAAAAGCAGCACCATTCGCAACTACCGGCTGCGCATGAACAAAAACAAATGGGAGTGAGAAGCGTCGCACTTGCATTCCCCGTTTATATTTTCAAAGGATAATAACACATTGATTGTAAGCTAATTACCGCCAATTTTCAGGTGCGACACCGCCGAAAAATTCTTCTTGAAAAGTTTTGAAATAACCAGAAATTGTAATATGTTTGCAGCATCAAACTTTTCAAAATCAAGATTATGAAGAAGAAAAACTATCTCATCGCATTCTTTGCACCCTGGCTGATGATGCTGTTCAGTGCTGCCTTGGGCACATGCGGCCACGACGTAAGTGCTCGCACCTACACCGATAGCATCTGCATGTTTATGCTTACATGGCTCCTGCTGCGACAATTTACGCAAGAACGGCAGCAGATCATTCGTATGACGGCAACTATGATAGTTGGTTGTCTAGTTATCATGTCACCTCTTTACCTAGATTTTACTCACGAATACTTCGCACAGGCAGACCTTTTCATTGTCATCGTGTCGATGATTCTAGCAGCCGTCTGCTTTAAGACACAGCGCATCTCTGTTCTGGTATTATCTGTTATTCTCCTCATCCTTCTCAACACCTATGGCGTACACGCATGGATAGATCTTATGAAACCTTAAAACCTTATCGTCATGTCTTATCTAACCAAATACATCATCATTTCCATTTCGTCGGCCTTGTTGTTCCTGATAGCCAACCTATCATCTAGTATATCGCTTTTTGTGGCTGGATGGGTCGCCACCATCTGCTTTGCCATTTTCACATGGCTGATGACAAGCCACTATGCCTCTACTACTACTGAAGGATTGCACATCGCAGCAGCAATCTGTCTGACACTCATGGTGATAGCCATTATTATGGTTTTCACCGTCTGGCGAAGCTTCATTCCAATGTATCCATGCGTATTAGCAATTATAAGTGTGTTACTAACCATGGTATATTTCTATAACCGAAAAGCGACAGAAGCCACATTGATTATCATCATCCTGGCTTTCATCAATTTAGCAGGCTACGACATGTGGTCGATGTTGACATAAGGACGGAAGCAGTTGTGACTAGAAATACTTACAAATCTGACGACATTTACAACTGACGACATTCTTCTATCAGTACCGGGGCATTACGCTCAGACCGGCAGGATAGGTCAGACGGATGGTGACACGCTCGCAACGGGAGAAGAAATCCATGCCCAGCCGGCTTTCGTAGTTGCCCCCTTCAAGCACCGACATCTGCGGAAGTGTGACCACTGTTCGCCCAACAGCCATATCGAACTGGGGGTAAACATACTCGCGACCGGCTGTTCGCCCACCCCAACCCACAAACTCTACCTCACGGTGAGGCAGATAATCGGTCAGATAATGCTGTTGCCCGGTCAGCTGACAGGCATTTACCGCACTGTGCGTAGCACCCATATCGGGAATCAGCTGCAGACGATTGCCATGATGGCGCACCTCCAGCAACAAGCCATTGTCAGAAAAGCCACAACTGAGATTCCGCTCATCGATGGTCTCATCGGCTGAAGCATGCATGGTTTGAGACTTGAAATCGAACTGGACACAACCCCATTGCTGCAACAAAGGCAAGCCGATGATGGATTTTTGGTGAGCTGTCTCTACCAAATCATCCGCTAAAGCAGTGTCGTCAAGCACACAAAATGGTACATTTCGAGCTTCCACGTTTCCAATTCTCAGCGTTTCTGCGATGGCCAGCCACCCGCAATTTTCGCCCATTCCATCGAGAAAAATAGAGATATCGGTCAGTTGCAAGCCTAGCTGTTCTGCGACACTCCGGCTCACCACATGCATCGTGGCACCCGTGTCGAGCATCATGTCGACGGCCTGGCCGTTGACCACGGGGCGCAACATGACTGCCACCGACCGTGCCTCTGGCGGTCCTACTGAGTCTAAACGGAATGGTATCGACGCGTCAAGGGCACCTTTCCACTTCTGGCGATATGCTCTGGAGGCACCGAAGAGCCTTTCATACTGCTGAAAGAGCGTTTTCATGGCAAACGAGTCGTGGGTCTGCAGAAAGCGCCGTAGGGTCTTCACCGCCTGCCGGTCGCGCCCGCACCGATGTTGCTGCAGGGCCACTCCGAAGGTCAGTTGAGCCTCCAACGGGCCATCGAAAGAGTCGGAGTACTTCTTCAAGGCCCGTCGCATCAACTTCGCAGCCTGCTTAGCGTCACCCTGACAACCACGCACAAAAGCATTGCCGGCAGCCAGAACGCCCTCGCTGAGCGAGTCTTTATGCTCGATGAGGAGCCGGCTGAGCGACAGACCGTCACTACCGCGCATCAGCAAGAGTGCCCTTTCATCAACTGTCTGGGCACCTGCTGCTGCCGGTAGTAATAACAAAAGGGCAGCCATACACTTTTCGCGCAGCCTTTTGTTCATGTTGCTGGTTACTCTGTTATGGCATCGAACCTGTATTCCACAAAGGCTTCCATGGCCTCATAACAGGCCAATCCCAAATCGTCGTAGAGACGGGCGGTGGTGCGGTTGCGGTCCTCGGCGCGCTGCCAGAAGAGACGGGCGTCATCACCCAGGAAAGGAGCGCTCTCCATCTGGCTCTGGTGCTTCAAGATTGACTTACGTTTTTGAAGCAGTTCCTCGGGACTCATGGGCACACACATCTCGATGTCCCACAGATCCCACTCGGCCCAGGCTCCGCGGTAGAGCCAAATGCGGCAATCGCGTGTCCAAGGCTCTTCGGCCTTTAGCTCTTGCTGGAAAGCAGCCAACACGGCATCGGTGCATTTCTTGTGCGTGCCATGTGGGTCGGCCAGGTCGCCTGCAGCATAAATTTGGTGGGGCTTTACTTCGCGCAGCAGCTGGCGGACAATCTCTACGTCGCGCTCGGTCATGGGCAGCTTCTCTATCTTCCCGCTTTCATAGAAGGGAAGGTCGAGAAAATGAATCTGTGCATGGGGAATCTGGTTGTAGGTGCATGCAGTGCGTGCCTCTCCGCGACGGATGAGCTGTTTCACGGTGCGGACATCCAAAGAGTCGACATCGCCCTGTTTTTTCTGCTTGAGAAAGTCTTTTATCTCGCGGTATTTGCGTTTGATGTTCTCGTCGGCATTCTCGCCAAGCAGCTGATTGAAACCGTTCACAAAGTGCATGTAGCGGGTTACCTCCTCATCGTCGACGGCAATGTTGCCCGATGTCTCGTAGGCAATGTGTACACCGTGCCCCTGCTGTACCAATCTGCGGATGGTGCCACCCATCGAGATGACGTCGTCGTCGGGATGGGGTGAAAACACGATGACCCGCTTGGGATAGGGTTTGGCGCGTTCGGGCCGGTAGGTATCGTCGGCATTGGGCTTGCCTCCAGGCCATCCGGTGATGGTATGCTGCAAGTCGTTGAACACCCGGATGTTGATAAATCCGGCCGAACCATATTGCTGCAACAGATGTTCCAGTCCGTTGTTGGTATAGTCGGAGGCCAGCAGTTTGAGCAAAGGCTTGCCAGTTTGCATACACAGATTGATCACATCACGACGCAACTGACGGTCTACGATGTGGGTAAAGTCCATTTTTGAAGATAGGTCAAGATCTAACATATTCTTGTTTTTTATGGTAAGTGTCGGGAGTCTATTTCTCAATATTCGTTCGTTTTGTAAACTCAATGATTTCAGGAATATAGCCGAAGGCCAGCCCTGTGACGGTATCTGCACAGCCGTAGTAGACGGCGATGCGCCCTGTCTCGGGATCGTGGAGCGCGGCGCATGGGAAACATACGTTGGGCACATCGCCCATGCACTCGTAGGGCATTTGTGGCGAGATGAGGTAAGGACCGCTACGGGCAATGACGCGCCAAGGCTGGTCGAGGTCGAGCAGCGCCGACCCGAAGCTATACACATAGCCATTGCATGAGTGAAGCACACCATGATGGAACAGCAGCCAACCCTCGCTGGTCTCGATGGGCACGGGACCGGCACCAATCTTCATGCACTGCCAGGCGCTCACCTCGAAGGCCGCAGGCGACATCACATGGCGATGACGGCCCCAGAACTCCATGTCGGGTGACTCGCTGTAGAAGATATCGCCAAAGGCGGTATGACCGGTATCACTGGGGCGGCTCAGCATGGCGTAGTTGCCGTTGATCTTCCGGGGGAAGAGCACTCCGTTGCGGTTGTAGGGCAAGAAGGCATTCTCCAACTGGTGGAAAGTCTTGAAATCCTTCGTCCAGGCCACGCCGATGGTAGGACCGTGATAGCCGTTACACCATGTCACATAATAGCGGTCGTCGATGAAGGCCACACGCGGGTCGTAACCATAGACCCACTGTCCCACTTCAGCATTGTCGCAGTCAAAACGAATGGTGTGCTCGTCGATGTTCCAATGCACACCATCGGTGCTAAAGCCTGCATGCAGGGTCATCCGCCGGTTTTGGTCATCGCAGCGGAAAACGCCGGCAAAGCCATCACCGAAAGGCACTACAGCACTATTGAAAATACTATTGGAGTCGGGCAGCAAATCGCGGGGGATAATCGGATTAGCCGAACAACGCCACATCACACTCTTGCAATTCTCGGGACGCTCCTCCCAGGGCATTTGAGGAAGCGGGCGGCCCTGTATCTTTAGTTCTTCCATATTGTTTATTGGTAGGGTTTCTTTTCTTATCTCAACGTTGTCATACGGAGAAGCTAGGGTCTGTCTTTCTTAGCGGTGCCGAACGCCGAGGGCTGACTGCCCATCACGAGCTCCAGTTCTCCGCCGCAGACGATATCCTTGAAGTCGACATACGACTTCGTATACTTCTTGCCGTTCAACTTGGCGCTCTGCACATATATATTCTCAGCACTATTGTTGCGGGCAGTCACCTTGAAAGTACGGCCATTGCCCACATTCATCTCCACACTGTCGAAAAGCGGCGAGCCGATGATGTAGCGCCCGCCGGCCGGTTCCACCTGATAGAGTCCCATCGATGAGAGCACATACCAGGCCGACATCTGTCCTACATCCTCGTTGCCGCTCAGTCCGTCGAGGCCATCGCGATACATCTCGCTGAACACCTTGCGCAACAATGGGGCGGCCTTCCAGGGCTGTCCGGCATAGTTGTACATATATATAATATGGTGGCTGGGCTCATTGCCGTGCGCATACTGGCCGATGAGACCGCTGATATCGGGCGATGCACCCTCGCCAAGGTCGCCCTCAGCAACAAACAGCGAGTCGAGTTTCTGCAGGAACGGTTTCTCGCCACCGAACAAGCCTATCAGTCCATGCACGTCGTGCGATACGAGCCAAGTGTATTGCCAGGCATTACCCTCGGTATAGTCGTCGTGCTGATGGACGGCATGGAACGGATTGAACGGTTCGCGGAACTGTCCCTTGCTGGTCACACCGCGCATAAAGCCCGTCTTGCGGTCGAAATACCGGCGATAGCTCTGACTGCGGTCGTAGAAATACTTATAGTCGCTCTTAGTGCCATAGCGCTTGGCCACCACAGCGGCGGCACCGTCGGCAATGGCATACTCCAAGCCTTTGGCCACCGTCTCGTAGGTAGGATCGAGGTCGCAGGGGATATAGCCGTATTGGGCCAGCAGCCCCAGGCCGCGCTCCTCGCGCATGTCGCTCTTCTTGAGAGCCTCCAAAGCGGCTTTATAGTCGGTGAGATAACCTTTCATCACCAGGTCGGCCAGTGCGATGCTGCCCGGATTGCCCACCATACAGTCGGTCTCGTTGCCCATCAGGTGCCACACGGGCAGTTTGCCCTGCTGGTCACAGATATGAAGCATGGTCTGGGCAATGTCTTTCTGCCGTTCGGGGTGAATGAGCGTCATCAGCGGATGAGCGGCACGGTAGGTATCCCACAACGAGAAGGTGGTATAATTGGTGAAGTCACCCTGGTACACCTGTCCGTCGGCTCCACGGTAGCGGCCGTCAACATCGCAGAACACCGACGGGGCTATCATGGTGTGATACATGGCTGTATAGAAAACACTCTGCTCGGCAGGAGTGCCCCCGCTGATGTGCATCTTCTGCAACTGCTCTTCCCATTTACGGTCGGCATCAGCCACGAGCGACGCAAAGTTCCAGTGGTTCATCTCAGCCCGCAGGTTGGCTTTGGCGCCCTCCACGCTGACAGCCGACAAGCCCACACGCAGCAGAAGCGGCGAACCGTTGTTGTCGAACGAGAACACGCTGAGCGAGTCACCTTCCTGTTGCACCTGCTTCACAGGACGGGAGAACTCGGCGGCAAAAAACACTTTCTGGTCTTTCGCCCAGCCCGTGGAATAGCGGAAACCCGTTACCAGAGTCGCACTCTCGACCTTCATTCCGCATTGGCTCATCTTGTCCCAGCCTATGCCCTGGTTCAGATTGAGCACCATGAAGCCATTCTTGGCGTCGGCAGGTAGTGTGTAACGGTGCATACCGGCCCGCTCGGTGGCTGTCAGCTCCACATGAATATGGTTGTCGAGCATCACACTGTAGTAGCCGGGGCGCACCCGCTCGGCACGATGAGAGAACAACACCTCGCGCTGTTCCTCATCCAATACGGGCAGGAAAGCCACATCGCCCAGTTCGCCAATACCCGTTCCACTGAGGTGCATGTGGCCAAAACCGATGATCACACTGTCGGACTCATGGTAGCCCGAGCACCAGTCCCATCCGCGGGTATGCTCGTTAGGTCCCAGCTGAATCATGCCAAACGGCACATTGGCACCCACAAACACATGTCCGTGGCCACCGGTTCCTATTCTGGGATTCACCAGCTGGGTCAGATTCCCGGCCATGCCCGTCAGGGGCATCAGCATGAGCGACAGCAGAAGCAGCCACCCGCAACGTTTTTCTGTTCTCATTGTTTCTTCGTATTAATCGTTAATGTTTTGTTCTTCTTCAGTTGTTGATGCGAGATGCGATAGGTCTTCAGCGGCTTCCCGCCGAGCGTCATCCGGTCGATCAGCACCTCGGAGGGGTCGGCCGAGCGGCGCTCTATCACGATGTCGCCATCGGGATAGTAAACGGGGTCGAGATGCAACGTCACCCTGTTGAACACCGGTGTGGTGATGCAATAATACGGTGAGCCGGGACAGTCGGGATAGAGCCCCATCATCGAGAAGATGAGCCATGTCGACATGGTGCCGCAATCATCGTTGCCGGGTATTCCGTCGGGCCGGTCGCTGTAGTGCTGGCCGATCAGCCGGCTGACCAGCCGCTGCGTGCGCCACTCCTCACCCTTGAAATAGCAGAAGAGATAGGGATAGGCTATGTCGGGCTCGTTGGCGGGGTCGTAGAGTCCCTCGTCGAACCCCCGCTGCAACTTATTCACAAATGCCTTGTTGCCGCCCATCAGCCGGGCCAGTCCGCTCACGTCGTGGGGCACGTAGAACGTATAGTTCCATGCACTGCCCTCATGAAAACCGGGAGCATTCGAAAAGTCGGCACCGGCTTTCGGGTCGAAGGGGGTGAGGAACGAGCCGTCGGCATTGCGCGGACGCAGCGTTCCGTATTCCTTTGAGTAGTAATTCCTATAGCCCAGGCTCTGCTGATAGAACCGGCGGGCATCCTCTTTCTTGCCCAGACTGGCTGCCAACTGGCTCAGTGCATGGTCGGCAATGTAATACTCCAGGGCATGCGACACAGAGTTGTCGCCCGAGAGGTCGGCGGCATAAGCGCCCATGGGCACATATCCCTTCAGCAGATAATCGTCGATGTCAGGGCGCATCTTATTGTCTTTTCCGGGGGCGGTGGCCGAATGGCGGAAGGCCTCATAGGCACTCTCGATGTCAAAGTCGCGCAGTCCCTTGAGCCACGTGTCGGTGATGACGGGTATCGAGGGGTCGCCCTCCATGGTCCATGTCTCGCGGCCATAGAGTTCCCATTTGGGCATCCATCCCCACTCGCGGTACATATCAATCATCGAGCGCACCATATCCAACTGACTGTCGGGATAGAGCAGCGTAAGCAACTGATGCACATTGCGGTAGGTATCCCACAGCGAGAACACCGTATAGCGGTTCTTGGCCTTACCTTGCAGTCGGCCCGTCTCACTGCTTTCCATCATCGGATACTCGCCGTTCACATCCTGCACGATGTTGGGATGTATCTGCGTATGATACAAGGCGGTATAGAACATGCGGCGCTGCTGCTCCGTACCGCCCTCCACCGTGACGACACCCAGCTGGCGGTTCCACTGCTGGCGGGCAGCGGCCTTCATGTTGTCGAAGTCGAAACGGGGCTGCTCTTTCTGCAGGTTCTGTCGCGCATTGGCGATGGAGACGAACGAGATGCCTGTCTGAATCTCCACCTGTTCGCCCTCCTCGAGGTCGTAACTGAAGAAATAGCCAATCTCATTGCCGGCCATCTCGCGCCCATAGCGGGTGTAGAGCTTATAGTGCCCGTTGTCGGAGTCCCACTGGGCCTCCACACCGGTCATGGCTGGCTGCTTCTTCCAGTAGCCCGAGGTCTTGGGCACTCGGTTGACGCGCATCACGAAATAGACCGGAAAGACGGCCTGCGCATTGTAGCAGAAGGTGCCCAACAGGCGGAAACCTTCTATCTCGGTGGCACTCACCCGGCGCACCATGCCACCCACCTCGTTGGTCAGTCCGTCACCGATATTCACCAGAATGTGGCTCTCGCCTCCCCGGAACGTATATCGCTCGGCGGCCGTGCGCTCCGTGGCAGTCATCTCGCAACGGATGCCATATTTCTTCAGCAGCACTGAGTAATAGCCGGGCGAGGCCTGCTCGTCGGTGTATTCAGAGCCATAATGACGGTAATCCACATCCAATGCCCCGCTGGTGGGCATGGTCAGCAGCGACCCCATCTCCGGGCAACCCACACCGCTGAGCGTTCCGTGGGCAAAACCGGTGATATACTTGTTGTTATATTCATAGGGCGCCGACCACCAGCGAGCGTCTTTGTCGAATTGGTTCAGGTCGCTGCCCATCACGTTGAACGGCACCACCGACATCATGCCGTGAGGTACCACTGCCCCGGGATTGCACACGCTGAAATTGGTCGTCCCGATGAACGGGTCTACATAGCGGGCCAGGTCGTCGGCTGCCGCAGCCGCCAGCGCCATCATCAGTGCCAGGCACCCTGTCATTATTCGCCTCATATCTCTCTTATTACAAGTTTCTTGTTTTTATTGTTTTACGCTCATCTTTCCTTCCAGCCTGATGTCGTCCGACGCACTGCCCACCATCACCGTGAACTCGCCAGGCTCAACGACGCGCTGCAGACTGGCTGTCACCACCTCGAGGTCAGTCCTTGTCAGCACAAATGTCACGCGGCGTGTCTCGCCGGCTTTCAGATGCACTCGCTCGAAATGCTTCAGCTGGCGGTTGGGCTGCACCACCGATGCCACCTCATCGCGCACATAGAGCTGGGCTACCTCGTCGCCGTCCACGCGACTGGTGTTACGGATGTCGAAACTCACCTCATACCGGCCGCCGGCCTGCTCGCCGATCTGCAGGTTGCTATAGGCAAAATCGCTGTAGCTCAGCCCGTAGCCAAAGGCATAGAGCGGCGTGACGGGCATCTCCACATAGTCGTGTCCCACGGGGTTCTTCCGGTTATAATAGACGGGCAGTTGTCCCACACTGCGCGGTACCGACACCGACAGACGGCCGGCAGGATTGTAGTCGCCGAACAACACATCGGCCACGGCCATGCCGCCCTGCTCGCCGGGGTAATAGGCCGTCAGCAACGCATCGGCATGCTCGGTGGCCCAGTTCTTCAACATGGGACGGCCCTCGATATAGACCACCACCAACGGCTTGCCCGTCTGGCGCAGGGCGTCGAGCAGATGGCTCTGCATACCCAACAGGTCGAGTGTGGCCCGGTCGAAGCCCTCGCCGCACTCCATGTCGCTCACGGTCTTGCTGTCGGTCACGGCAGCGCCGGTCTCTTTGTATTCGGTCTTGAAGTCGCGCGCACTGGAACCACCGACCACAGCCACCACCACGTCGGCACGACGGGCTGCCTCTACAGCCTCGCTGATGTCGTTGCTGCTGGTGTCGCGAATGGCGCAACCCTTCACATATTCCACTTGTCCCTCCGGCAGTTTAGCCCTCACACCGTCGAGCACGGTCTTCACCTTCTCGTCGGGCTGCGGAGCGGTATAGTCGCCCAGCATGTTATACCGGTTGTCGGCATTCGGACCCACTACGGCCACACGCACATCTTTCTTCAGCGGCAGGGTGTGGTGGCGGTTCTGCAACAGCGTGATGCTCTCTTGTGCCACCTTGCGGGCCAAGGCCACATGGTCGGCAGCATGCACCTGCTGGGCTGCCTCTTGCGGATGAACGTAGGGATGGTCAAACAGGCCCATCTCAAACTTCATGGTCAGGATGCGGCGCACGGCCTCGTCGAGCACCGACTCTTTCAGCCGGCCTTCCCTGACAGCACCGATGAGCAGGGCGTAAGCCTTGCCGCCCAGGTCCATCTCCACTCCGGCATTGGCAGCCAGCACAGCAGCATCCTCCAGTGTCTCGGCCACATGATGGGTCTCCCACATGCCGTCGATGCTATAGAGGTCGCTCACCACAAACCCGCGGAAGCCCCAGTCGCGGTGCAGCACGTCGCGCAGCAGATAGCTATTGGCCGTACAGGGAATGCCATCCATCGAGTTGTAGGAGGTCATCACCGATAGTGCGCCGGCCTCTATTGCACGCCGGAATGGCGGCAGGAATGTTTCGTGCAGGTCGCGCATTCCCATATTGGTGGGGTTGCCGTTCTGTCCGCCCTCCGTGGCACCGTAGGCCAGGAAGTGCTTCAGCGTAGGCAGGGTGCTGTAGGGTTGCGACAGTTGGCCACCGCCCAGTCCCTCGATGAGGGCCGCCCCCATCTCGCCGGCGAGCACAGGGTCTTCGCCGAAAGTCTCTTCCACACGACTCCAGCGCGGGTCGCGCACCAGGTCGAGCACCGGTCCGTAGCTGATATGGCCGCCCTGTAGGCGTATCTCCTTGCCGATGGCACGGCCCACCTCGCGCATCAACGCACGGTCGAAGGTGGCTGCCATGCCCAAACCCGTGGGAAAGACGGTGGTTCCAATGGCCATGTGTCCGTGGGGGGCCTCCTCAGCCAGGAAGATGGGAATGCCCAGACGGGTCTTCTCCAGGGCATAGCGCTGCATGGCATTGCCGGCCTGCGCTGCCAGCTCGGGTGTCAGACCGTTCGCCAGCGTCTTCCTCGTCCATGGGTCGGCACGGTAAACACCCCAATAAGCGCCCACATGCAGGCTGTCCACCTCGCGTTTGAATTTCTCAGAAACGCTCACGGTGGTGCCCGAAGCCATATTGCTGCCTCCTTGCCTCTTGCTTCTTGCTTCTTGCCTCTTGCCCCTTGCTTCTTGTTTCTTGTTTCTTGCTTCTTGTTTCTTGCTTCTTGCAATATCATACGAGTCCCATCCCAGCAGGCAGAGCGTCTGTCCCACCTTCTCTTCCAGTGTCATCCGCCCCAGCAGGTCGTTCACTCGTGCCTCCACGGGCAGGCTCTTGTCCTTATAAGGAACCCCCTTGGCGCCGAATGCCACAGTACCAATGAGCAATAAGCAACTTGTCAATATCTGTTTTTTCATGATGAAAAATGTTTTTCTTCCTATTATGAATAACAACTCACGGGTGCTTTTCACCTATTCTTATCTTTCCTTTTACGGCCACTTCGGCATATTCCGTCCCGCCATTCAGCATGATGCGCACCGTCTTACGGAAAGATCCACGGCTGGTCAGTGGCCGATAGGTCACCGTTACCCATCCTTTACCGCCTGCAGCTACGGGCTCCTTGCCGAAGGTAGCCGACGTGCAGTTGCAATGTGTCTTCACCGTGTCGATAGCCATTGTCGTGGTTCCTTGGTTGACAAACACGAACCGGTGGCTCACAGACTCGTCGCTTGTCAGTGTGCCGAAATCGTGCAGGGTGTCGCTCGTCACAAAGTCTGTCGACCGACTCTCTTGCCGGGCAACGGCTTTACTGGCATATATCGAGTCTTCTGCCGTCATCCTTGCCTGCTTGGGCGTTCCGCCAGCACACGACAAGAGGGCACATACCGCCAAACTTGCATACTGATATTTCTTCATGCGTATTTTTCAGTTAGCTTTGCAAAGTTAGTAATAAATTCACGAACAGCCAAACAAACTTTACATAAACTCCATCTCCTGACATTCCAAAAAGTCACTCTTCCCGCTCCAGCCAAAAAAAGAAATCCGGGACACAGGCAATAACCTGCGCCCCGGACGTCGTTATAGAGAGACAATTAACCTAAAAAGGCTGATGAAAATACGGGTCTTTTGGCTTGTTATTTAGCCGTGATACCCAGTCCCATGAGGCCGGCATAACCCCATGAGGCATACTGCCAGTAGTAGCTGTTCGGGTCGAGCTCGATGGTATAACGGAGATAGCGGGCCGGCATGGGTGCATAGAGCACGTACCAGTCGTTCCAGTCATTGCCGCGAACGGAGTTGGCTTCTGCCGTGCTACCTAGGTTAATCCAGTTGGAGTTGTCGGTGCTGATGGCAACAGAGAATGATGCCATCACATAACTTCTCATGTAGAAAGCACCTACCTGCTTCTCCTCGCCCATGTCGAGTACAAAGTTGGTTGCTCCTTCTTTTCCGATGAAATCCCAGTTACCACCATACCAGCCACCGGCAAAGAGGCTGCTGTAGCCGCCTTCGACCATGTTTTCAGAGCTGACAACAGTGAAACTCTTCATCACGTCGTTGCTCAGAGGCGAACCGGCGTTGGCCAGGTCTTCCGATGTAGGATTGATGCGCATGAGCGACTCGGTCTCCATATACTTCAGTGCAAAGTAGCGGACACGGAACTTGTCGTCGCGTGCCAGGCGTACATCCTGGCCATTCACGTCTGACAGTACGATAGGAACGAGATAGCTTTCGCCGTCTTTCAGTTCAGAGGCTTTCTCTTGGTTGAAGCTTACCTTGCAGCTTTCCGAGCTCATTGTGTCTGCAGCAACCGTGAGAGTGGTTTTCTCCAGGGTGATAGCGCCTGCCGGCAATTTCTTGTAGTCGGTGTTGTTGGCTGCATTATAAGTGTCGACGAAGCTGTCGTCGTAGGCAATCTGTGCCGATACACCACCCTGCACCAGGCTGGTGGTCTTGACGTTTACCTCAACCTCCATGCCTCCCACAACACCTACTGGCGTTTTCAGCACGCTTGATGTAGAGATGGGCTGCATGGTCTTGTCCATATAGACGCGAGTGCCTTCTACGCCGTCGAAGTCGTAGGTCTCGTCGTCACTGCAGCTGGTGAGAGCCATTGCTCCGAAAAGCAATGCTCCACCAATCATGAATATATTCTTTAGTTTCATAATGTTCAATGGATTATTATGTTATTTGTCAACTCGCATTAGAACGGGCACTTCTGATGGTCAACCCACTGTACGGTACCGAAAATAGTAGCATCATAGCCGTGGCCAGTCTCATCGCGCACCACGCCGCCGTCCTGAACCTCACCATTGAAGCGCCAGTAGGCAACCAGTCCTGCGGAACTGGGATCCACATAGCAGATTCCATCTTGCAGCTCGGCCTGCGAACGGGCAACGTTCCACACACGGCACTCGCTCACGCAACCGTCGAAGAAACGGGCATTACCAGCCGAGCGGCCGATGGCAAAGCAGTCGTCCCAAGAGTGGCCGTCGTAAGCCATGCTCAGATTAATCGTTCCGCCTTTGGTCTCAACAGCCTGAATCTGCTCACCATCGAGGTATACACGCAGCCAAGAGCCATCGTAGACAGCGGCAAAGTGCAACCACTGGTTGGTGGGGAACTCATTCTCTGCCCATGCCTCATAGTGGTCTTTCTGGTCGGGGTGGAAAGCGGTTCCGATAGAAGCCTTGGCCAGCTGGAGCTTGTTGCAAGGATTACCGGCACCGTCGCCAAAGCGGAAGAGGAAATTCTCCTCCAGTCCTACCAGCGAGCTGATGCCGTTGGCACTGCGTGGAGAGTTGGGGAAGGAGATGGGTTTCACCTTCATCTCAAGCGTCATCTGGCTCATTGAGCGCACAGGACTCTCCTGGATGATGTTTCCGTCTTTATCCTTGGTGTCCTTAAATCCATATACATTGAATCCACCGGTACGGGCCAGGTAGGCAGCCTTCACATCAATCACCTTTGTGAGCAACAGATAAGCCGTGCGTGAAGACTCCAGGATGTCGAGGCCGCCACCGCTTACAGAGGTGATGGTCACCGGAATGCAATAGGCCACGCCCTCTTTCAGTTTGTCGCCATCGGCTTTTACCACCAACTGGTCCGACTGAGCTGTTCCGGCCTTGATGGTCACCTCACTACCGCTCAACGAGAAGCTCCCCGATGGAGGCAGCTCGCTGTTGCGGCCTGTCTGTGCATTATACTCATCAATCTTTGAGGGATCAACGGTGATTGAGATTTTCACATCCTCAGTGGCTTTGGCTGTCGACGAGACAGTAATAGCCTGGCTCGACTCACCATCTACGAGGAAGCGGATATTCTGCGAACTGAGGGTACCTGTCAGGAAGATAGCATCGCCATAGTCGGCGCCATTGTCGCAGGCGGCTAATCCCAACAGCATCAATGCTGCATAAATATATTTTTTCATTGTCATTACTTATTAAATATCTAACGGATTAATAGATGGCAGGATTCTGAATCTGAATGCACTCGCGGAAGCGGTAGTAAGGCTCCGGACTGTTAGAGTGGATGTTGTAGTCACGATGTCCGAAGAAGGCTCCGAAACCTCCCTTGCGTCCGTTGGCTGGCTGGAAGCGGGCCTGGTTGTACATACCGCTCAGGCTGCCCTGCCAGTTGTCACCCACGTTTTCGCACAGCACCACTTTCTCCCAAGGCCAGCCGCCATTGCTGGTACCGCCGCCATAGGCCTGATTGAAGGTGTAGTTGCAGATGTCGATGCACGATGTAGGACCACAACCCGGCGAGTCGACACAAAGCAGCTTGCGCGTGATGTTCTCATCGTAGGCGATGCGGTCGCCATAGCGGGCCTTGATCAAGGCCAGACGGTCCTGCTCGGCCGTCACGCTGTCGGCAGGCAGCGGACCCATATACTTGGCCAGATGCTTCATGAAGTGCAGGAAGTAGTCGCCGCTCAGGAAGTCGCCTTCCGGCTCGTAGTCGGCATCAAAACCGTCGAGGTCGTTGAGGAACACCTGATCGAGGAAGTATTCGGCATACAGCTCGATGGCATGGTTGATGGCCGCATTGCGGGCTTCGGTCTCAGCCTCTGTGGTGTGGGGCATGGCCTTGGCCTCGTTATACACTTTCTTGAAGTCTTTGTCGTCTGTCTCGGCGTCGATACGTGTGATGGCCACCACTAGCATCTTGGTGCCCTTGGTTTTCTGCACAAAGCGCAGTTCCTCCCACAGCTGGGTGTTCTCTTTGGCAGGAATTCCACCCCACAACGAACAGATGTCGAGCGAGTCGGGCAGACCGGCAAAGCGCACAGCCATGGAATTCTGAGCGCCATATTGTGCGAACCACATGAATGCGATGGAGTGGTCGCTGGCTTTGTAGTCGCGAAGGTTCTGGTAGTAAAGCGGACTATAGGTATAAGGTTTCTGTATTTCCTTTGTCTCTATATCCGTATCGCAGGCTGTCATCAGTCCGCCCACGGCAACCAGGGCCAGAAGATATTTTATTGCTTTCATATGTATTTTCTGTATTTTACCTTGATTTACTGAATTATCTTCTTACATCCCACCACAGGCGTGTGCCGGCGATGTCTTGTCCGCCAAGCAGTTGCACAGCAGCCTGTGTGTTGGCTGAGTTGTTAGAGTATTCCGTTGTTGGGAACTTCAGACGGCTGATGAGCTCGCCCGTGGGTACTTCGCCCTGTGAGTCGTTGCTCTGGATGGTCACGATGCCGGGATAGCCCGTGCGTCGCATCTCGCTCCATGCCTCCTGTCCGTCGGGATAGAGGGCAATCCACTTCTGCAAAGCAATGCGCTTGAGGTTGTCGTTGAGGTCGTCACCCCATTTCACGGTCACATTGGTCAGCATGTTCTCCACCGTCACCGAACGGCCGTTTGTGGGGTCGGTATACTGCTTGAGCGGCAGGTTGGTGTCGTTGGCGATATATGCATCAGCGTTGTTCACACTCCACGACGAGAATGCTGTACGGATACCATTCTCATAATACTCCTGTGCCGAGGCGCTGCCCAAGTTGAAGCGCAACTTAGCCTCAGCCATGAGGAAGTAGGCCTCAGCAGCTTTCATCCAAGGCATGTCGCTGTCTTGCGAGAAACGCATGCGCGAGGTCTTACCGCTATAGGTGCCTTTGTTCGGGTTGGGCATTCCGTTGCGGGCACCATGATAGCCGCCGCCATCGGTGCACTCTTGGAAGTAGGCACTCACACGCGGGTCGGCCAGACCGTTCAGATAGCAGTCCATCGTAGCACTCATGTGCTCGTCGTCCCAACTCTCCGACACTTCCCACATGGGGTTGTTGTACGACAGTGTGGAACTGTGGCGCAGGTAAGCGTCATCGCTACTGTCCTGCATCACTCCGATGCTGTTGGAGAGCACTGCCTGGATCTGCTCGCGAGCCTTGCTCTCGTCCACATTCGAGATGCGCATGGCCAAGCGCAGGCGAAGGGTATTGGCCAGCTTCACCCACTTCACCACATTGCCTTGGAACACATTATCGTAGTCAGCCATATAGGTGGTCTGAGTCTGGGCATAATTGGTCAGCACGCCGATGGCCTCGGCAATCTCTGTGAAGAAAGAGTTGTAGATATCGCGCTGGCTGTCGTAAGCCACCGAGGCGCTCTTGCCGAACTGGGTGTAGGGAATAGGACCATACATATCGGTGATGCGCTGCATGGCCAGCACCTTCACGATGGTTGCCAAGGCACGTGCCGGCGACACCTCATCGGTATTATCGTAGATTTGTTTCCAGGGCAGCATGATATTGGTATAGGCATCTGTGAAGGCTGCATTATACCAATTGGGATACAGCTGGTAGTGGTCGTTATGGCGTGAGGTATAACCCCAGCTGGTGATAGGAGCCACATAACTGGCAAAGAGGTCGCCCTGCAGCATCTCTGAAATCTGGTATTCACCCGACAAATCCTTACCCACAATGAACACGCCACGCTGCATCTGGCCGAACGGACCACCTGTGAGCAGGTTGTCATGTTCCATATCCTCTTCAGTGGCTGCGTTGGGGTCGTGATTCCACTTTTCATACTCGCCGGTACATGAGCTGAGCATCATGCTGCCTGCGAGCAGCAAACCACTGATGGCAATGATAAATATATTGTTTCTTTTCATAATGTCTATGCGTTTAGAAGTTAAGTTTCACTGAGAATCCGAGGTTGCGTGTGCTGGGCAGCATGAAGTAGTCCATACCATCGAAGTGAGTGCCTGTGCTGGCGGCCAGCTCAGGATCGAACGGCGACTTGCAATACAGCATGAACAGGTTGCGGCCGGTGAAGGCTACGTTCATGCCCTTGATGAATGGCACAACCTTCGTGATGGGCACATCGTAGCCCAGTGAGAACTCAGCAAGACGCACATTGGTCATGCTGTAGACATACTGTGAACCGGCGCTCGAGGCTGTCTGGAACCACTTCTGGGCAGCAGGCACCTTCGAACCGTTGATCATCACACCACCGGCATCGCGGGCATCGGCAGAGGCCTTCGACGTACCGTAATTGTCCATCAGGGCCTGTGTCATCGACACTCCCTCACCACCTACGCGGGCACTCAGCAGGAAGTTCATGGTCAGTCCTTTCCAGCTAAATGAGTTGCGCCAACCCATGGTGTACTTCGGAGCGGCATTGCCGGCATAGATGAATCCGTCTTTCAGGTCGCCTGCATTGCGGTCTATCTGTACCGAATTGTCGACATAGTCCACGTAAATGTGGCCGTGGGAGTCGGTGCGGAGAGCCGTTACATACAGGTCGCCGATAGAGCCACCCTCATAGAGGCGTGTCATGGCGTTGCCAATGCTGATCAGGTCGAGGTGGTCTTGCGAAATCTCACCCAGTCCCTCCAGCACGATGGGGCGCAGCAGCTCCTTAATCTTATTACGGTTGATGGTATAGGTGAAGTTCGACTCCCAGTTCACGGGTCCGAGAGGCTGCTTCAGGCCTACGCTCAGCTCGATACCCTTGTTGTCTACACGGCCGCCGTTGATATAGATATCGGTGAAACCAGTAGCCACAGACAATGGCGGATTGAAGATCTGGTTGTAGGTGGCAGTATGATAGAGTGACAAAGCCAGAGAAACCTTATCGCCCCACAGGTTCGACTGCAGACCAATCTCCCACGCCTTGGTACGCTCAGGCTCCAGGTCGGAGTTAGGATAGTTAGGCTGGTTGACAGGATAAGCATTCACGAACTTGTATCTCATATAAGGCAGATAAAGACTGGGCGAGTTACCCACCTCACTGTAGCTGGCGCGCAGTTTCATGAACGACAGCACATTGCCTTTCTTCATACCGGGAAACAGTTCGGTCAGGATAGCACTGACACCAATAGAGGGATAGAAGATGCTCTCGTGGTTGGTGCCTGCCATACCTACTGCCCAGTCGTTGCGGGCTGTGGCATCGAGATAGAGACGGCTCTTCCAGCCGAGTTGTGCGGTGGCAAAGACGGCCTGCTCGTTTCTGTGCTCACCATTCTGCTCAGGCTTCATTGAGCTCTGCATGATATTGTTCAGCGTGAACTTGTTGGGAACAGAGTTCAGGTAGCCACCATTGTAGTCGATGTTCCAGTCGATGTCCTGCATGCTGGCACCGATGTTGGCGCTCAGCGAGAAGTCGCCGAAATACTTGTCGATGTTCAGAATCACGTCGCTGTAAATCTGACGGGTGTTCTCGGTGTTCTTCAGATAAGCACCATACTTGCTGGCAAAAATCAGGTCGGTAGATGCCGAATATTTCTTCTCATACAGCGCGTTGGTATAGTCCATCTTAGCACGTGCGGCCAGGCTGATACCCTTGGCAATCTCGTAGGTCACACCTCCACTCACCATGAAACGGTTCTTGTGGTTGGTCAGGTTGTCGCGATTCACTATCCAGTAGGGGTTTTGCATGGCCAGTGCCATATTGCCCCAGGGCCAGTATTGTGTCTTGAAGTTGCGCTCGGCATTGTACATCTCAAACAGTTTGTAGGTGTCGAGACTGTAGCTGGGCGACATCAGGTAGAGTGGGACGATGGGGTTGAAATACTGTCCTTCCGACACCATATTGTTCTCGCGTACATTCATATACATGGCAGCCAGGTCAAGCTTCAGCTTGTCGTTGAGCATGCTGCTCGTGTTGCGAATCGACACGTTATAGCGGTCCAGCGTATTGTTCTCTACTATACCCTCGGCATTGGTAGCAGCCAGCGACACAAAGGTCTGGTTCTTGTCGTTACCCGTCGACAGGCTCACCGAGTTGGTGGTGTTATATCCCGTCTGGAAGAAGTCCAGCGGATCGTAGCTGCTAGGCTTACCCAGCTTCGACCCCCAAGCCGAGAACTCTCCTGCGGCCGAGCCGTAGGTATTCTGGAACTCAGGCGTGATGAACGGGCTGAAGAACGAGGTATTGTTCGAATAAGTAAGACTGGTGCGGTCTTTCGAACCGCGCTTGGTGGTAATCATGATGACACCGTTCTGGGCATCCTTACCATAAAGAGCCGAGGCAGCAGCACCGCTGAGCACCGACAGGCTCTCTATATCCTCGGGGTTGATCATCGAGGCACCGTCGCCCGACTGGCCCATACCGCTGAAGAAATCGTCGGGCTGTGCGGTCTGCAACGATGGCATGGGAATACCGTCGATGACATACAGCGCATTGTTGTTGTTCGAGATCGACTTGTTACCGCGCATCACCACCTTCGTGCCGCCGCCAATACCGGCCGACGAGGCATTGATCTGCACACCGGCCACCTTACCGGCCAGTGCATTCATGAAGCTGGCGTCTTTCACACCGGTAATCTCGTCGGAGTTCACCTGCTGAACGTTGTACGACAGGGCCTTGGCCTCTTTCTTCAGGCCCAGGGCGGTCACCACCACCTCTTTCAGACTCTGCACGTCGGTCAGCATCGATACGTTGGCGGTGTTGCCTTTCACCTCGGTCTCGCTGGTCTGATAACCTACGTAGGTGGTCTCAATCACCGGGTTGGCAGCCGTCGTAAACAGGGTGTAGTTGCCGTCGATGTCGGTCACGGTACGCTCGTTGGTACCCTTCACAGTAACCACGGCACCAATCAGAGGCTCACCGTTCTCGTCGAGCACCTGGCCGCTGATCTTCCGGCGGTCGCCCTGCTGCTGAGTCTTCTGCTGGGCAGCCTTCTTCTTCAGATAAACCACCTTGCCGTCTATCGTGTAAGAGATGTCCTTGCCGGCAAGCAGACTCTCAAGGGCCTTGCTCACTGAGACATTTTTCACATCGACACCGCCAACACGCGTATTGGCAATGTCGTCATCATAAAAGAACTTGTAATTGGTCTGTTTCTGGATTTGCTGGATGACGGTTCCCAGCGTGGTGTTACCCTTGCTGAGCGTCACCTGAGCGCTCACCCACTGAAACGGAGCAAAAACGAGGATGAGAGCCAACAGCAGCTGAGCTACCATTGGTTTCCTTTGGAAAAGGAAGCTTGTTTTACTTCTTCTCATGGTTGTTTATTTGGTTTTTAATCTGTTGATTTAAATACTAAACAATCAACACCGAAAAAACACTTAGGCAAAAACAAAAAAAGATTTCTTCCTTCAGGAGTTACAGAAGTACAGATGATGGACACAGATTGCAGCAAGAAGACCCTACCCAGTCTCCTAGCATATCATACCTATCAGTTCTCACCTCTCAGTTCTCAACTAGAAAAAATCTCTCCACTTCTTATTGCCCGCTCAGTGTAATCGCCTGATTAGTAATGCGATATCTCACGGGCACCGTGTTGCACAAGGCGCGCAGCACCGAGTCGATATCCTTTTTGCGCTGGATGCTGCCCGAATAGGTGCTTTGGAGGTCCAGACCACTGGCGAGTACCACTTTCACGCCATACACCTGCTCCAATGTGCGGGCTATCTCCACGATACTGGCATTCTCAAAGGGTATCAGGTCGTCGTGCCAGATGGCTGCCAACCGGGTGTTCACCTCGCTGACGCGCAGCATGCCGGTCTTCTGATCGATCTCGGCCTTCTGTCCCGGCATAAGCACCACCATGTCGCTGATGCGGCTGTTGCGCACACCCACCGAGCCTTCTATCAGACTTACCTCCCCTACCTGATGCTCGGCATCGGCCTTGAAGTTGAACTTAGTGCCCAGCACCTTCACTGTCATCACCTTGTTACTCACGATGAAGGGGTGCAGCGAGTCTTTCGCCACCTCGAAATAGCCCTCGCCATCCAGTTCCACATTCCGCTCGTTGCCCTCAAAATGCTCGGGATAGCGCAAACGGGCGCCTTTGTTCAGCCACACATGCGTGCCGTCGGTCAATACAATCTCCTGTGTCGACTCCACAGCCTGTGCCAGCATCATCGGCTGGCGCGACGGAGCAAAATGCAGTTGCCAGACCAGTGCGCCACCTACCAGCAGCAGCACCACAGCTGCCGCATAGCGCAGCCATCGCCGCATACCCACCATGCGGGCCTGACGGGGCTCTCCATTCTGCAAAGGATGGGCCATCACGCGCCGTAACGCCAGCTCCATCTGGGCAGCAGGCATCTTCTGAGCCTCCAGCCGATGCCAGGCAGCCTCCAACTGAAACAACTCACGTGCATTATCCTCCGATTCTTCCACCCACGACGACACCTCGCGCAGCTCGTCCTCGCTGGCGTTGCCCTCCACAAAGCGGATGATGATATAATCTGCTGGTCTGTTCATTTTTCTCTGCATTTATATAATCATAACAACCGAAAGAAGAAAAACACTTATTGGAAAAAATACATCAGCACGAGCAACAGCACATTGCGCGCATCGCGCAGCCGCTCACGCAGATGCTTCAGCGCCTTGTACATATGCGCCTCGACCGTCTTCACCGAGATGTCGAGCGCCTCAGCTATCTCGCGGTTGCGCATGCCGAACATATAGCTCAGCCGGAACACCTCGCGGCATTTCTCGGGCAGCTCCCCTATCGCCTCATCAAGCCGCACCCGCAAATCCTCGTTCTCAACATACTCCTGCGGACTGTATAGGTCGAGATGCGACATACGCTGGTGGTTGATACTCTCTACTGCCGACAGGTACGAGGCCGTCACATGGCGGTGCTTCAGCACATTCAGCGAGCGCGTATACACCGCCCGGTAGAGCCATGCCTGTATGCGCTGACCCACCTCCATGCGGTCCTGGTGCTGCCACAACTCCACAAAGACATCCTCAACAATGTCCTCGGCATCGTCGCCCACCAAACCCTTGGCATAAGCCAGCAGCATCGGATAATACTGCCCGAACAAATCCTCGAATGTCTGATCTAGTTGCATAGTTATACGGTCGCCGCCACAGAGGCCGCTGCTTCCGTTTGCAAATGTATAGAATTAGTTGCAATAAACGGGCAAAAAGTCGGTTATTCAACATTAATTAACACATTCTCACGTAAGTGAAATTACACTCTGATTTGTTATATTCATCAGAACAGGAGACTATTTGTCAGGCATACAGTTATGAAGAATGTTTTAGCATATCATGCCATACATAGATGATAAGATGTATCAATTTTTTAAAGGTTAGTTATAGTAAATATTAAAGGTTAGTTATAGTACCATTATGTTAGGATTACATGCCACTGCGCTCTGTCGGGATGACGGGGCGCAGTGTGTTTTATGACAAACGCTTTTCGACTTTATGTCTGAAACACCGTGTTTTTCGGGACGAATGAAAGACGAGAGCCTGCGCGAATGGTGCGCAGGCTCTCGTTTGATGGATTGTTATGTTGGAATGTTGGTTGCAGATTATCTCCGTCCTCCGAAGTTTCCGTGAGCGGAAGTTCCGGTGCGGGTGCCAGTGGCTGCAGACACCGAGCGGCTGTTGCTGTGCGAGACGCTACCGATGTTTGCCGAACCACGAGTGTTTCTGGTGTTGACCGGAGCGCTGTTGATAGTGCCAGTGCGGCGGGCTCCGGCGGTCGTTGTCTTACCGACAGCGGCCATGGGCTTGCCAATATGAACAGTGTGGTTGACGACATTCACGGCGGGCTTGTTAACGGCACGGTGGGCATAGTGGCTGCTGCTGAGACGGTTGTGACCGCCACGGTAGCTGACATACACCTTGGGGTGCGCGTTGAACAGACGCCCTGCGGCATAGTGACTGTAGACAGAGAACACCCAGCTGCTCTTTACCCACGAAAGCGGGCGGAAGAAGTAGGATGTGGCCATATAGCGGTCGTACTGCCAGCTGGTGAGCACGAAGCGCAGGTCGGCATTACGACGCTCCCAGTAGATGCCGAAGAGGTCGGCACTGTGGTTCACGCAGAGCAGGTAGTCGAGATTGATCTCATAGACATCCTCGTACTGTGCGCTGCTGAGGTTGAGCTCGTAGGCCATCTTGTCGGAGAGGAAGAGAGCCTCGTGGCGAGCCTCGTTGTAAGTCATTGCTGAAGCAGTGATGGCTATCGTCATCAGAACTGCCATGGTGATCATCTTCTTCATAGTCGTACTTTTTAAATGGTTCTACTTCTGTTTCTTGTTCTCGTTGGCAAAGTAAGCGTTTTTTTCGCATCTGTGAAAGGGATTATGCCTAAAGTGAAAGAGGATTTTCCCTAATGTTTTGCGGGGAAACCCGAAGGGGGAGTATTCCGTGATGGACGTTAAAGGGAATGGACGGACGGTAAAGGGAACGGTTGGACGGTAAGAGGAATGGATGGAGGTTAAACGGGAATGGATGGGAGTAAACGGGAATGGATGGGCGTAAATATAAAAGGTGAACGGACAATAGCCTTCTGATTTGAAAGTTATTGTCCGTTCGCGCTATGAGCGGCAGGCGCATTCTCTTCGCCTTGCCAGCTCATTAGCCCACTCCTGCAAACAGCTTACAGATAGCCGAGCCAGCGCAGGATGTCGTTGAGGTTGGCCACAAGCATGAGGAGGATGAGGATGCCAAAGCCTACATATTCGGCTTTGATCATGAAATTCTCGCTGGGCTTGCGGCGGGTGATGATCTCGTAGAGCAGGAAGAGCACATGACCACCGTCGAGGGCTGGAATGGGAAGAATGTTCATGAAGGCCAGGATGATGCTGAGGAAGGCCGTCATCTTCCAGAAGAGATACCAGTCCCACGTGGCGGGGAAGAGGCTTCCGATGGCTCCGAATCCGCCGAGCGACTTGGCACCGTCGGCCGTGAAGACATACTTCATGTCGTCGACGTAGCCTTTGAGTACGGCAATACCATATTTAACACCTGCGGGCAGGCTCTCGAGGAATCCGTAGTCTACATGTGTGGGCTTGTACATCTGGTTGAGGGCCTTGGGGGCGAAGCCGAACTTCAGATCAGGTGTAAGCACGGTCTTGACCGTGTCGATATGAGAGGCCTTCCAGTCAGACAACTGTGTATTGCGGGCAATGACGATGGTGGCAGTACGTATGCGCATGCTGTCGGCATGAGTCTTGGCGGCCGTCATCATGTCCTCCAGTCGTCCGAGCTCAAAGGTCAGCTCGTTTTGTGAATCTACGGCAACGCCGTTGATGGCCTTGATGGTGTCGCCCTTGGCCAGTCCGTAGCTGGCTGCCGGGGTGTTGGGCAGTACGGTGTCGACCACTGCAGGCACGAAGGGACGTGCGAACGAGGGGTTGGCCTTGAGCATGTCGAGCAGGCTGATTTCCCCTGGCAGGGGCAGGCTCATCTGCTTACCGTCGCGGATGAGGTCGACGCGCGTTGCCGACGAAAGGTCGCGGAACATATCGACACTGAAGTCCTTGAACGGGCGCTTGTCGGTGCCCAGCAGGATGTCACCGTCGCGGAATCCGAGTGCTTTTGCCTCGCTGTTGAACTTCATTCCGTAGGTCATGTCCTTGGCGGCGATATAGGTGTCGCCCCAGTAGAAGAGGATCATGGAATAGATGAAGAGGGCGAGCAGGAAGTTGACGAGCACGCCGCCAATCATGATGAGCAGGCGCTGCCAGGCGGGCTTCGAGCGGAACTCCCACGACTGCACGGGCTGTTTCATCTGCTCGGTGTCGAAGCTCTCGTCAATCATGCCTGCTATCTTGCAGTAGCCGCCCAGTGGGAGCCATCCCATGCCATATTCGGTGTCGCTATTTTTAGGTTTGAACTTCAGTAGTTTGCCGCTCCACTTGCCGATGCCGAGGTCGAAGAAGATGAAGAATTTCTCTACCCGCACGCCGAAGAGCTTGCTGAAGAAGAAGTGGCCGCCCTCATGGAGCAGGACCAAGAGCGAGATTGCCAGAATGAACTGCAGCAATCGGATCATAAATATTTCCATCGTTTGTTACTAAGTGATAATTGTCTGTTTCTGTTTTGTTGATTCGTTTTTTTGATGCTTTTATTTATTGGTTCAGCAATTCCATGGCCACGCGCCGTGCCTCATGGTCGGTAGCCACATAGGTGTCGTACGAAGGCGTCTTCACGAATGCCACCCGCTGCATGGTCTTCTCGATGATGTCGCTCATCTGCAGGAATCCGCAGCGGTCCTCGAGGAAAGCCCTGTTCACCACCTCGTTGGCGGCATTCACGATGCAGGGCATGTTGCCGCCCTGGCTGATGGCCTCGAAGGCAAGAGCCAGGCAGCGGAATTTCTTCAGATCGGGCTCGAAGAACTCCAGGGGATGCTGAAACAGATTGAGGCGTTCGCTGGTGAGCGAGAGGCGCTCGGGGAACGAGAAGGCATACTGGATGGGGAGCCGCATGTCGGGCACGCCCAGCTGTGCCTTGACGGCTCCGTCGCGGAACTGGACGGCACTGTGTACGATGCTCTGCGGATGCACAAGTACCTGTATCTGCGAGGGTTCCACGCCGAAGAGCCACTTGGCCTCGATGACCTCAAATCCCTTATTCATCATGGTGGCGCTGTCGATGGTAATCTTGGCGCCCATGTCCCACGTAGGATGGCGCAGGGCATCGGCCTTGGTGACGGTGGCCAGCTGCTCGTGGCTCATCAGACGGAAGGGTCCGCCGCTGGCGGTGAGCAGAATCTTCTCTATCTCGTTGTGGTCCTCACCGACGAGACACTGGAAGATGGCCGAGTGCTCGCTGTCGACGGGCAGGATGGCATTGTGATACTGCTGTGCCAGGCTGCAGATGAGCTCGCCGGCGACCACCAGCGTCTCCTTGTTGGCCAGGCAGATGGTCTTACGTGCCTTGATGGCATGGATGGTGGGCGAGAGTCCTGCAAACCCCACCATCGCCGTGAGCACCATGTCGATGGGCTGTGCCTCTACAATCTGGTCGAGGGCATCGGCACCTGCATACACCTTGATGTCGGGCAGGTCGGCCAGCAGTTCCTTCAGACGGTCGTAGTGCGCCTCGTTGGCGATGACCACGGCGGCAGGCTTCCACTTCCGGGCCTGCTCGGCCAGCAGTTCCACTTTGTTGTTGGCTGTCAGGCAGTACACCTCGTACAGGTCGCTATGCTCTTCAATCACTTGCAGGGCCTGAGTGCCGATAGAGCCTGTACTGCCCAGAATGGCTATTTGTTTTTTCATTTCTTTCTTCTATACATTAAAGTTCCAAAATCCCGTCGGGCAGTTCAATGGTGATCACCCGCCCGTCGCGGTCCACATCGGCTATCAGTTCCTCGCTGGCAGGAATCAGCTTCCCGTCTTCCAGTTCGAAGAGGATGTTGATGGTGGAATCGTCTACGGAGGCTATCTTCCCTGCCACCTTGCCGGTATGGGCGTCGACCAGCGAATAGCCCACGATCTCTGCCCAGCTCATCATCTCGCCGTCGTCGTCGGAGAGACTGCGCGGGAAGAACACGTCGCAGCCCGTCAGTTCGCGGGCCTGCTCCAGCGTGTCGATGTCGCAGAACTTCATGAGTGCCGTCTCAGCGCTGCGGAAGCGGTATTCCTCAATGAAGAAGGGGACGAGGATGCCGTCGATGCACAGCACCAGATAGTCGGCGTCGGTGCGGTCGAACACATCGTCGTCGAAGAGGAACGACAGTTCTCCCTTCACACCGTGGGGCTTGCCCAGACGACCTATTTTGTAGACTTCCTCTTGCTGTATCATGCCTTGGTCAACGATAAGCTATGTGTATGGATGTTATTATCAACTTGAATCACGAAAAGATGCTAATCCTCGCGGCGGATGCATGCCCCGAGGGCATTCAGGCGGGCCTCTATGTGCTCGTAGCCGCGGTCTATCTGTTCGATGTTGTCGATACGGCTGGTGCCGTTGGCGCTCATGGCCGCAATGAGCAGGGCAATACCTGCACGGATGTCGGGACTCGACATGCGCTGTGCCCGCAGTTTGATTTTCCGGTCGTGGCCCACGACCACCGCACGGTGGGGGTCGCAGAGGATGATCTGCGCACCCATGTCGATGAGCTTGTCGACGAAGAAGAGGCGGCTCTCGAACATTTTCTGGTGGAAGAGCACCGACCCTCGTGCCTGTGTGGCCACGACGATGAGCACGCTCAGCAAGTCGGGCGTCAGTCCGGGCCACGGTGCATCGGCCAGTGTCATGATGGTGCCGTCGATGAACGAGTCGATGACGTAGTGGGGCTGCCGTGGAATGACGAGGTCGTCGCCCTCCACCTTCACCTTCACGCCCAGCCGTCGGAACGCCTCGGGGATGATGCCCAGGTTGCGCAGCGAAACGTCCTTGATGCGTATGCCGTCGCCTATCATGGCCGCCATGCCGATGAACGAGCCGATCTCAATCATGTCGGGCAGCATGCGGTGCTCCGTGCCGTGCAGCCGGGTCACGCCCTCGATGGTCAGGAGGTTCGAGCCGATGCCGCTGATGCGTGCTCCCATGCGGTTGAGCATGTGGCACAGCTGCTGCAGATAGGGCTCACAGGCGGCGTTGTAGATGGTGGTGGTGCCCTTGGCCAGCACGGCAGCCATGACGATGTTGGCCGTACCGGTGACCGAGGCCTCGTCGAGCAGCATGTAGCAGCCCTTCAGCTGGCGGGCGGCAATCTGGTAGACATTCCGCTCGTCGATGTGCTCGAAGCGTGCCCCGAGGTATTTGAATCCCAGGAAGTGGGTGTCCAGGCGGCGCCGTCCTATTTTGTCGCCCCCCGGCTTGGTGATCACGGCCTTGCCGAAGCGCGCCAGCAGCGGACCGATGAGCAGCACGCTGCCCCGCAAGGCGGCACACTTGCGCACAAACTCGTCGCTCTCCAGGTAGTTCAGGTCGGGCTCGTCGGCCTTGAACACATACTCGCCGTCACCGAGCCGGGTCACTTTCACGCCAATATCCCTGACCAACTGTATGAGATTGTTCACGTCGCGAATGTCGGGGATATTGCTGATGCGAACCTCCTCGCTGGTAAGCAGGGTGGCACTGATTACCTGCAGGGCCTCGTTTTTGGCTCCCTGCGGAATGATGGTGCCGCTCAGCGGGTGTCCGCCTTCTATGATAAATGCTGCCATAATGCTGTTAGGTGGGATGAACCGTGGGATGGATGCCTCATGCTGCCGGGCTGACTATCTTCTCTTGCCCTTTTTCTTGACCTCCGGCTCACGGGGCTGTATTTTGTCGAACTTAAACGTGTCGATGTCTATTTGTATCTTTCCGTCGGTGAAGCGGGCCATGTCCGAGATCACCTTCTCGTCGTCGGCCGATCCGTGGCTCCACTGATAGAGGTTCTGCTTCATCTGGTTGGCGGTGACGCGCACCAGTTCGTCGCGCTCCTCGCCGGCAGGCATGGTCTTGAGTTTCTCGAAGATCTCGAACATCATCTTTCCGTAGTGGCGCACGGGGATGTGGGTCATCGGATAGCCCAGGGGCTCGGGCTTGGCCGTGATCTGCTGTGCCCCGCTCACGTCGTAGGGCCAGTCGATGTCCAGCTGGTAGTTGCTCAGCAGGGCCAGGTGGTCCCACAGCTTGTGCTTGTAGTCCTGGTTGTCGCGGTTCTGCGGAACCATGCGCTCCATGATGTCGATGATGGTGTTGGCACACCGCTGCCGCTCCTCCTTGGTGGGCAGCGACATGGCATGGTCGACCATTTTCTTGATTTCGCGTCCGTACTCCGGGAGTACCAGTTTCTCGCGCTGTGTGTTGTAGTCTAATCCTTCAATATTCATATCGCGTTGTTGTTGATTTCTTGTTGCCGCTCGTCACTCTCCTTCCCTCCTCATCGTGTCAGTCCGGCCTTCTCCAGCGGGTTGCGGGCCACCTTCGCCACGAAGTCCTTCAGATAGAACGGCACGAAGTAGGCCACGTCCTCCGTCTCGCCGCTCAGGAACTTGCGCTCGGCCAGCGGATACATGTACTTGCCCAGGGGCTCGATGCCCTCTATCAGGCGGGCGTTAGGGTGGTTGATGGCTTCCATGCACTTGGCGGCACCGTTGCCGAAGAAGTAGACCGGCTGGCGATCCAGATACTCCTTGTAGGTATCGGCGTCCACCACGTCGGCCCGCACCTCGCGCACCGGGCGCAGCGCACGGTCGTAGAGTCCGGCATACACCTCCATGCGGCGGGCGTCGATCATCGGACAGAGCAGGGCTCCCTCCTCCACCAGCTCTCGCAGCAGCACCGGCACACAGAGCAGTTCGAGCGTGGGCACGGCGATGAGCTTCAGGTCGCGGGCGTAGCAGATGCCCTTGGCCATCGACACACCGATGCGCAGACCCGTATACGACCCCGGGCCGCAGCTCACGGCAACGGCATCGAACGGGATGGCGTGATTGTCGGTAAACGACAGTGCCTCGTCGACAAACACACCCAATTTCACGGCGTGATTCGGACCGCTGTGGTCCTCTTCATCGAAGATGCAGGCACCGTTCTCACTCACCGCTACTGAGCACACATCGGTGCTCGTCTCTATGTTTAAAATACAAGCCATATTCCAAAAGACTTTCTAAATAATTTGCAAAAATACGCATTTTTCCCAAGAATATTTGTACTTTTGCAAAAAATTAACAAGAAAGTGATATGATACAATCGATGACTGGTTACGGCAAGACCACCGTCACCTACAAGGAGAAGAAAATAAATGTTGAAATAAAGTCATTAAATAGCAAGGCTCTTGACCTCTCCACGCGCATTGCCCCCCTCTACCGCGAGAAGGAGATGGAGATGCGCCAGATGATAGCGCAGGCCGTGGTCAGGGGGAAGGTCGACTTCAATGTGTGGATTGAAAAGGAGGCTGGTGCCGACGCTACGCCCATCAATGCAGCTCTTGTTGAGAATTATTACCATCAGATACAGCAGATAGCCGCCAAGACCGGCATCCCCGAGCCGCACGACTGGTTCTACACCCTGGTGCGCCTGCCCGACGTGCTCACCAAGACCGAGACCGAGGTGCTCAGCGACGACGAGTGGGAAGTGGTGCGGGGCGCCATCACCGACGCCATCGCCCGCCTGGTGGCCTTCCGCCAGCAAGAGGGTGCCGCCCTGCAGCGGAAGTTCACCGAGAAAATCGACAATATCGCTGCCCTGCTCGCCGCCATCGAGCCCTACGAGCAACAGCGTGTCGGCAAAATACGCAGCCGCATCGTCGAGGGGCTCAAGGCCATCCCCGAGGCCGACTACGACAAGAACCGCCTCGAGCAGGAGCTCATCTACTACATCGAGAAACTAGACATCAGCGAGGAGAAGCAGCGCCTGGCCAACCACCTGAAGTATTTCCGCGAGACCATGGACGAGCCCGCCGGACAGGGCAAGAAGCTCGGATTCATCGCCCAGGAGATGGGACGCGAAATCAATACCACCGGCTCGAAGAGCAACCATGCCGAGATGCAGAACATCGTGGTGAAGATGAAAGACGAGCTCGAGCAGATCAAGGAGCAGGTACTCAACGCGCTGTAAACACACCGACAACCACCCGTCAACCATCCATATATTATGAAAAGAGGTAAGTGCATCATCATTTCTGCGCCCAGCGGAACAGGCAAGTCCACCATCATCAGCTGGCTCATGCAGGCGCATCCCGAGCTCAGGCTGGCCTTCAGCATCTCATGCACCAGCCGGCCGCCGCGCGGCAGCGAGCAGCATGGCGTCGAGTATTTCTTCCTCACCCCCGAGGAGTTCCGCCGCCGCATCGACAACGACGAGTTCCTCGAGTACGAGGAGGTCTACGAGAACCGCTTCTACGGCACGCTGAAGGCACAGGTCGAGCGCCAGCTCGATGCCGGCCAGAACGTTGTCTTCGACGTCGATGTGAAGGGCGGTGTCAACATCAAGCGCCATTATGGCGACGAGGCCCTGAGCCTGTTCATCCAGCCACCCTCCATCGCCGAGCTGCGCCGCCGCCTCGAAGGGCGCGCCACCGATGCCCCCGAGGTCATCGACCAGCGCATCGCCCGTGCTGAGTTCGAGCTCACCTTTGCCCCGCAGTTCGACCGCATCGTCGTCAACGACCGCCTGGAACAGGCCGAGAGCGACGCCCTGGCCGTCATCACCGACTATCTGAACCAAGAGAACGACCCGCAGTCCCTGTAACCACCCCTCACAGGCGGCAGCCATCCCCCGGCATCCATGAACAAGCATATCGGCATCTACGGCGGGAGCTTCAATCCCATCCACAAGGCACACATCCGTCTGGCCAAGGCCCTGCTGAAGGAGGCAGGGCTCGATGAGGTATGGCTGATGGTGTCGCCGCAGAACCCCCTGAAGAGCCAGGCCGACCTGCTCGACGACCATAAGCGGCTGCAGCTCGCCCGCCTCGCCCTGCAGCACGAGCGGCGCCTCGTGGCGTGCGACTACGAGTTCCGTCTGCCGCGGCCCTCCTACACCTTCGACACCATGCAGGCGCTCGCCGCCGACTATCCCGACCATCATTTCACCCTCCTCATCGGAGGCGACAACTGGCAGCGCTTCCCGCAGTGGTACCGCCACGACGACCTGCTCCGTCGCTATCCCATCGTCATCTATCCGCGCGCCGACGCACCCATCGACGAGAGCACCCTGCCCGCAGGCGTTCGCCTCGTCCACACACCCCTCATCAACATCAGCAGCACCGACATCCGCCGCCGCATCAGGGAAGGGCGCTCCATCGCCCGCCTGGTACCGCCAGCCGTGGCCGAGATGATACAAAAGGAGGGATTATACAAAGACGTCCCCGCGAAAGCCTGAAAATGCAAAAATAGAGGCTAAAAGAGAGATTGTGAGATTCTCGAATAATGGTGGCCGGCTTGACCCCGCGAAAGCCTGAAAATGCAATAATGGGGGCTAAAAGAGATTGTGAGATTCTTGTATAACGGTGGCCGGCTTGAGAGCAATTGCAAAGGTAATCATACCTCTCTGTTCTCAGCTCTCAACTCTCAATTCTCAGCTCTCCGTTCTCAACTCTCAATTCTCAGCTCTCCGTTCTCAACTCTCAATTCTCAGCTCTCAACTCTCAGCTCTCAACTCTCAGTTCTCAACTCGTAGTTAGTAGTAGTGTTCTTCGTCTCTCGGGAGTGCGCTCTGAGGGCCCATCAGCTCGCATCTCTCATACTACAAAGGTACAAAAAATACTTCAAACTACCAAATTTGGGCTTTTTGTATGGAGTGAAAAAGTGTTAATTTCAAGACAATTTCATGTTAATAAATGTAAACACGCACTCCGTCGGCTTGGAGGGAAACTCCAGACGCTCAGAGAGTTACTCTGCGTCAGTTCATCATCATTCCGCACACCTTGAATGACGGTTTTTGAATTTTGTCACATTGTCACATTGTTGCATCCGCGCGAAATATTGTGTCCGCCCGCACGGAAGAACGGACAGGGGTAATACCAAAATAGAAATTAACATATATTAATATAATATATAATAATTATTAATTATATTATTATTACTATTATTATTATCATGATATTAATGCATAATTAATAATGCATAATGCATAATAAAATTGGACTCAAGCAGCTCGGGCTCTCCCCCCTTTGGGGGAGCTGGAGGGGGCTGGAGATGGAGGGGGCTGGAGCTGGAGGGGGCTGGAGATGGAGGGGGCTCCTATTACTACGCCTAACTGCAACAATGTGACAATGTGACATTTTCTGTTTTTTCTGATTTCAGTAGGCTGTGCCGCCTCTACCGAAACGAATGTAAGTATCTGTGTATAAGCGTATTGGCAGTTTCTTGCATTCCTTCACCATGTCTCTGGCGGAGGAGCCCGCCCCTTCCTAAAGGGCATTTTTCTTTGAAATAAGGCCGTTTTTCTTTGAAAAAAGACCGCTTTCCCTGCCCGTTTTCCGTCATATTTTGTATCCCGGTTCAAAATTCAAGGTTCAAGAGTCGGAGTATTGTCTACACTCCTACACTCCTAAAAATTCTACACTCCTAAAAAAATCCTCACTTTTCAAAGAGGCGCCGTCAGTTATGGATGGCGCTTTTTTCACGATTCTTCCGTCTGTCAATACCTGCGGGCGGCATTTCGGCGGGCTGCCAGCTCGGCCTGCATGTTCTCATTGTATTTCTTCGTAATGGGATAGCGCGACAGCACGACGACACCTACCACAAGCAACAGAGCTGGGATGAGGCTGGAAACGAGTCTGATGCCGTAGGCCGCCGAGGCAGTCTGCACCACCACGCCGCCCGACTGATAGCCAAAGCAGGAGATGACCACGCCGGCCAGCGCCCCTCCCAGTCCGAGTCCCATCTTCAGGGCAAAGACAATGCCCGAGAAACAGAAACCGGTGGCACGACGGTGATTACGATATTCCATATCGTCGGCTACATCGGCTATCATCGCCCACAGCAGGGGAATGGTGGGCGCATAGCAGGCGCTCTTGAGGATGCCCAGCACATAGACCAATGCCACATCGCTGACACCGGGCAGGTAGAGCAGGGCGGTGAACAGGGCGGTCAGCGACAGGCACGCCACAAAGGTGGTCTTCTTGCCGAAACGGTCCGCCAGACGGCCGGAGAGGAGCAGTACGCCCAGCAGCTGCACCACCGCATTGAGGGTGTTGAAGAGAGAGAAACCCGTGGAGTAGGCCTCGCCCTCGGTGGTATGGAAGCCCAGGCGGCGCAGCAGGGCAGCCAGCGAATGAGGGTCGGCATAGCTCTGGAAATAGTAGTTCATGCCGGCACCGAAGACCGCCAGCGAGACAAATAATAATAAGGTGAGGAAGAACATGGAGAGCCAGGCTCCGCTGGTGAATGTCTCGCTGATGTCACGGCGGATGCTCATGCGCTGATGGGGCGGCGGGGCGATGCGCTCGCGCGTGGTGCCGAAGGCGATGAGGAAGCAGGCGACGGCGAGGAGGGCGAAGAGGCAGACCGTGAGGGTCCATCCGCGGCGGGCATTGCCGTCGCCGAAATGGCTGACGAGGGGGAGGGTGAGGCCCTGGACGACAAACTGCGCCACGCTGCTGGCGATGAAGCGGATGGTGTTGAGGCTGGTGCGCTCGCGGATGTCGGCCGTGAGCACGCCGCCCAGCGACGAATAGGGTGTGTTGTTGAACGAATAGACGGAGAGCAGCAGCACATAGGAGACGGTGGCATAGAGAGCCACGGCGCCGGCATTGCTGATGCCCGGATGGGTGAATGCCAGGATGTAGAACAGGCAGAAGGGCAGGGCCGTCCACAACAGCCACGGGCGGTACTTGCCCCAGCGGGTGCGGGTGTGGTCGGCAACGATGCCCACCAGGGGGTCGACAAAGGCGGTGAGGAACGGGGCGACGAGCAGCACCAGTCCGGCAACGGCACCATCGAGTCCGAAGACATCGGTGTAGAACTTCAGCTGATAGATCATCATCATCTGAAAAGCCAGGTTGGCACCCACGTCACCAAGAGAATAGCCTACCTTCTCGCCGAACTTGATTTCGGAGTTGTTCATCGGATGCAAAGGTAACGACTTCCGGGCGGAAAAATGATGAATTTCGTAACGGATACGTTTCTATTTGTATCATCCGCCATTTTTTCGGCGCTCTGATTTCCGTTATTATGAGATAAATATTAATTTTGCAACAAAACTAACCCACATGAGATGATGAAAACGATTGGAAGATTCTTGCTATGCATGACAGCACTCCTGGCAACAGTCAACATGGACGGAGCGGAGCAGTTTGTGAGCTTCGCCGGTGAGGGCGTGCTGCTGAACGGAGACGGACCGGTGAAGATATATACCGGCGGTGACGCCGACAAGGGTGTGATGCGCGCCGTGGGCGATCTCTGCACGGACCTGGGCAAGGTGACGGGCACGGCAGGCACCGTGACGGGCGACCGCCAGGAGGCCCATATCGTGGTGGCCACCGACAAGGCGATGAAGGCCCGCGAGAAGTTTGTCATCAGCATTGTCGGAGGGCGCATCACCATCACGGGCAGCGACAAGCGGGGCACCATCTACGGCATCTACGAGCTATCGCGCCAGCTGGGCGTGTCGCCCTGGTACTACTGGGCCGACGTGCCGGTGATGAGGCACGACCGCATCTGGGTGAAGGCGGGCAGCTATACCGACGGCGAGCCTGCCGTGAGATACCGCGGCCTGTTCCTGAACGACGAGGCACCCTGTCTGACGAGTTGGGTGAAGCATGCCTTCGGCACCAACTACGGAGGGCATGCGTTCTACGAGAAGGTGTTTGAGCTGATTCTGCGCCTGAAAGGCAACTTCCTGTGGCCCGCCATGTGGAACTGGGCCTTCTATGCCGACGACCCGCTGAACTCGAAGACTGCCGACGAGATGGGCATCATCATCGGCACGTCGCACCACGAGCCGATGGCCCGCAACCACCAGGAATGGGCGCGCCACAGAAAGGAATACGGTGCGTGGAACTACCGGACGAACAAGGCCGTGCTGGACCGTTTCTTCCGCGAGGGCATCGCACGCATGAAGGGCACCGAGGACATTGTGACCATCGGCATGCGCGGCGACGGCGATGAGGCCATGAGCGAGGATGCCGACACCAGGCTGCTGCTCGACATTGTGAAGAACCAGCGCAGAATCATCAAGGAGGTGACCGGCAGGCCTGCCCGCGAGACACCGCAGGTGTGGGCACTATATAAAGAGGTGCTGGACTACTACGACAAGGGCATGCGGGTGCCCGACGACGTGCTGATGCTGCTGTGCGACGACAACTGGGGCAACGTGAGGCGCGTGCCCACCGCCAAAGAGCGGCAGCACCGCGGCGGCTGGGGACTCTATTACCACGTGGACTACGTGGGGGCACCGCGAAACACCAAGTGGCTGAACGTGACCCCTGCCCAGAACATGGTGGAACAGCTCTCGCTGGCCTTCGACTACGGCATCGACCGCATGTGGATACTGAACGTGGGCGACCTGAAGCCCATGGAGTATCCCATCCAGCTGTTCATGGACATGGCGTGGCGCGGGGCAGCGCAGCTGAACGACGCACGGCCGCACCTGGAGGAGTTCTGCCGCCAGCAGTTCGGCAGCGAACAGGCCCGGGAAGCCGCACGGCTGCTGAACCTCTGCTGCAAGTACAACGGACGGTGCACGGCCGAGATGATGGACCGCAACACATATAACCTACAGACGGGCGAGTGGGCACAGGTGTGCGCCGACTACTCGCAGCTGGAGACTGAGGCCCTGCGGCAGTATGTGGCGCTGAAGCCCGAATACCGCGACGCCTACCAGCAGATCATCCTCTTCCCCATCCAGGCAATGGCCAACCTGCACCAGATGTACTATGCCCAGGCCATGAACCACCAGCTATACGAGGAAGGCAACCCCGACGCCAACCGATGGGCCGACAAGGTGGAGGAGGCTTTCCGCCGCGACTCCCTGCTCTGTGCCGCCTACAACCACGACCTGGCCAACGGCAAGTGGAACGGCATGATGACACAGAAGCACATTGGCTATAAGACCTGGAACGACGACTTCGGACCCTCGGACGTGATGCCCGAGGTGAAACGGATGGCCCGGCAGACGGCCGGAAACGTGTTCACCGAGAAAGACGGCTATGTGGCTATCGAGGCCGAGCACTACTACACGAAGACCGACGGGGCGAAAGCCGCCTGGACGGTCATCCCCGACATGGGCCGCACGCTGAGCGGTATCGCCCTCATGCCCTACACCGAGCCTGTGGAAGGCGGAAAACTGACCTACCGCTTCACCACCACCGCTGACATCCGGGAGGTTATGATCGTGGTGAAGTCGACTCTCGACTTCCTGAACAAAGGCGGACTGTGCTACCGGGTGACGCTGGACAACGAGGCACCGAAAACCGTGAATTTCAATGCTTTGCTGAACGAGGCCCCCGAAAACATCTACAGCATCTACTATCCCACCGTGGCCCGCCGCGTGATAGAGAGCAACACCGGCCTCAAGGCGGCTGCAGGCACCCACACGCTGACGATAGAACCCCTCGACCCCGCCATCGTCTTCGAGAAGATCGTGGTCGACTGCGGCGGTTACCAGCGCTCCTACCTGCACGGCAAGGAATCGCCCAGGAAAGTTGCAACTACGGAATAAAAGTATTATCTTTGCCACAACCATGAGACATATCCGACCTGTGACCCTCGTGCTGGCGCTGCTGCTGGCAGTGCTGCCGACGCTGGCCGACAGCGGACGGCTCTATACGGCCGACAAGCTGTCGAGCAGTATGATAGACTATATCATACAAGACCATTACGGCTATATCTGGGTGGGCACTCAATACGGACTGAACAAGTTTGACGGCTACCGCTTCACGCATTTCTATTTCGACAAGAACGACTCCACCACCCTTCAGGACAACGATATCTCGTGCATGCTGACCGACAGCCGCCACGAGTTGTGGATAGGCAATGCAAAGGGCCTATCGCGCTTCGACTACCAGAAAAACTGCTTTGTGCGCTATCCCTTTCCCGAGGGTCTGCAGCCACGCGTGGAGTGCCTGCTGGAGGATGCCGACGGCAACCTGCTCATCGGCTCGGCGGGCTACGGACTGTTCACCATTCGTGCCGGACAGAGCCGTATCACCCGCGAGATGCAGTTCTCGCAACGCAAGGACAACGACTTCTTCACCACCATCTTCAAAGACGACCAGCACAACATCTGGAGAGGCTACCAGACCTCGATGCTCAGCCGCATCAAGGTGAGCGGACTGCAGCCGACAGCCCATAAGGACTACCAGTCGCCCTACGGACCGGTAGTGAGGTTCCTGCGCAGCGACAGCCGGGGATTCCTGGCCGTCTGCATGTACGGCATCCTGCGCTACCATTATGCCACGGGCGAACTGACCGACGCCGGCTACGACATGAGTGCGCTCGACAGCAAGGTATCAATACGCGGAGCGCTCATCGACCATGCCGGCAACATCTATCTCGGTACGTCGGGGCGCGGACTGCTCGTCATCCCCAAAGGCAGCAAGACGCTGCAGCAAGTGGCCAGCAATACCACCCAATACGACCTGACCTCGGCCAACATCAACCATATCTTCGAGGACAAAGACCACAACCTGTGGGTCAGCTGCTACAAGAAAGGACTGTTCGAGCTGAACCAGGGCAAGGCGGCTTTCAAGACGTGGAAGTTTGCGGCACAGAACTATGTGCTGGGCAGCAGCGTCTCGAGCATCGCCGAGGGCAGGGACGGCAGCATCTGGTGTACGGTACAGAAAAGCGGCATCTATCTCTTCGACCGCACGGGAAAGATACATCCCGCCATCTCGTCACCAGCAGGTGCCAACTGCATCTACCGCGACAAGCAGGGCAACTACTGGGTGGGCAGCGAGAACACCCTCTACAGTTACAACCCCGACACGGGAGCCAGCATCCCGCGGCTGAAGGTGGACGGATGGGGCATCAACTGCATGACCGACGATGGAGAGGGAACGCTCTTCATCTGCAACTACGGAAAAGGACTCTGCGTGTTCAACACCCATACGGGCGAGTCGACCTCGCTGAGCATGTACAACATCGACCCCAAGAAGGGCGGACTCTGCAACGACTGGGTGAAAGCCCTCTGCCTGGACAGTCGCGGACTGCTCTGGATAGGCAGTACGAGCGGCGTATGCGTGATGAACCCTGCCGACCTGAATTTCCGCATCTTCGGCTGGGACCTGCAGCTGAAGGGCGAGAAGTGCTTTGCCCTCTGCGAGCAGGAAGACGGCACGATGCTCATCGGTACCAACAGCGGACTCTACTACTACGACCGCAAGGAGAACAAGGTAGCCCTGCTGCCCGGTGCCAAAGAGGTGGAGAACAAGCCCATATACACCATCACCCGCTCAAGGAACGGCGACCTGTGGATGAGCTCGGCCAACGGAATATGGCAGTACGACCAGCACAGCAAGCGGTTCATCAGCCATATCAACGGTAACGGACTGGAGACCCGCGAATACACGGTGGGCGTGGTGGTGCACGCTGAAGACGACCGCATCAGCTATGGCAGCAATGAGGGCATAGTCACCTTCTATCCCAACGACGTGAGAGGAAACAAAGAAGACATCGACGGCAAGATACACCTGACCAACCTCATCATCGACGGCAAAGCGGTGAGCTGCATGGGCGACCGCTTTGAGATACCCTTCGACCAGAACTCGTTCACGCTGGAGTTCTCGATGCTCAACTTCCGCAACACCGAGAACATCATCTACGAGTACCGACTGAACAACAGCAACTGGACTGCCCTGATGGAAGGCACGAACAGCATTTCGTTCAACCGCATGAAACCGGGCAAGTATGTCGTCGAGGTAAGGGCCATGAGCAACGGCATCTACTCGGCCGACACCTGCACCGTCACCGTGGTGGTGAAGGCTCCCTGGTATGCCTCCACCCTGGCCTACTTCGCCTACACGCTGCTGGTACTGGCAGCCATCGCCTTCATCGTCTACTACCTGGAGCGCAAGCGGCGTGCCGACCTCGACGAGCAGAAAATGCGCTTCCTGATCAATGCCACCCACGACATCCGCTCGCCGCTGACCCTCATCATGGGGCCCCTGCACAAGCTGAGAGCACGCATAACAGACAAAGAGAGCCTGACCGACATTGAGACCATCGACCGCAATGCGCAACGGCTGCTGCTCCTGGTGAACCAGATTCTCGACGAGCGCAAGATAGACAAGAAGCAAATGCACCTGCACTGTGCCGAGACCGACCTGGTGCCCTTCATCTCGGGCATCTGCTCGCTCTATCAGTACAATGCCCAGCAGCGCGACATCCGCTTCGCATTCGTGCCGCCCACCGACAGCCAGAGCGGCGAGCCCCTGCCGGTGAAGGCTTGGATAGACCGCATCCAGTTCGACAAGGTCATCTCCAACCTGTTGTCGAATGCCTTCAAATACACCTTCGACGGCGGCCAGGTGAGTGTCGTCCTGAGCCAAAATGACAAGCAGGCCATCATACAAGTCGTAGACAGCGGCATCGGATTCAAGGACGAGAAGACCGACCGGTTGTTCGAGCGTTTCTACCAAGGCAAAAACGCCAACGACCTGCACATCGAGGGAACGGGCATCGGACTGAACCTCAGCCGGGCCATCGTACAGATGCACGGCGGACAGATCAGAGCCTACAACCGCACCGACGGCGAGCGCGGAGCCTGTCTGGAGATCCACCTGCCACTGGGCCATGCCCATCTGCGACCCGAGGAAATGGAAGACAGTCTGTCAGGAGACAGCCTCGCCGGCAGCTCCGAGCGCAAGCAAGCCCTGAAGAACTTCCGACTGCTGGTGGTCGACGATGACCTGGAAGTGGCCCAATACATCAAAAACGAACTGGGCACCTGGTACAAGATCGACACGGCCCCCAACGGCAAGGAGGCACTCAAGATGCTGCTCGTCGACAGCGGCTACGACTTGGTCGTCAGCGACGTGATGATGCCCGAGATGGATGGCATCTCCATGCTCAAGCAGCTGAAAGGCAACCCCATCATCAGCGACATACCCGTCATTCTGCTCACATCGAAGGCCGAGGTAAGCGACCGCCTGGAAGGACTCAAGAAAGGAGCCGACGCCTTCCTAGCCAAACCCTTCAACATGGAGGAGCTGCACATCCTCATCGACAACCTCATCGACAATGTGCGCCGCCTGAGAGGCAAATTCACCGGTGCACAGCGACAGGAGGACAAGATAGAGAACGTCGAGGTGAAAGGCAACAACGACGCTCTGATGGAGCGCATCATGAAAACCATCAATGCCAACCTGTCGGACCCCGACTTCAACGTCGAGCGCCTCACCGCCGACGTGGGTATCAGCCGTGCCCAACTGCACCGCAAGATGAAAGAAATCACAGGCATCTCAACGGGAGAGTTCATCCGCAACCTGCGCCTCGAGCAGGCTGCACGCCTCATCCGAGAGGGCAAGATCAACGTCACACAGGTGGCCTACTCTGTGGGCTTCAACAACCAGACACACTTCTCGACGGTGTTCAAACGCCACTATGGCATGACTCCCACCGAATATGCAGAAAAATCAAAGCATCAAGATAAGGAATAATCCATAGAAATCAAAATATCAAAACAAGGAATAACCCATAGAAGCCAAAACATCAAAACAAGGAATAATCCATAGAAATCAAAACCATAAGACAATGAATAACCGACTGATTACCATCATTCTGACAACACTCCTCTGTACTTCCCTGTCGGCTGAAGACGGCCACCGGCTGTGGCTGGGCTACACCCCGGCAGACAGGGCCACCGTCCATGCGCCGGCCAGTTCGCCCACCATCGACATCGCTGTCGACGAGCTGCACAAGTATTTCCAGGGCAGTGAGGTGACGCTGCAGAAAGACTTGGCGCTGAAGAAGACGCTGGGCAACGAGGGCTTCACCATCCAGATGCCATCGTCGGGGCCCGTCGTTCAGGCTGCCTCAGACATGGGACTGCTCTATGGCGCCTACGAGCTGCTGCGCCAGCAAGCCATCGGCAGCCAGCAGCAGACCACCGTCACTCAAGTGCCTGCCTTCCCGCTGCGACTGCTCAACCACTGGGACAATCTCGATGGCAGCATTGAGCGCGGCTATGCCGGGAAAAGCATTTTCTGGAGCGACGACAACCGCCCCATTGACGTCAGCCTCATCCAGCAGTATGCACGGGCCAATGCCTCGATAGGCATCAACGGAACGGTGCTCAACAACGTGAATGCCTCGCCCCGGATGCTCACCCGCGAGTATCTGCTGAAGGTGAAAGAGATTGCCGACTTGCTGCGCCCCTATGGCATCAAGTCGTTCCTGAGCATCAACTTTGCCACCCCCATGGCTTTGGGTGAGACGAAGACGGCCGACCCGCTGGACCGCACCGTGGCACGCTGGTGGCGGGCCAAGGCCAAGGAAATCTATCAGCTCATTCCCGACTTCGGCGGCTTCCTGGTGAAAGCCAACAGCGAGGGACAGCCCGGTCCCGGTGACTACCATCGCTCGCATGCCGACGGAGCCAACATGCTGGCCGACGCCCTGCAGCCCTTTGGCGGCATCGTCATGTGGCGCTGCTTTGTCTATGGTGCCAACCACAAAGGCGAAGACCGTGTAAAACAGGCCGTCTCGGAGTTCAAGCCGTTGGATGGCAAGTTCCGCAGAAATGTCATCCTGCAGACCAAGAACGGTCCCCTCGACTTCCAGCCACGCGAGCCCTACAGCCCTGTCTTCGACCAGGTGCGCAAGACACCCGACATGGTGGAGCTGCAGATTACCCAGGAGTATCTCGGGCAGAGCCGCCATCTGGTCTACCTGGCGCCTATGTGGCGCGAGTTCTTCCTGCAGGTGCCCGCCCGCAACCTGGCAGGCATTGCCGGAGTGGCCAATATAGGACTCGACACCAACTGGTGTGGACATCACTTCTCGCAGGCCAACTGGTATGCCTTCGGGCGACTGGCTTGGAATCCAGAGCTCACCTCCAATGAGATTGCCCGTGAGTGGCTCCGCCAGACCTTCTGCCAGGTGAGTAACCGCTTCATCGACACCATGACCGAGGTGATGATGAGCAGCCGCGAGGCCTGTGTCGACTACATGATGCCGCTGGGACTCCACCATATCTTCAAGTTCGACCATCACTACGGTCCTGAACCCGACGGTTTCAAGGCAGAGTATCCGCTAGAGTGGTGCCCCGTCTACTACCATAAGGCCGACAAGAACGGCGTAGGGTTCGACCGCACCCGCCGCGGCACTGATGCCGTCAGCCAGTATCGTGAGCCGCTGGCCTCGCAATACGACAACCTCTCCACATGTCCCGAGAACCTGCTGTTGTGGTTCCATCATGTGCCCTGGACACACCGCATGCGCAGCGGACTGACACTGTGGGAAGAGCTGCAGGCTCACTACAACCGTGGCGTCAGTGAGGTGGAACGCTATGTGGCCACCTGGCAGCGGTTGAAGCCTGATGTGGTGGAGGCCGACAAGGGCGACGAACAGCGTTGGAACGAGGTCGACCAGCGGTTGCAGCACCAGCTGGAGAATGCCCGCGAGTGGCGTGATGTCTGTCTGAAGTATTTCGGCAGTTTTGCCCGTCAGTAGCCCACTCAAAATCTTAATATATATGCGCAAGGCCATTCTTTCGTTCACCCTGCTTTCCGTACTCGCGGTACTGCATGTCAATGCTGCCGCCGACCGTCATCCGTCGCTCGACACACTATACGTGTTGGGCGGCGAACTGAGCAACTCGGCAGCCACCAGCATCAACGATATCGACGAGGTGATGCCACGCATGGCGGCCATAGGTCTGAACACCGTGTTGGTGCCTGCCTACTGGGAGTTCATCGAGCCTGTCGAGGGTCAGTTTGACTTCACGCTCGTCGACCGAGTCATAGACCGTGCCCGTGAATACCGTCTGCAGGTGGTTTTCCTGTGGTTTGGCGCCTGGAAGAACTCCATGTCGTGCTATGCCCCCTTGTGGTTCAAACAAGACACAAAGCGCTTCCCCCGTGCCATGACACGACAAGGCAAACCGCTCGAGATAGCCAGTTGCTTCTCCGACCAGGTGCTGCAGGCCGACCTAAAGGCCTTTACCCGCTTCATGGAGCATCTGGCTGCGAAGGACAAGGGCATCGGAACAGTGGCCATGGTGCAGATAGAAAACGAAATAGGCATGCTGGAGGATGCGCGCGACCACTCGCCGCTGGCGCAGAAGGTATACGTAAAAGAGCGGTGGGCCCAGCGCTACGGTACTGATGCCTATGCCGACGAGAAGTTCATGGCGCTGCACTATGCCCAGTATGTCGAGCACCTGGCGCAGGCCGCCCGCAACATCTATCCCATACCCCTCTTTGTCAATGCCGCCATGAACAGCCGCGGACGCCGCCCCGGTGAGTATCCGTCGGCAGGACCATTGGCCCATCTCATGGAGTTCTGGCACAAAGGAGCACCCACCATCGACATGCTTTGCCCCGACATCTACGACACAGGCTTCAAGGCGTGGACGGCGCAGTATGCCGTACCTGGCAATCCGCTGTTCATTCCCGAAAGCCGTTGCTGTGCCAACAGCGGGGTGCGCGCCCTCTACACCATGGGCGAGTATCGGGCCGTGGGATTCTCACCTTTCGCCATCGACCAAGCACCGTCGGCCGACACATGGCATATCACCGAGGCTTACCGTCTGCTACGCCAGCTCAAGCCATATCTCAGAGGCAAGCACTCCCTGCGTTCGTGGGGACTTCTCTTTTCGCAGGACGACCGCGAGCGCGAGATCACCGACGGCACCACTGTCATCACCTGCCGCCACAATTTCACGCTGCCCTGGGACCCGCGAGCCACCGACGGCTCCACATGGCCCGAGGGCGGAGGTATTGTCATCCGGCTGGCACCCAACGAATATCTCGTGGCGGGTAATGGCATCGTCGTAGAATGGAAGACGACGACTGAGAAACAGCAAGAACAGCAACAGAAGTTGGGCGAGGACGGGTTCCTTCAGGCAGGTGGTCAGCCGACTGCTGCGAAAGAAAGGTCTGCCCACACAACGTTCTGGGGCAAGCGACTGGGCATTGCCTTTGTCGACCAAGTGAGCGTCAACGCCGATGGAACCTTCTGTTTCATCCGCCGTGATAATGGCGATCAGGACCATCAGGGGCGGCATGCCCGCATCGGAGTCGACGAATACAAGATTCTGCATGTGAAACTCTACGAGTATTAACACTCGAAAAAACTTAAATAAATTTGGTTTTCTTCCCGCTTAATCGTAACTTTGCACGCAGTAATGGAGAATCTGAAGGAGAAAACCACGAAGGGATTGTTCTGGAGCATGATGAACAGCGGGACCATCCAGTTGCTGAATGTCGTGATTGGCATTCTGCTCGGACGGTTGCTGTCGCCTGCCGACTTCGGCATTGTGGGGGTGCTGACCATCTTCACCGTCATCGCCGGCAACCTGCAAAGCAGTGGCTTCTCGCAAGGACTCATCAACATGAAGGCGCCTACCCACCGCGACTACAACTCGGTGTTCTGGTTCAATATCCTGGCGAGCTTTGCCATCTACATTGTGTTGTTTGCCGCCGCACCGCTCATTGCCTGGTTCTTCAAGGAACCGCGGTTGGTTGGTCTGTCGCGCTTCATCTTCCTGGGATTTGTCATCTCTTCGTTCGGCATCGCCCAGGGAGCCTATATGACCAAGAACCTGATGATACGCGAGCTGACCGTCTCGACCATTGCCGCCCTGCTCATCTCCGGAACGGTGGGTGTGGTGCTGGCTTACAAGGGGTTCACCTATTGGAGCTTGGCATGGCAGCAGATTCTCTTCATCAGCGTGCTCAACATCGGCAGATATTACTACACAGGCTGGCGGCCGACATGGAAAATCGACTTCGGCCCTATAAGGGGCATGTTCAGCTTCAGCGTGAAGATTCTGTTCACCAACATCATCAATACGGTGAGCAACCACATCCTCACGGTGGTGTTCGGTCGTCTGTGCCCCCTGAAGGACGTGGGTAACTACACCCAGGCCAACAACTGGAACACGAAGGCCAACAGTTTCATATCGGGCACGATGAGTCAGGTGGCACAGCCGGTACTGGTGGCCGTGGCCGACGAGCGTGAGCGCGAGAAGCGGATCATGCGCAAGATGATGCGATTCACGGCCTTCATCTCGTTCCCCTGCATGTTCGGTCTGGCATTGGTGTCGCGCGAGTTCATCGTACTGGCGCTGACTGAGCGTTGGCTCGAGAGCGCCCTGCTGCTGAAGATTCTCTGCATCAGCGGTGCCTTCATGCCTTTCTACACGATGTATCAGAACCTCGTCATCAGCAGTGGCCGGTCTGACTGGTATCTTTATTGCAACATCGCCCAGATTGTTCTACAGCTGACCATCATCCTGCTGTTCCACCGGCTGGGTATGGTGCCGATGATCATTGCCTACTCGGTTTTCCTCATTGTGTGGCTGCTGGCTTGGCAGCACATTGCCAACCGGCTGCTGGGTATCACCCTGATGGAAACCCTGCGCGACATCTGTCCGTTCATGCTGGCGGCTGCGCTGGTGATGGTGGTCACACATTTCTGCACCACGGGCATCAGCAATCTGTGGCTCCTGCTGGCTGCGCGCTTTGTGATGGCCGCCATACTTTATTTCATGGTGATGAAACTCTGCCGAGCCAAGATTCTCGATGAGTGCCTGCAATTCTTATTGGGGAAACTAAAGAAATAATAGAAGGCAGAGGGAAACTAAAAAACAAAAGAGGATAGAGGGGAAAGAATACCCGAAAGTGCCTGCAAAGAACGTTTTGTTCCCCTTTTTTCACGATTTGTGGCATCTGTTCAGAGAAAAAAACGCTATCTTTGCAGCAAAATATGAAAATCATGAGACCAAACAAACTATTCACCTTATTGTTCATGAGCATGCTGATGCTCGCAGTTCCAACAACAACGAAAGCTCAAAAGACCGGCACGTTTACCGTGGGCGACAAGACTTTCCTGCTCAACGGCAAGCCGTTTGTAGTGAAGGCCGCCGAGGTGCACTACCCGCGCATTCCACGCCCCTACTGGGAGCACCGCATCAAGATGTGCAAGGCACTGGGCATGAACGCTGTGTGTATCTACATCTTCTGGAACATCCATGAGCAGCAGGAGGGCCAGTTCAACTTCACGGGCAACAACGATGTGGCTGAGTTCTGCCGACTGGCACAGAAGAACGGCATGTATGTCATCGTGCGCCCCGGACCCTACGTTTGCGCCGAGTGGGAGATGGGCGGTCTGCCCTGGTGGCTGCTGAAGAAGAAGGACATTCGTCTGCGTGAGCGCGACCCCTACTTCATGGAGCGTGTGAAGATATTCGAGCAGAAGGTGGGCGAGCAACTGGCTCCGCTGACCATCCAGCGTGGCGGTCCCATCATCATGGTGCAGGTGGAGAACGAGTACGGCTCGTATGGCGAGGATAAGCCTTACGTCTCAGAGATTCGCGATTGTCTGCGCGGCATCTATGGTAAGGAACTGGCTCTGTTCCAGTGCGACTGGTCGAGCAACTTCGAGAAGAACGGACTCGACGACCTGACATGGACCATGAACTTCGGCACCGGTGCCAACATCGACCAGCAGTTCCGCCGCCTGGGCGAACTGCGACCCAATGCGCCCAAGATGTGCTCCGAGTTCTGGAGCGGTTGGTTCGACAAATGGGGTGCCCGCCATGAGACCCGCCCGGCCAAGGATATGGTTGAGGGTATGGACGAGATGCTCTCGAAGGGCATCAGCTTCTCGCTCTATATGACCCACGGTGGCACCTCGTTCGGCCACTGGGCTGGTGCCAACTCGCCCGGCTTTGCTCCCGATGTGACCTCGTATGACTACGATGCGCCTATCAACGAGTACGGTCATGCCACACCGAAGTTTTGGGAACTGCGCACGATGATGCAGAAGTACAGCCTCTCCCCTGACCCCTCCCCAAAAGGGAAGGGGAAGAAAGTGGCCTTGCCGGCCGTGCCCAAGGCTCCGATGCCTATTATCACCGTGCCCAAGTTCGAGCTGACGGAGTTTGCACCGCTGGTCTATGGCTGCGGGGGGCTGGAGACGACGGAGAACGTGAACGACCTGACCTTCGAATATGCCAACATGGGCTGGGGTTCGATGTTCTATTCCGTGGCTTTGCCCGAGATTTCCGCACAGAGTGTGCTCAGCTTCGATGCTCACGACTATGCCCAGGTGTTCATCAACGACCAATTCATCGGCAAGATTGACCGAGTCAAGAACGAGAAATCCATCACGCTGCCTGCAGTCAGAAAGGGCGACAGGCTGGTGATTCTCGTCGAGGCCATGGGACGCATCAACTTCGGACGGGCCATCAAGGACTTCAAGGGTATCCCCGGTGACGTGAAACTGGAGACAAGCGCCAGCGGTCATGACCTCAGCTACACGCTGAAAGGCTGGGAAAGATGGGGTATCCCCGATGACTACAAGGTGGCCGTCAATGCCCTCGACGGCTATGCCGGCAAAACAGCCGACGAGTATCACCCCGGATTCCAACAGGAAATAAAGGCATGGGGCAAGCGCGGCTACTACCGCGGCTATTTCAACCTGAAGAAGGTGGGCGACACGTTCCTCAACTTCGAGACATGGGGCAAGGGTCAGGTCTACGTAAACGGACACGCCATGGGCCGCATCTGGTCGATTGGTCCGCAGCAGACACTCTACGTACCTGGCTGCTGGCTGAAGAAGGGCAAGAACGAGGTGATCGTCCTCGACGTGGTTGGCCCGAAGGAAAAAGTGGTCTGGGGACAGGCCGAGCCCGAACTCAATAAACTGCAGATAGAGAAGACTGCCAAGCACAATAACATTGGCGACAAGCCCGACCTGAATAGCAGCACCCCTGTCGCACAAGGACAGTTTGCCGCAGGCAATGGCTGGCAGACCATCCGCTTCAACACTCCGCAGAAAGGCCGCTATGTGGCTCTGCAGTGCCTGTCGAACCACGACGGATCCGCCCGCAGCTGCATTGCCGAGCTCTATGTGCAGGATGCCAGTGGCAAGCGTCTCTCGCGTGAGCCTTGGACCGTGAAATATGCCGACAGCGAGAACGAGAACGGCAATCATCTGGGCGACAAGGTGTTCGACCTGCAGGAGTCTACCTTCTGGCAGACCGAGCGCAACGCTGCCCTGCCCCATCTGCTGGTCATCGACCTAGGCTCGGAGCAGACCGTCAGTGCCCTGGAATATCTGCCTCGCGCTGAAGAGGGCGCCCCCGGCTCGGTGAAAGACTTCAAGATATATCTCTACTAAAAATCTTTAGGAGGAAAGAAACAAGTTGACAGATTATTTTATTTCTACGTTTGGAAGGGCCTGGCCATCAAAGCCGGTTTGCAGCCCGGATTCAAGGTCTCTGCTGAGGTTGAGGGTAAGTCAGGCAGCACGAAGGCCTCTGTTGACCTGGACAATGTGAAGAGCTTCAACCTGGCAGTTCCCTTCGGTCTGTCTTACGATTTCGGCCGTCTGGTGCTCGATGCCCGCTATACGGTGGGACTGACCAAAGCGTTCGACGACAGCTATCTCGACAGCAAGAACATTACCTTCCAGCTGGGCATCGGATATAAGTTCAGCCTGTAAGACATTGGCAAGGCATGTAGGGCTGAGAGTTGAGAGCTGATAGTTGAGAGGTATGATTACCTGTGGCTATTGCAACAGGGGGACAGCTTTTCGGAGTTGTCCTCTTGTTTTTTTCGCATCCCGAGTTGATTTCCGGAAAAAATTGATTATTTTTGCAAACGAAAAAACCTAAACTTGACCACACAGAAGATATGAAAAAAATCATGACCCTAGCCTTCGCTCTCATCATGATGGGGGGAAGCGCACTCGCACAAGAGACCATCCAGTTGCCCCAACCTGACATGAACATGCTGAAAATGTCCGTTGGCGACGCCATGCAACTGCGCCGCTCGGGACGCAACTACGACAAGGAAAAGACCATCAGCAACGAGCAGCTGTCGACCATCCTGTGGGCTGCCGTAGGCATCAACGACCCGGCCAGCGGCAGACTGACCACACCAACGGCAGTCAACATGCAGGACATCAAGGTGTATGTCTGCAACGAGAAAGGCGTATGGCTCTACGATGCCAAGGCCAACAACCTGACCCAGGTGAGCAAAGCCGACCTGCGTCCGAGCATGACAGCCCGTCAGATGTTCGTGATGGACGCTCCCGTCACCCTGCTGCTGGTGAGCCAGCAGAGCGCCCTGCAGCGCCAAAGCGAGCGCTACGGAGCCATGGATGCCGGCTACGTGTCGCAGGACATCTATCTGGCCTGCGCCGCCATGGGTCTGAAGACCGTTGCCCGCGCCATGATGGACCAGGAGGCCGTGAAGAAAGCACTCGACCTGAAAGAGGGCGATTTCCCCATGCTGAACCATCCCATCGGCTACGGAAAGTAACCTGCTCTTTGGATTCCTGTCTTTAAACCCAAAACGATCGTTAGAATGATGGTCATCAGAGGTCAGATTGAGGGTTCAGATATGGGTAGTTTTCAATTCAGAATCAATTGACTCTAATTAGGCATTAATTACCTTGAAATTAGGCATTAATTACGTTGTAATTAGGCATTAATTAGCATGCAATTAGGCATTAATTAGAGTGTAATTAGTCGACTAATTGCAACCTAATTAGGCATCAACACTAGTGTCTATGTTAAATAGCAGTATTCGTTCCATTCAGCAAGAGCGTAATAGCCAACTCTCTCGAAATACTTGCGCTCCATAGATCACGGGAACAGATTTTTGAAGTGAATTCCACAAATTCATTCAAAAACTAAAGTGAGTCCCCCTGTTACATGATTTCGGTTTTTTATCTTTTTTCTGTGTACTCAAACTTTATAATGCCGTTTACATTATATGGTCGAGGAAGAGGCCTTGCGCCAGACTCTATACTTGAGGTCTCGGTGAATCTAAGGTTGTTGA
>ODAI014699806.1_pt1 | contig 51783 bp, 89 predicted proteins | sample 1539321 | NCBI WGS metagenome assembly ODAI01 (sample SAMN02144231, study PRJEB22623) | gut metagenome | biome: sheep rumen | host: Ovis aries | place: New Zealand
CGTCTTTTTTCTTTTTCGCCATTAAGTTCCTTTCTTTCACTGCATAATACCGTCGTTTGACAGGACATTCATCCAACGGCGTTTGTCGAATTCGGTCTTGCGAATTTTCTGGTAGCTACTTGTCGGTGTGTAAACTTTTTTACCGCTCGTTTCCGAGTATTTAGTAACGGAATAGACTATACCTTTGTCTGTGCCAGACATCCCTTGGTAGTCGTTGGGGCTAACGTAATTCGTCGCCTGCGGATTACCCAATCTGTTAGGCTATTACCGGTATCCATGGTTCTAACAGCTCTAAGGGCTTCCCCGCATATTCGGGATTTCTTATTTTAAGTCGCGTTACCATATCGCTATGGCATTGGGCAATCACACCATGTTTACCCTACGACTCTGGCATACGTATCTGCAATTGGTTCACCACATACAGGGCACTTCTGTTCGCCAATGAATGCATGCTTATGTTTGCAAACACTAATCTTTGTTGTAAATGCGAAGTAAATAACGCCGTGTGATGCAACATAATTTAACATCTCCCAAGCAGCTTCTTCATTTGGGAAACGGTTCTCGATATTGATATGAGCGATGCATCCACCGCCGCATTTTTTATCAAACAGAGAACCAAGACGGCATTTCTCTTGGATTGTGCATTTCTCCATTAACGGTATGTGCTGATTCGAGTATATAAAGTACTTATTCTGCTCAAACAACAGGTTGTCGGCCTGGCAGATAACACCCGCACAATTTTCCGCTGGGATCATTTCAAGATTAAAACTGAAGTCACATTCAAAGTTATCCTTCACGTCGTTAATTACATCGAGGATCTCTGTAGCGAATTCAACCGCCTCGTCTGAGTAACTTTTGCATCCAAGCTCATCCGTGTTGATCAGGCCAAACAGATCCATTACTTCATAAAGGCCAATTGCCCCTACTGTGCAGAATTGTTTGTCCAGCTCAACAGCTCCGTCCTGATAATTCGGAAGTAGTCCTTTCTCAATGTTCCGCTTGATAATGTGTCGCATAGATGTCAGCGCCTTGCAATCCAATAGAACTCTGTCTCTGAGTATTTTTATATACTTCTTCTTATTCATGCCGCTTTCGTAAGCAATTCTAACGAGGTTGATTGTGCTTACTCTGCATGAACCAACAGATAATGCTGTACCACCAATTGAATTAATGAATACATCAAGTTTTTTAGTGTCTGATAAAAGCCGACAACAGTTGGATAACACACCAACGTTGTCACTTACAAAGAAGTTGGAATCTGCGTTTCTCTTTTATTTTCATAAAAGGACTGACTATTTTTTGCTACAATTATTGTAGTGCTTCTCTTTCCACACACGTGCCAATAGTGTATGTACTCCCCTTCACGAGGATAGTCGATACAGGTTTTGTTATGTTTAGATATCTTTTAATTATTTTTTCTTAATGGATAATTCAAACCGTGCCGTCTATACGCTTTTGAGCCATTCTTTATATTAATAATGACACGATGACAAACACCGAATTTTCTCCCGATTGCGCGTAATGATATTGATGTATTCTGTAACATCCAAATTATTTCGGAGACTTCGTCTTCTGTTAATACTGATGAGTGTATAACTGCACCCTTTCTGATTGGCCTCTCGAGATCTGGTATGATGTCGCTATGTGTAGCCCCAATGTTAATACAGTTAATTGTTACATCTGAAACATTATATAATTTGGCAATGTCTTTAATCGTATATTCGTCGCCCTCTAGGAACCATATAATATCTCTAACATCTTGTACTGATAACTTCCTTGGAATTTTTTCCGCTCTAATCGGGTATTCAATGTCACTATTATGGTATGTGTTGCCCTGGTTAATTCCATGAATTGTATTAAGCGGTACATCATACTTCTTAGCTATTTCATTTAATCTAAGCTTTGAATGTTTAATGTCATCAATTATACTTTCTAGTTCTTCTTGTGTTTTCACAGCCGCACCAGCATTCATTATCCCGCATAAATTCGGATACTGTTCACCCCCTTCGAGCAAGTTATACCCGTTTGGAGCTACAGAGTTATAAAATGCGATCCAGTATCTTTCACGTTCGTTAAAATTTTCAACCTTTGATTCTAGTATTTCGTAATAAAAATTATTGATACCGTATTTTCGCATTGCCTCATACAATAAACTTCTACACTTATAGTGCCCTGTTTTAGCTGCGGTTTTATGATGCTTCCATCGTTCATACGGATCACGCGCTTGTCCGATATAAACCATGTTATTAATTGTATTCTTTACTATATAAATATCTTTTAACATAACATTTCCCACGAGATTACCATGTGATTCTGTCATCATTTAGGCTCCCTCGTTAGCCGCAATATGCGACCCCGCTGGCAGCGGAAAAGAAACAAAGTGGCCGACTCGACCAACGAATATTATGGTTTGAACACCATCTTGCAAAGTCCTCATCTTGGAAGACTCCATCTTTATACAATAGTGAATATGTTAACACCGGATATGTAAACATATTAACGCTTCTTATCTCACTCACAACTTCCATAAATGTCTTCTGGCACTCAATCAAATCTTCAATATGATCTATAGCCAAAGTGCCATCTGGGAATACCATTCCACCAAACAATGATTCTAAATACGGGCGATCGAAAATCGAAACATTTGTAAAAGCCGATTGATCGATTCTTAGAAAAGGCTGATTAAGCCTATATACGAGTTTCTGAATTTGCTGCCGTAAATAATAATCCGGGTCTTTCATGTAATACCCGTCTTCACAATCTTTCTTCCAAAAATACCACGCCCATATCAATACATTTGGCATTCCCACTGCCCCTGACTGCCGATTTGACAGAAAACTTACAAACTCAATCACGTCGTCCAGATATGTAGTCAGGTGTTTTGGCGGCTGGCTGTTGTAATTTTCCAAGAAGAACAGTCCTTCTGTCGCAAGCCGTGTGAAATCATTAGCCCAACAATATGGGAAGTAGCTAGCGGTTGTACTATCATTTAGATAGAAAGCCCTGCTAAACTCGGCTTCGAGCCATTGCTTCGCCGTGCGAAGCCCCCACATTTTCTTTATCTCTGTGAAGATCTTATTTAGACCAAACAGCTTATCTTCCGCCTTCCCCTTCTCCGTCATAAAGCTGCGGATATCTTTATGGCTGGCATTCGCATTTGGGTCGATGCTCGCGTCGGCGAGTGTATCTTTGTCGACGAAGTTGTCAATAAACTCAGAGAAGTCCAGCTGGCTCGGGTGTAAACCATTCAGGTACTCAAAATCTTCCCCATACTTCTTTTTAAGCTCCTCAAGGCACCTCTCAAAATCTCTGGAAAGTCTTAACTGTATATCCATACTGCCGCCTCACTGCTCGTTCGCCCATTTAACGGCATCCGCAAACCCCATCAGCTTCCCGTCAACCATCAGCCCGGGCGCTTCCATCATCCCGAGCTTCAGCATTTCGTCCACGTCATTATTCACCGTGAACTTTACGCCCTTATCATTCAACCTACCCTCGAGAATCGCGCATTTTGGACAATTCGTCGAGTACAATACAATGTCATTCATACAACCACTCCTCTTCAAAGTTATCGAAATCCACGTCTATCCGCTTATCACTTCCCGCAATCTTCTGGATTTCGTTGTATATCTCAAACCAGCTTTTCACACGAACCATACCGTTTTCTTCAGCTGGGTAGTTAAAGTTATGCGGCGAACTCACAAGGATTTTCGCATAATCCCCGCCTTCTAAATTATGCGGGCCGTCATCAATAAGCACATCGCCGCGAATCATCTGCTTATTACACGTTACAATCACGTGCTCCCAGTCTATTATTGGAAGGTACTTAAAGATCACTTTCTCAAACTTTACCGGAATCGTCTTGTAGTACGAGCTTGTCACGAGATACACATCATGCCCTTCTACCATCAGCTTTTGGATGATGCCATACGCAAACGGCATAGGCTCGACCATATCCCACAGCTCTTCCTCTTGGAGAGCGCCATATATTTGGCCGAACGTGAGGCTTGGAAACGCCTTACAGATGTCCCAGTCTCTAATCGCAAACCAATCTACATTCAGCCCGTACTTCTTATTCAGAAACTTGACCCATCCTTTTAGCAGAAAATGAATCGTATCGTCTGCATCAACCAGAATTGTTAACTTCTTTGGCATTATTCCTCCAACTCGTCAGCGTGCTGGCTAATCCACCCACGGTGGTTCGTCTTCAGTTCGCAAACAGCACACCGCTCATGATCTTTAAAGTGCTCGATATACTTTGCAAAACCGCTCTTGTTTGGATTATCAAGGTCGATCTGCCCAACATGGCCAATACAGATGACTTTGCATTCCGGCCCGACACGAGTAAGCGTTTTCTTAAGCTGATCGAACGAGAAATTCTGGCACTCGTCCAAACAGAGTATCTTTTTCCCCGTAAATGTCACACCACGAATGTATGTATCGGTCATGCATGTAACATATCCACCAGTTTTATCGCCTGTGAGACCGTCCTGGTTAACTGCTGTGTTTGGATTAACACCGCATGCGATCAATGCCTGATAGAGCGGATCGAAATACACAGAAGATTTACTCTGGATATCGCCAGGGAGATACCCTTGTTTCCTTTCACCGTACGGAGACACGACATAAATGATTTCGTCATACAGCCCGAACTGAACCATGATATTTGCGGTGCCTACTGCAACTAAGTCTTTGCCAGTACCGGCGGGGCTATTACAGAAGACGATGTCAATGTCATTGCTGTAAATAGCCTCCGCAAATTCGAGCTGCTCTTTATCAAGCTGATACCCGTAGAACGGGCAATCAGCCATCTTCTGCGGAGGTTCTTGCGTGAAATCTATTTTCTTTCTCTTGCTTGCCATCGACGAAAACCTCCTCAGATGATCTCGTCAATATCGCAATCTTCTCCGATTATGTAATCAACGAAACCTTTCTCTTTTGCTTCATCTGCGAACATGTACCATTCAACACGGTACTTGTCTTCGTACTCTTTCTCTGTCACATTGCTGTGCTCCATTATGTAACGCTTGATGCGCTGCTCAGCGCGCCGCTGGAACTCCATCTGATCCTGCAGTTTTGCGCTAGAGTCCCATGCAAAGCTGGAGCCGTCATGCATCAGGAACCGAGCGTTCTTCATTGCGTAACGTTTATGACCTGCGATACCGATCAAAAATCCCATACTGTACTGGAACCCGAGATTGACGGTGTAGACCGGAGTCTTACTGGAGCAAATCGCGTCGATTACTTCAAAGCCAGCATCCACAGACCCACCATTGGAAGTCACATACAGGATGATCGGCTGGCGTTCTTCAATCGGCTTGTCTTTGTCCTCTTTATTGAACTGGAGGATATGCTTTACGGCATCTTCTATATTCCACTGGTCAATGTCTGTGTTCAGAAAAAGCTTTCTCTGCTTGAGATCTTTGATCATAAAGACGTCTGTCAAAAGTCCGCTTGCAGTGTCCAGCTCAAGATCAAGTTCAATATCGTAGTATCCATTTTCTTTAGTTTCCATAAACGTTCTCCTTTAAAAACTTTTCTACTTTCTCTCCGAGTGCACTTAGGTCACCGTCATTCTCAATAATGTAGTCTGGAGTCACATTATCCAGTGCCGTCTCAGACGGATGGTTTTTCTGTTCTTCCGTGAGTCCATTATCGAAATCTGGACGGATAATCCTTAAATGCGTTACATCAAACCCCTCTGTTTTTAAAACGTGAATTTCATTTTGAAATCTTGTATCAGGAATGATCACGTAATCCCAATGGTTATTGAATAAACTGAGGACCGACACAATGAAGTCAACCCAGAAATCGGGCTTTTTTTTGCGCACCACGTCAGTTCCGACATATTGGAGTAAAGATCTACCCCTTTCGTCCTTCAAACCGTCCCAATCAAAAAATGTCTTGCATATGTACTTGACTAAGTCAGCATAATGAGCAATCAATACACTATGCCCGCTCCTCTTGATGCTCGCCGCCATGAGATTGGCAGCAGTATCCTTTCCGTTCCTTGCGTGCCCCGAGATTGTGATTACTTTCAAATAGTATCAATCCCCCTTTGCAGATTATTTAATTAGGCTGACGACTTAAACAATATCAATCTCTTCACAAATCGGGTTGATCTTACACATTTCAATAAGATTGTCCATGCAATTACAGCACAAATCAATTCTCACTGAACTGCCATCATATTTTGACCCATACCCGATGCGATAGCTAACGAAAACGCACTCTTCCTGCGTATCCCACTCATCAAACTTCTTGCCGCACATATTGCAAATGCGTTCGACTTTAAGCATCTGAGCTCTCCTTATGTAATTTGAATGATTCGATGAATTCGTCGATCATTTCCCAGCTTTCTCTTTCTCTGGCTTCTGTGATGAAATGTTCAATGTTTCTCATTTGGGCTTCCAAAATATCAAGTCTTTCTTTTAATGTTGCAATAGCCTCAGAAGCCTCGTAATCAATATAAGCCATATGACTCCAATCATTTGGTGAGTACATTTCACCGTACATTACGCCACTCGTTGCTGCAGTTCCCATATATTGGCTCGTATATGTAGGCACCAAACCACCTCCTTAAAACAGCTGCCTGTACGATTTCATCCTGAAATATCCGTTTTTGTCTCGCTCGTACGAAGTACAGTAGATTATGTCGCCCTTACCTACTTTGGCATGTTCATAATCCCTGTTGTAAATCGTGAACCGGCTTTCAATACCACTCCCGATTGACTTCGTTGTGATTGAGTAACCGAACTGCTTGCCGTCTTTCTTTCTTCTGACCGGGTAGATATCTGTAATGTAGAGCTTACGTCTATCCTCTTCTCTGCCGGACACGTAACCTACGTACCCCATCACGTCGTAGAAATTCCTGACTTTCAACAGATCGCTCAGATCTTCCAGGTGCGCAGCTTTGATCGCATCCTCGATCTCTCTGAGGATTTCTCTGGTATCGAGCTGTGTATAATTTTTAGATTCCTTTCCAGACTTTGTGAAATCAACGGAATGGCGTTTGACAATTTCCTCGATATGTGTATTCTTGACCTTCTCTTTGGAGATTTGTTTCGCCTCGCCCTTTTTGAACGTGTCGTAAAACATATCCGTTATACGGAGAAGCTCCCGCTGGTTCCCAAAATCGGAGAAGAAATCCAGCTTAATTAAGATATCAAGCTGCCGTGTGTTCATGTGCGTCTTCTGATCTATATCAAACAACAGATCGCAAAATCTATTGTACTGGTTATTGTGTGCGAGCCCGTAAAGCTCTTCGGCGATCGCGGCGTTCATAAATTTTACAGATGTGAGACCTTTCGCGATAATGTTTTTGTCTTCATCGTAGAAGTACTTGTCTCTGGAAAGCCCCCACTTCGGGTTTGTTACGGCAATTCCGACCTTATGTGCGTATTTCGTAATCTCTGCCGTCTTGTCGGTATTGTCTTGGAATATATTCAGTGCAGCAGTTAAGAACTGTAGCGGGTGATAGTACCTCAAGTATCCACAAATATACCCAATACATGAGTAGCTGTCTGAATGGTTCCACGAAAAGGCGTACGCTGATGCATCAAGGATAACCTGCAAGAACGGTTTAATTACTTTTTCGCACTCTTCTTCTGACATCCCATAATTCTCAATACAGTAAGCTACGAACCGCTTTTCGATTTCTGGCAACAACTGCTCGGTGCCTTTCTTTTTCGCGATGCCTCTGCGGACAAGGTCGCTCTCAGCTGCTGAATAGCCACAGAACTTTACAAGGAACTGCATTATGGTTTCCTGCATAGCGATTCTCCCAGCCTCTGGGGCAAGAAAATCATTCAACGCATCAAAACCATTATCGTAAAATTCCCCTCTCGCAACACTGTCTCGGAAACTTGCACATGCCGGACGGATCAAACCGTTACCAAACGACATCCATTTGATCATTGAGAAATTAGGGATTCTTGATCTGGCTTTTTCAAGTGTCTTTTCTGACATGAATTCTCTTAGGTATGCCTGAGCACTGTTAGATTCCCATTGGAATATCAGCGTCGTATCTTTCCGAATGCTTTCCCAGACAGCCATGTCTTCCAAGTCTGTGTTATCAGGCGTCAGTCTCTCAATGCCTAGCATTTTACACGTGTCATTGATCACGCCTATATTGTCGAGCCCGAGTAAATCCAATTTCACATACATCTGATCATCGAGTTCCTTCATGTTTATCATTGAAACCGGATAATCTGATGTTGATATACTGCAAAGTCCCATCATTTCATCAATTGGAAGGTCGCTGATCAACACTCCACTAGGATGTGTACCGATTGATACAATCGTACCGTCAACTATATCGGCATACCGAAATACTTCCGGCCACTTCTTTCGTGCATTTTCAACGTCCCGATCAACCTCTTTGCTGATTTCGCTTGAAAGATCTAGGTAGTTGATTTTCTCATCGTCTTTATATAAAGCTCTACATACATCACGCACTGCGCCCTTCGTCGCGATTGTGTTGAATGTGATGATTTCTGCAGAGTTGATTGTCGGAAGCCCCATTTTATCCTTCAACAAGAACTCTTTTATCCTGTCTCGATCCGCACCTGCATAGTCTGTGTCTATATCGGCGTTTGTTACTCGAGCGGGGTTCATAAATCTGAAGAAGTTTAGATTAAACTTGAGGCTATCCATCTGTGTTATACCAAGAATGTAGGCGATCATACTTCCAGAGACAGAACCACGGCTGTACCCGCACTGAATACCGTTTTTCTTTTCCCATTCACGTAAGTAGGTCTGCATCAGCATAAAGTCGATTGACTTTGTGGTTTTGTACACTTCGAACTCTTCGTCGATTACTTTGTCGAGCTCTTCTCGTGTGTGATTTTTAAGCGCATATGGGTGTTTTACCAATGCATCGTCAATCTTTTTGCGGAAAGTTTGCTCTGGGTTGTCATAAATGTGCGGGTATTTCGTGCCACAATCCAGTTTGAATTCTTCTACCATATCGGCAAGTACATTCGTGTTGCGAATTGCCTCCATGTACACATTTTCTTCTAACGAACCCTGTTTTCTATAAGCTTCTACCAACTCGTCGTATGTTTTGAACTTTAAATCCCAGAGTTCCTCGCCGTCGAAGTGTATGTTTTTGGAAAGCTGTAGTATGCTGCGCCCTTTTTCGTGTTCTTCATTCAATACGTGTGTATCTGTACCGGCGATTAATGGGATTGATGTACTCTGACTAAGCGCTGTAAGCTTCTCATTGTATACGATCTGTTTCTCATCCATGTGATGCCCAATTTCAAAGAAACACCTACCCCTGTTTCGAAGCATAAAATCCAAGAATCGCTCACGCACTTCTTCGTCGCCTTTACCGAAAACACCGCCGACACAAGCGGTTGTTATTATAATGTTATCGGTCGTAGCAAACAGTTCATCGAATGAAATTCTCGGTACATAATAAAAGTGGTTGTCTTTTCTGTTGAAACTTTGTGTTATTAGCTTATTAAGCTCACGGAACCCATCATAATTTCTAGCGATAAGACAACAGTGATAGTTGTCTCGAACTTTTTCATCAAGCGATGCGGTGAGGTAAGCCTCGATAGCGTGGATATATTTCATTCCAGCAGCTTCAATGGCGTTTTTCTTATGCCACCACTCGAACACCGAGCCATGCTCACTAAACGCCAGCGCCTTCATACCACATTCTTGTGCTCGTTTTATGTATTCACCGTATTTTGTTACTGAGTCTACGTTTGTAACTCCGTTAGAAAGGTCACTGTGCAAATGATAAACTACATAATTTTCAATCAACTACCACCTTCTTCCTGTTTAAATTCCCCTAAGAACTCATCCAACTCTTCTGATTCCCATGATTCCGTAACGGCATCTCTCTGTTTTAAGATTTCCTTAATTTTCGGTACGTTTAGTGGAATGCCCCAAAACTGCCCATCATGAGTAAGGCCTGGTAATATCGTCCTGTCCTGGTAGATGTCACACCATAAAGTGCTTACATCGTAGTCCGGTGTAGTTCTCGTCACAGATGATGTCCATACATTGCTAGGAGATTCTGCAGCTAATTTATTTACCCAAGCTTTTAATTCTTCGGTAAAAAGTTTTTCGTCGAATTGAATACCAAGATTATCGCTCATCTTAACCTCCTTCTATGTAGATACAATGTTTTGAACACATCAAGCCCTTTGTCTACCGGCGAATCTTTACTGTCTAGTAGTCCATCTTTGTCGTAGATATAGCTTACATTCACATACCTTTTGAGTTTGTTGATGTTCTTATCCTGAGTTATGTCGACATCTTTGTCGAGCGCGAATGTCACTTTTACTCCAAGTTTTGCCAAGATTTTCAGCTGGTTCACTGACAGATGCGACGTTAGAATGGCCGCTGTGCAGTGAATTCCCCATGTATCTGCGAGCAAAACGCTCTTGCAACCCTCAAAAATGATCACTTCCCCAGCTTTTTGGATCGCTTCCATGTTATCAGACAGCGCGAATAAGGTATTAATCGTGCCAAAACTGAAGTAGTAGCAGTACTTACGCTCACCTTTCTCTTTCCAGTTTGGTGCGGTGGCTCTTCCGCCGACGTTTATGATCTTCCCGTTCAAATCTCGCACTGGATACACCAATCTGTCTGCAAATCCATCGTAATATACTTGGAATTTGTCTAAAGTTTCTCTTGAGATGCCTTCATTTTCCCAGATTGCTAACTTGTCAGCACGTTTTTCGTACCTTTCCATGTAATTATCTGGCAAAATCTTGACTTTTGACTCTTTCTGAGTACTTTTTGGCTTCTGATACTTCTTGCAGACCAATGTGGCCGACATTTTCTCGTGTGGCGTGGCAATTTCCCCGTCAATTCCGGCATATTCTTTGATTTTTTGCACTGCTTCAGCGCTTGTGCAATTAAAGTATGCTTTTATAAACGTGAATAGGTTACCGCCACCCTTACTGCTACTGTAATCGTACCAAAATGGCGGACTCTTCTTGACCGAAAACGACGGTGTGTTCTCCGGCGGATATGTGAATGGAGAAATCCCCCAAAACTCTCCGTTTTTTTCTTCTAAATCAACAAACTGCCCTATGTATTCGACTATATCAATAGAATTAATAACGTCGTTCAGCTCCACACCGTCACCTCCTTATCAAAATGGTTCAACCTTCTGGTGCTGTTTCTCAGACTGCATATATTTACAATTATCACCCTGGAATACCATGTCGATCCATTCATCTTCTACCATCTGTTGCCCATTCCGATTGTACACAACACGTAATTTCTTTGGAACGCAACGCTCTGGCACCGGGCCAGTCCCATCAGACTCCACCTCGGAATAATCTTTATCTAGAATCGCTATAACAGTGCTCATTGATCTCGCTATTCTTGCACTGTCAGCTATTTTTCCCGTTGATGTCGCCTGCGCTGCCGTTAAGGCCGCTATTTTAAGCCCGCCAGCGATTCTGTTCTTAAGGGTGTCTCCGACGTTGCCGAGATTTGCATAAACCTCGAATGCGCCCTCGATTCCATTATCAGCTTTGAGGTAATCTACAACGATGCAGTCGATATCGATCTGATGTTTAGCTTTTTTCGCTGCAATATACAACGAATCCGCCTTTAGAACTGGCATATATATATGGATGAATCTCTGCTGCTTCAACCATTCGATTTGCTGCGAGATTTTTTCCTCATCACTAGCCGTCAGCTCTCTGCCGTTGCGTATCTTCCCGAAAGGCACGCCTGTTAGGTGCGATAGAATTCTCATAGTAAACAGCTCATCAGATATTTCGCTGTCAACATATAGGACGCTTTTCCCACGCTTTAACATGTCGACTGTTATTGTCAGCAGCATCGCAGATTTCCCAGCTTTCGGGCCTCCAGTGAAGCAAACGCACTCTCCTGGCTCCAAAACCACATATTCATTTAGCTTTATGAATGGGAAACTGATTGCACTTGTTTCACCTCGTTGCCGAGCTTTTATATGTTCCCACGTGCTCTCAACTATTTCGGAATACAACGGCATACTATTTGTACTAGAATAACTAGTCATAACGTCGTCCACGCTGTCATATATTTCCTTCTGGACATCGTCGATTTTTAAATCTTTACATTTTTGGATACACCTTTCCAGACACTTACAGGCATCCCTCCGAAACGCGCAATCAATCACGTTCCTTGCGAGTATTTCATACTCTTCGTGTGAGTTTCTTGCTAACGTGTCACTCATATCGATTAACTCATTTAGCTTACTTTCGGTAAGAAGATCAAGACACCCTTTCATTTCGTCGGAAGAACCGAGTATCTCACGGATATTATAAGCATCGATTGTTTTGACATTTTTCTGCGCAAGTTCACTTATCGCTGCGTATGTATACTCATTTTCTTTATCAGTAAAATGCTTTGGTAAAAGATTTTCTGCTCTGAAGTAAAAATCTGGGTGATGTATCAGCGTTGCAATAACGCCAGCCTCGCTTTCAATACTACTTATATCGTCAGCACGCATTGTTATCACCCCATTTCCTTGTACTCGCAACTATCGCTGTAGGGACATAACCACAGGCACGCAAAGTAATCGATATACGGCGGAAAATCCTCGCTATCTTTAAGCAGCTCTATGTTTTTCTCTGCCCACTCAATTGCCTCGTTATATTTATTTTCAGCAAACGGTTCTTCGATGAAAGTATTTGACTTAAAGCAATTGAAGCATAGCGTTTTTGGGAATTTCCCGTATTCTTGTTTGACTGCACCTGCGTAAATATAGAGCTGCACCAACATATCGTCTAACTCTTGATCTTTTACTGTTGGTTTAGCTCGTTTACTGCGTGGTTTCAAATCTCTCGACTTGTTATCCACGACATACAGTTCGCCATCTTTCTCACCGAGGAAATCTATATATCCGACGAAATTATTGTCGCCGATTTTGAACTCCACTTTCTTTTCAACGCCAATTATGTTATACGGAAACGGTTGAAATTCCTTGAAGTATTGCATTCCTTGCGAGATATACTTTTGTACTGTACTTTCTTGTGGCCGCTCTCCTTGTACTTCGGTTTGGAAACCAAGGAGAAACTTCATAGGCAACTCTTCCTTGGTAACCTTGCCGTTGTAGTACATTTCAAGTAGCTTGTGTATGAAAGACCCGTATGAGGCGTAGAACTTTGGTTCTTCTGGGTAGTTCCGTATGTATTTTAGGAACCAGCCCTAGCGATAGGGACATTCATCAAACGTCTTGATCCTGCTATAAGACCAAGTCATTGACTCAATCAACGGTCTGTATGAAACTTCTCCTATCTATATCACCTCCTGGCGGCTGCTGTTACAGCCATCAGAACGGGAGTCTACCGTCGTCAACTTCCCCGTCATCAACTGCCGGAGCTGGAGATGGTGATGCTGCCTGGTTAACTTCTTCGATTTCAAAATTGAATACCGTGAAGTTTGTATATGTAACGTTCTTTTCTTTATCATATTTGTTTGTTACATCGACATCACCAAGCTGGATTCTGTCGCCCTCCTGCAGCAGTGCTGCTTTCTTCGCAGCTTCGAATCCAGCGAATCGCACAAATCCGCCAAATTCCTGCTCATACTCACCGGTGTTTTTGTTCTTTTTGCTGATGGATAGTCTCACGTCTGTGAGAGTATTTGTCACTGGTTTTACTTGCCAGATTCTGGCGTAAGCTCCTTTACGAAAGCCCATGATAGATCACTCCTTAGTTTCTTTATTTACATTTTCCTCGATGGCATACCCATCTGGATCATGTACAACATAATATTCTGCGCCATCCTTCGGCGCTACAGTCCACGACCAGATTCTTTTCTTGTTCATTGGCTCTTCCATGTAGAACACTCCTGTCAATGCATCTACATTTCTTGGCATATCAAGTGTGATTTTCATACTTCACCGCCTTTCACTACCGTCTGCTCCTTATATGGTTCTTCCCACCATTTTCTACATATATTACAGTCCAATCCAACGCATGGCTCGGTTACAATAGGCGGGCAATACCAATCACCGGAAAGAAATTTTGGCGGTCTCCCGAACACTTCTTCGAACTTCACAGCATTAGTTACGATAGGGTGTTTTTTACTCCACTGTTCTATTGCTAAAACAGAATCGAGAATACTATCTATTGTAGCGTCCTCCAATATACATAGTACGCATTTCTCCCCAACGGGACAACTCGAACAGCTGTATTCTTTGCACAGCCGCTGGGCTTCTTTAAGGAATTCAAGCGCTTCCATTTTTTTTATCACCTCTTCAATAGCTCATACCATTTCTCTTCTGGCTCAACGACTTCCAGCGAACCAACAATCGTCATCGTAAACGAACTTATGTCGTCCCATCTTTCCATTGTTAGGTACGGTCCTATTTTCTCTGAAATTTTTCGCGCAATAGCGTCTTCAGCGATAATCCAATCTTCCGGCTTCATAATCCTAGAATGCGGTAATATGCATTTTGCCGCGATCTTCTTGGTCTTAGCCTGCACATGTTGGATAACCACTGTTTCGCAATGTGGCGTCCAACTAATGATCGTCCCGCAGTACGGACATTTTCCCGTGTATGTAATTGGCGCTCCGCAATTTGGGCAGTTGTATCTATCTTCAATAAAGTTTTGCGTTACGATACATCTCCTTTAGTTCCTAAATTTTTGCAGCCTGTTTCTTATATTCCTCGGTGTCGGTTATATAAGCCGCTTTGTTTCTGAGATACCTGATAACCTCAGCTAGCTCTGTCATCTGTGCCGGAGTCATGACAATTTCCTCCGGGTATATTCTGTGCGGCAATGTGTATCTTTCAAGTAATTTATCTGGCAACATTATCGTACCCACTTAAAAACATGTCCAAGTCGTCCGAATCCCAGTTCTCTTCTTCCGATGCAGAGCACCAAAATAAACCGTCGCTATCTGTGGATAAGTACTTATATATTTTCCGCAATCCATCATTCTTTGTGAACATCATTCTAAAATGGGCACCGTCTTCATCGATACTCGTACAGATATACCAATGTCCATTATTATCAAAAACTGTGCCCCCGATTTTGAAATGTTTCGCAAAATAATCCTTCGCTTCTACCATTAACTAGATTCCTCTGTCACTATAGAAATCCCCTAAAAACCTATCAAGATCGCAGGAATCCCAACGTTCTCCGTCGTTTTCAAAAGTAGATATATCTTCTTCGGACGCATGTTCGAGATGTATATTATTCCCATCTATACTTGTAACGACGTATGGTACTCCATCAGTGAACAGAATGTCTCCAATGCAGTAGCTGAAAAAGGTTCTTAGATCCACTTAATCTTCATCCTCAATCATCACAGCCCCGCAAGACGGGCAAAAGTTTGCAGTTGGTTTCTGCCCAGCCTGCGTATAATCCCAGCCCGAAGAATAGATAGCACGACACACCGAGCAACCCCACGAATTCCATCTCGTATTATCTTTATTCATCCGCTCCCAATGCCCGCACCATCGTTTGCCTTTTGCTGCATCAGGAAATTCCGTCAAGTAAGAAGCCAGTTCTTCTGTAAATTTGTCAAAATCCTCGACCGAACGTATGTATGGCGTGACTGCACTCATCGCTAGCATCAACGCATTATCTTTTGGAATATACCCTTCTATCAACTTGCCAGCACCTCAATACACCAAAAAATCAACTTACCGAAAATAAGATATATCATTAAGCCAACAAGCTCTATTCCAAAAATACAAAGGAACGCTTCGTAAAACTTCATATCGCCATTATCGCTGCCCCAACATAATGCTGACGCAAAGAGAGTGCCTAGAAGCCAGAGGATTGTTCCTGCTACTATCTTTAAAAACATCTTAAATCAGTACTGAGGCTCATAATCCTCGATCTCAAAATCATCTGCATAATCTTCCATCGCGTTCTCGATAGCCTCGTGCAATATTTGGGAACATCTTTCGAGGTCTTCCTTATTGTCGATCTTATTTGCAGCCGCAAGATCCATTGCCGTCAGTTCAAACTCAAGAATATCAGTTGCTTTAATGCTCATTCGCCAAGCTCCTTTTTCAATAAAGTAATCGCGTCATCAAAAATTCTGTCATAATCGCACCACCAGAATGCGTTATCACCACTATCATCCAATTTTCCGTAACCATACGGGCAATTCCTGCATCTATCTCCCGGTACATGAGCCTCCAGGCAATCGGATGCAGATACTACATTTTCTATGTCTGCGCGTGGTCTCTTCTCTGTACAGAAGACAACTGCTCTACCGACAAACTCACCGCTCGGTTTGCACATTTATCTTTTGGAGTCATAATCTATGCAGTCATCACACCATTTCATATTCCACCTTCACCCTTTTATTACGTTTGGTCTGGTTCTTATAGCATTTCTTGCACGCATTTCTTGGATTAATCTTTTTACTTGGGCACCATTGTGGATGATCACAACCAACACAAATCTTCTTATGAAGTTTTCGATATAATCCCTTCTGCATATTTCAACAACGTACCACTTCTGCTTTTAGATGTTTCAAAATTTTAGACAGCATTTCATCACTATTTATTACTTGGCTAAGATTAAGGCTAGTTTTTGAAACTGTATAATCTGCGAGCATATCTTCTACAGAAAACTCTATTCTCATAACATCTTCTTTTTCAGGAATAAACGTGATCTTTACACCACAATTTGTAATATCGAATAACCGATCAGATATTTTCATCATATTTTTCTTCGTCATTCATTTTTTTGTCCTCAATAGAATCTGCAGTATTCATCTCGTAACCACTCATAATTTGGGTCTGTTTCAATTTCACATGCGGATAGATGGCCTCTCAAAATCTTTCTGGCAACCGCCATGTAATGATTCCTTTGATGATTGTGTTCCACAATATATGGCAGACTATTTGCCAATCCGAGTGCCTTTCTGTAATAATAATACTCTGGTTGTGCGAGATCGTCTGTGTCGATATATTTGTCTTTTCTGAATTCAACTAAACTCATGCTCATTCCTCCGCTTCTATGATGGTTGGTGCTTCTTCAAGGCAACCCGCAATAGCAGACATCGTAGGGCTTTCAGACAAGTCATCAGTTGCGTATAAACGCAAGCATTCTTCTTTTAGCTCTTTTATAATCGCATCCGCATCGATCAACCTTCCATGCGGTTCTGCGATAGTCATTACCTTATGCCACTCAGTTGAACTGCCAGAATTATAATCGTGATATCTCGCGTATAATTTCCCACTTAATCCTGTAGCAAATTCTATTGTAATCGATGGGTCTATTTCTTTCGGCATCTCCATACCCTTAAGGTAAATGCCCATGCTCATTCCTCCGCTTTGATAATAGTGCGTGGATATTTCCCGGAGATGAAATCATTAATAAGATCACGTACCGTTGATGGCCGAATAATATCATCATCATAACGGTCATACACGTCAATTTCGGAATCAATGTCTATCAGATCGCCGTGTGGTGGAACGTAGGAGATTGGGCATCCATCTGCGATTTTGTTCTGATAGTTTTCTTGCTCCCATCCTTCCATCTCATAAAACGGGCAATGGTCATTGTCCAATTGGAAAGCTGGGCCAATATCACAGTCCCAACAGCTCCTTGGCATCTCCATGCCTCTCACAAGTATGCTCATTTGTTATAACTACCTCGTAACTATTCTGATGCTTTGAAGTTATATATTGGTCTGATTACTGAATCAATGTGTACAGTGGGACCAATATTACTCACGATATCCTCAACTCGTTTGTACGCCATAGGTGACTCGTCAAGTGTGCTAAGGTTCACAGATGTTGTGTAAATCCCATCCATAGTTTGTTCGAATTCCTCCAACGGAATAGTCTCTTTAGCTTTAGAACGGCTCATAAGACGCCCAGCACCATGTGGAGCTGAATAGTTCCAATCTGGGTTACCTTTCCCAGTGCAGATTAAAGACCCATCTCTCATATTGATAGGAATGAGGAGCTTCTCACCCTCACGAGCAGAAACCGCGCCCTTTCTCAATATCATGTATTCTGTATCAATATAGTTATGAATGGTCTCGAATTCTTCGACTGGTATCCAGTTCATATATTTGCAAATCGTATCAGCAATTGTCTTTCGATTTAGGTGAGCAAACTGCTGTGCGATTCGCATATCGTGGATATAATCATCAAACAGCTTCCCTTCGCACCAAGCCAATTCTTTTGGTGCAGCCGGATAATCTTCCTTAAGCTTTTTCAGAGCATCAGATATTTCTGACTGTTTCCCCTGTGCTTTTAATGTATCAATTACTTCTTTTCTGGCATCTTCAGTCGGGCCAGAATGCGACTTAGCAGCAAGGCGCTGGTAATGTGTGCAGATATCGACCCCGAGATGCCGGCTACCAGTGTGAATAACAAGGTACACGTCCCCAGTATCATCATTTTTATCTAATTCAATAAAGTGATTTCCTCCACCAAGAGATCCCAGTGAAAGATATGCCCGGACCAGATCCGCATTATTCTTACAAATAAGGTCTTCAAGCTTAATATTTTTTGTCAAAGGATGTTGTTGAGTGCGTATGCTCATCCCAGATGGGACAATTGGTTCTGTCTCGTTGTAACCATGAAGTGCAGAATCTAATCTTTCGAAATCAAAAACTGATTCTTTTGAAAGCTTTACAGTTAACATCCCACAACCAATATCGACACCAACCAGATTAGGGCATATTTTGTCTGAAATAGTCATGGTAGTTCCGATTGTGCATCCAGCGCCTGCATGTATATCAGGCATCATGCGTATGATTTGATTATGCGCATATGGTTGATTTGCCAGTTGGATAACTTGAGAAATAGCTTCAGGTTCAACCACGTCTGTATATATTTTTACATTAGCGTACTTCCCTACTACTTCAAACATACCTTACTCCTTTTCTCGCTAGTATTCAGCAATGATTAACTATGTTATGTATCTTCTTGCAAATTTTGAGTGCTCTATAGATACTGTCGTACCTTTGTTCGTCTTCACAATATGGTTCTCTGAGTGTACGCGGATCGCCCTCGAGGATATGTTCGAGAATCATTTCAACTTCATCAATTCTTGATTCAATTTCTTTAGCATCTACAACATTACACGCAGGAATCCTATTAATTAGGTCTGGCAATCCCAATACATCGGCTTCATATTCGAGCCCTTCGCGCAATTCATTTATAACATCTCCGCGCCTTATGCAATCTGACTCTCTGATGATCGTCATACCTCTGCTCTATCTCCTTGGATAACCGTCGTTATCGATTGGGTCGCCGCATCCTCTCGGTTCATAAGGAAATCCGATTCTCATAATCCCTCTCCTTTCTATTCTGGCAGAAGAATGAGCAGCCACAACATGGCATACCAGTTACTCCGCAGATAAATTTAGTGAAATCGATTCCCATGATCTAAATCCTCTTCCATTTTCTTTGCGGACTTCTTAAACAGCCACACGATTCCATTACCAATCGTTTCTAGAAATATCAAGACCATACACACTACAAGAAGTGCTAGGTAAAATGGCCAAAGAACTATGACAAATAAAACGAGACTTTTACCGTTATCAGAATCGTCATTTTTCAGGTCAAATGGTTCTATTTCTGCAAATTTTGTACTCAAAAGTTGGCGAAATAATGCGATTCCGAAACCTACTGAGAAATATCCAATGATTATCAAAATGCTGTGCAAATTAAACATATATATCCCTCATGCTGTATTTTCCTTCATCAACTTGCGGATTCTCTTTCGAGGATGTCGTTCCCTGCAATGTATTTGTACCCCCTGCTTCCGAGGTCAAGCGATTTGTATGCGTCCGATATTTCTTCTGCGTCTAAACCAATATACGTAAGCGTTTGTAACATTGTAGAATGCCCTAGCATTTTCTGTAGCAATAATAGTCTGCGCGGCTCATTATTCCCACGTACCATCATCCAATAGCAGAATGTCTTCCGTAAGGTATGAGTAGAAATTTTCACATTAATATCAAGCTCTGCCGCAATTCCCTTTAAGATATACTCAATAGCCCGTACAGAAATCGGTTCATTCTTATTTCCGCCATGGTTCGACTCACTTCTGAACATATAATCGCTCAGAGAAACCCCGGGAGTATGTTCAAGATAAAGTGTAATAGCCTCGATCACAGCATCATTTACTGTTATATATCTGTTTTTCTTACGTGATCTTGTGTTCCTAGTCTTCTTTTCAAACACTGGGAAGCATTCTTTAAACGTCAGATTCTCATTAATTAAATTCGAAAACCGAAGCATTCTCAAATCGCTCGCTCTCAATCCAAAATTAATACCTACAATGAATAACATATTATCTCTCCACCGTTTGTTATCGATGAGATATTCAGTGATTTTATAGATATCATCGATGTTCTTGATTGGTTCTGCTGCATGCTCTGGAGCAAGTTCAGAAGAGATCTGCTCAGTTGCCGGTGCAATAAGACCGTTAGCGAGTTTTCGTGTGTTATTATTTTTAAGAGCTGAAACATTAATTACACTAGTTCTTGCTTCTTTAAAATCGACAATATCCATAAAGGCACCTCAATTGTTATTCATAAAAATTTCACACGTTGTACGTGTTTTTAAAATCCTCCAGAAGTTTAGCTGCCAATGCTGGCTCTTTAATGGTTAAGTAGTTCGCATTTTTAGCAAATTTCGTTATAAACTTCTTAACCTCTTCTTTCTTGTCGTCATGATCGGCGAGATACTTTTTAACAAGAGTATCGAATTCAGAGATAATCCCGTCGGCGATTGCCCTATCTTCCGATGCTTCTGCCGCCTTCTGCTTACTGCGGTAGGCATCAACGTCTATGTCAGCCTGAGCAATCTGGAAGAAAGCCGTGAGGAACTGTCTCATTGTATATGTAAGGCCAGACCCAAGAGCCTGCGACGGGTCGGCCTGTGCGCCTGTTACAAACCAAGGTACATCTATATAATCTTCTGGATTATCATCATTAACCCATCTATAGACCATGTCAGCTTTGACAAGCATTTCGGAAACTGTGCTATCATAAGCTTTCCCAGTCTTATCTACTTTCGTATTTACAGTAATAAGCTGCGAGACTTCCGCCGTACCAGGGACTATTGAAGGTATTAATGACACTTCATACTTCTTCATACCGGCTGTTACCTTTGCCAATATCTCGGTTATGTCTGTATATGAGTAGTTGTATCCCTTCTTATCTTTTTTTGCCACGTCACTGATACTTCTAATTTTCGCAAGTTTCTGAACAAGATTAAGTTTTTCTTCCATCTAATCCCTCTTTTTGCAGTTTTTATTTTTAGCTTGGTTAGCTAATAAAGAAGATCGTCCGATGATGGCGATCTTCTTACTGGGTAAATGTCATTTTCCAACGCTTGTAGTCTGTCGAATATTCGCAGGCTAATTTTCTACGCTTTGCAGACTGCGTATTTCTACCAGAATCCAACTTATAGTTCTTATCTGCACTTAGCATGTCGACAAGAGCTTTGAAGTTTGGTTTAATTCCGGCTAGCTCATCCTCATAAAACCTGTAGAAAACCCCAGATAGCCACACTCGGTAATGGCTGAGCTTTAAAGCGTCTTCGTTGCCATTCTTTTTGCATCGCTCAAGATACTTCCTTGATCTTCGAGATAATTCAACTCGCATTGTCCCAACTGTTGGAGTTGACCTGAACCCCCGAATTAATATGTCCCCTTCTACCCTTTCTCTTTTTACGGGCGGATAATTCGGGTGTATATACACAAATTCCTTTAAATTTACACAGTTCTTGAATGCCTGTAATGATTCTCTATATAGCGGATATGATTCGTTATTGTATTCAACAACCATATCATTAAAGTTGACATCTGCCCCGGTTACTTTAAAGATATCTTCTTCTTTCATTCCTGCATAAGCTAGCCAGTAATAACACCTAATAGCATTATCTGCTGTACAATCAGATTCTGGCGAACAAATATCATCAAGATATCTTTGCAAATGCCTTGGGTTTCGTACCATTTCTCGTTTCAGTTTACCAATCCCATCGACCGTCAAGTTCAAAGCACCGTCGCATGCTCCTGGTACATTATTGTCTATGCACCATTCAACATAATTCCGCAATAGTGATATCCTTGTAGTACTTGATGCGCGGAATCCAATGATATCTTCGGCAACATCCTTCAACTCGCTTGCTGTTTTAGTACATATATCTGCACCCCACTCTTCCTCGTACTTTTCGGTAGCATTGAAAAGCGATAAGAGCGACCTTCTTATATGGACGCTATCTGTGTACTCTTTTATAAACTTTTCCTTCAGCTCTGTGTTATACATAAAGACTCCTCCTTAATTATGTATCACGCAACCGGTCCGATTGCGTTTAAGGAGACTGCTTTTTGCCACAAAGTAAAGAGAACGTCCGGGTTTAGGAACGAAATTGCTGATGTAGAAAGAATATTAGCATATGCAACCTTCGCCATATATTCAGGAGTAAGTGAGGTAATATACTCACCTATCCTATCTTTTGACATTCTCTCAGGGTTCTCGCACAAAACCGTGCTGTCTTTAGGCAAACCAATCTCTTTTGCGGGGAGTATTACATGCGTCGGTTGGTTCGTTTTCTTAATGCGGCTAGTCAAAGGGAGCGCAATTATGTTTGGGCTATAATAATTTCCTGTATTATTTTGGAAAACCAGTCCCGGCCTCCAGCCTTTTTGTTCACTGCCGCTACTTCCACCGAATTGCATATAGTAGATATCCCCTATCCGAGGCTGTCTACTCATTGCTTTCATCGTATGTTACTTCCTTTCGCGGAGTATAATATAACACACGCTGAACTGAAGTTCAAGTTAATTTAAAAGGTACTAATTAATCTATCAAGAAAGTGTACACTATATCCTTTCTATTTTCAGTGCATACAACATCAACTACCGTCCCAATACTTTCCACATCGTCGAATACTTTAATTCTCTTAACATTATTCATAGTTAAACTGCCTCCATTATTACTCAGGCTAATTCTATCCGGCTTTAGAGTTGTGGACATCCTATCAAATTTCATGGACATATGTAGTGTGTCATTCTGAGTACTCTGATTTTCTGTTGAGAATACAAAATATGAGAATCCTCGTTCTGAACAATACTTTTTGAAATCATTTACATTCAAGACTAACATTTACATCCTCCGCTCACAAAGATTACTTCCCTTCTCTAAGAGACAACCTCGATCTGGGGACGCTTAATTTTACTATAATAATTACAATTTTAGGAGGGCGATTCTATTACAAGAATCCCCTCCTATATCCTAGCAAATTATTGCATCATCTAACTTATCTTGCAATTGATCAACTAATTCTAATGCATCATTAAGAGCGTCGACTGCAGCCTCTATTCTTTCGTAACGGTCACCGTACTGTAGATTTTCTGGGATATTATCGAGAGATTCTTCTTCATCATCCCTTATAATATCTATCCGTGACTCAATATCTTCTAGCGCAGTCTTTACACCTCTGATCAAATTCCTTCGTTTATCGTTCAAATTGCCCGCTCCCATATACTTGGGAATACAAAGTCGATCACTATTGAATCAGGATCTTCGCTTATACGAAACCCAACTGCGGTAGCTCTCTCTGTAATCTTGTAGAAAAGCTCGCTCTCTGGATATACTACAACCTCATCGCACCCGATTGATACCGTTATAGTCATTTTGATCTCGTCAACTTCAACCTCAATTGAAGTTCCCGATATTTCTTCAATGATCGAATCAAGCGCCTCACAATAGCTTTTAAGAATCGATTTATTTTTACTATTTTCCACAAAGGTCGGCGCAAATCTTTCTGTTGCTTCGTCAACTACACTTTCAACAACATCAAAACACTTAATTTTGGACATTGGACCCCTCCAAATCACTTATTTTCGGTAAGTGCTAACCCGTCGAACGAGAATGCCATACATATATTCCCGTCTACTCTATGGTATACCTCAAAATTCGTGGCAAGCTTAGCGTATTTTGCGAAAACGCTTGCATCAGAGAACACTATTTGGCGTCCTATGATTCTAATAAACCCAGACCCAACGAACGGTTCATTAATCCCATATGATATTTTAGCACCATTCTTTTTTAGCGTTGCCTGTATCGCATTGTAAAGTTTTGAAAACCTCTCAATGCCTTCTGGGTTTAATATGCTGACCGTCTCTCCTTGTTTTAGTAGTTTTTCTGAAAGCTGTTTGCAAAGCTCATCAAAAGCCTTATCGTCGATCAATTGAACCACCATACCTTTCAATGGAATAATTTACTTGAACATTTTTTCTCTTATATTAAACCGATCCTCTAATTCGGGAGGTTCTTTTGCCTTCCCAAGCTTTTTTAAATTCCCGTCGTTCAACACTTCATACAAATAGTAGTAATCTCTTTGTGTTTTGCTCGTAAGAATGTAGACCACATCACCGTTTCTGTTGGCGTAATTAACCCATACGGTCTCACCTTTTGGATAATGTATTTCTACCACGATTTATTTGCCACATTTACACAACCAGCCATAATCTTCGCCGCATTAACTACTTCTTCTTCAGTATTCATCTTAGAAAAGGAAACCCTGATTGAATTCCGTGCATCATCTGGAGATATACCCATCGCTGTAAGTACATGACTCGGTTTGTTCTCTCTACTCGTACAAGCAGACCCAGCAGACACGCAAACCCCTTCCGAGTCAAGCATTAAGAGCAGTGTTTGCCCGTCAACACCATCGAACCTAAGGTTAATTGCCTTCCCTCTTCCGTCTACGTGCGGCCCGTTTACATGAATGATGTGTGAGAGATTGTATTTTGGAGAAGAAAGCTCTGAGACCAGCGTAGCGTAGAATAAGTGCTTCATTTTTGAAATACGTGTTTCATTTTCAAAAAAGTCTCTTTTTACTACTTCACAGGCTTTCCCAAACCCAACTATTCCGGCAACGTTCTCTGTGCCGCCTCTCAGCCCAAACTCCTGTGCGGCTCCACCATCAATCAATGGGAAACATTTACTCCTATCTTTCGCGTACAGAGCGCCAACACCCTTCGGGCCGTGGATTTTGTGAGACGACATCGACATGAAATCACAGCCGATTTCCCCGACATCTAACTCCATGCACCCGAGTGCCTGGACACAGTCAGTGTGAAATAAAATACGCTCATCTTTACAAATCGCACCAATATCTTTGATCGGGTTTTCCGCGCCTGTCTCATTGTTCATTCCCATAATAGAAACGAATCCGATATCACTCTTATCCGTTATTTTACCACAGAACTCAGGAATTTCAACACTTCCGTATGAATTCACGCCTATAAAATGCAGCCTGCTAAATGAGTTGATGGAATTAAATGCTTTGATAACGGACTCATGTTCAGTCGAATCGGTAATAATTCCTTTTGAGAAGAACATTTTTAGAAAGGATTTAATCGCTAGGTTATTTGCCTCCGATCCACCAGATGTAAATATGATTTGGTCTGGCTCTGCACCAATTAAACCTGCGACTTGACTTCGTGCTGTCTCAATAGCGCTCTGCGCTCGTCTACCAACAGAGTACACGCCGCCGGGATTCCCATATTCCTCGGTTAGGTAAGGCATCATCGCATCCAGAACTTCAGGATCAATCCTAGTTGTGGCTGCGTTATCAAGGTAGATCAATTTAACCACTCCCTTTCTTTATTTTTTATAAAACTCGGGCAAGGATTTGCACCTCGCATAACAAATACAGTTCAAGACATGCTTTAAGGTTCGCCGTTTCTTTCTTAACGGGATACTTTTACAATATTGTCTTGCTTAAATTCATCAGCATACCCTTGCTACGTCTACCTATTCCGCCACCGAGTTGAATTTCATCAACCAAATGTACGTCTACCCCAACTCCAACGTGCTGCCCCAGTCGCCCAAAAATTATCACCATGTAGGCTATAGACTGTCGCCTATAACCGCATGGGCTGAAGTCCCCAATAAATTACCTCATGTTTTGTGTCTTCTATTTATAATAATGTTTATACTCGTCGATGACATATAGTTTATGTCTTCTGTCTAGATAGTAGTCATACTCATCGATGGCATTTAGTAGGAATTCATCGAGGTAATTTGCAAGAGTTCCGAAATATTTTCTTGATTTACTTGGTGTATCGAGGTAATGCCACGTTAAGCGTCTTAACCAGCACAATATTTTCCTGATCTGCTTTGCAACTAATATACAAACCAACTCCTTTAAAACAGTAAGCTTGCTGTGCTATCCCATTTCGTGTAGAGGTGACAATTCGGTCTGAGGATTAAATACTTCAGATCAGATTTCGGCACCGTCGACATACAGTCGTCGTCAAGCACTGTGGAAATCCCGCCCACATCATATCTCGTCTGCCCGAATTCCAAGACTTCAAGGGCTCGCCCATGATTTTTGATGTATTCTCTTATCGAATCAATCAAATTATCCGCCGCCGTATGGTTTGCTATCCACTTTGCTTGTTCGCTCTCGCCACTAGCATACAGAATTCTGAACGTAATCGCGTCGGCCTCCATCATCTTCGCGTAGATGAAAAATTCCTGCGGCGTATCGATCATATAATCCCACGCATCCGTTAGATTTACAGAAAGCCGCAGATTCATACCGACATTCTTAATTGTGTGGCACAGTTCCATGATGTTTATTGGCGTACCCTTGTGGCCTGTATATGCTGCGTTCGTTTCGTCATCTGGAGCGCTTATCGATAAGCTTACTGACGTCACTCCAACCTGATCTCTAAGGAAAACCAAGTAAGCTTCGTCAAGAAAACACCCTGCTGTCTGGATTGAAACCCATCTAAACGGCTGCTCAAGTGAACGGTTCATGTCTCCAAACGTAGCAAGGAAGGCCTTGTTCTGTGTCGGCTCGGCGTCGCCAGTCAGCATCACAGTATTGCAGTGGTTGTCTCTCGCAAATGCCATACGTTTCCGGTACTCTTGGAGTGCGAGAGAATATGCTGGGTTCGAAACGGCAATTTTATTTTTGCCGTATTCTTCATGATGCTGTTTGCTTACACAAAAAGCACAGTTATTTACACACTTTTCAGTTGGTACAACTATCGAAAGTGATTGAACATTCACGCTATCACACTCCTTAATTTATCCATGTCGCTGTGTTCTTATGAACAAAACCCGAAAAGAATTCTTCGAAACTACCATCGTCTTCTATATCTGCTATATCTGCATCGGTATCACAAGGCATAAGCATTTCGTCATTCCATAGATATTCCCCGTTATCTCTATCAATGATGTACTCATGTCCTCCGCCGAGTGTCCTAAACTTTCGGATGATAGTAGCTTCTTCTCCGCGATACGATGACATTATTGCGTTACAACAAATTACGCCGTATCTTCCGCTCCTTATGTCTGGCCGTATTAAAACCCTTTCGCCAACATCAAACGCGTAATCTGCCATCTATAAATTCCTCGTACAATAATCTGAAATCTTCCGCGTCGTCTATATCTTCATATGATATTTCGCAGAACATGTCATCTGTCCACAACCATCCATTATCCTCATCTATATGATAACAATGTTTATTCTTACCGCCTCTCTCTAAACGTACCGATATTGTGACTTCTTTCCCGCAGAACTCTAGCATACCTCTTGTTACGCCGATATCGTTATAGTATCCACCAATATCAAGGTCATCTCTAACCATCACGCGATCCCCTGGTCGATAGCGCCAACTATCCATTAACAGCCTCCTTAGAAAATCCAGCTAAAAATTCATCAAGATCGTCCGATTTGTCGTACTGGTCAGAATCGGCATCGACGAGATAGAAGAAAGATTCGGGGTACCAGATGATATCTTTATCAATCTTATATCGATTACACCGTTCAAGACCCCAGGGTTTGACGGATTCTGTGATGGTGACGTTCGTCTCAACTAGATCTTCTCTGCCAACGTCTTTCATCACATCGTACTTACTAGCCTTAATCCTAACTATATCGCCAATGCTAAACTTCATTAGTACAAATCCTCCGAGAACAACTCGTTACTGTTACGCTGGTTTTTCAAGTTCATGAGCTCGGCTGAAATTTGTCCTGCAGAAATGGCGTGGAGATACGCACATTCACGGTCCAGAAAATCCCCGCGATGAGTTATAAACCCTTGGATAACTTCAGAGAATTCGTTTGCGTTCACGCCTGTGAGAGCATGGATTATTTCGAAACCGTTGTGATGTCTATGACATGGGACGACAAGCTCACCAAATGGCAGACTCCAATCTTTAAGCTTGATCGCTGCACATAGGATCATTTTTCTAAGCCGCCCAGATCAATCATATAATTTCCGCCATCGCCAAGGACTGTCGTCGGGAGTTTTCCATCCCACTGTTTGATCCAATAATACCAGATCAAATCATCACTCAGTGCTTCTGAAATTCTCTGGTTCATTTCTGCCTCTCTCTGGCCTGCAAACAACGAAGCCTCTGCCTGGATTTTTACCACTTCAAGATCAGCGTTCGCTGCTATCACAGCTTTGTCAGCCTCAGCGTTTGCAGAAATAACAGCGCGTTTAGCAGCTGCTTCTTCTTCCATTGTTTTCTGCTCCTGCTTCGTCTGTTCTGTAAGCTTTTCCTGCGCAGCTACCTGCTTTGCTTCGACGGCGTTTGTAAATGCATCAGTGAAATCAATGTCTTCAATTGAGATCGAGACTATTGTGATTCCGTATCGTTTCATGTCGTTCGCTGTGCTTTCCTGCACCTGGTCAGATAACATGTCACGCTTGGCTATAAGATTTTCTGCCGTGTACTGCGAGAAAACAGCCTTTGTATTCTCCTGAATTCTCGGGAACATAATGTTTTCATAGTAGTTTGTTCCAACTGTTTTATACAATTCCTGGGCGGTACTCTGATCTATACAATAGTTAACAGCAAGAAGAAGATCTACCTGCTGGATATCGCTTGAGAATGCAGAAGTCTGGATCTGTACTTTCTGGGTACGGTTATCCATCTTCACAATGCTTTGCCACGGTGCGATAAAGTTGATTCCTGCACCAATTGTTCTATTTTCAACACGTCCGAACGTCGTGAGAATTCCTGTATACCCTGTCGGCACGATAGCGATACAGCTTAAGACAAGGATCACAAGCGCCAACATAACTCCGACGAACGAAATCCATGATTTTTTCAGCAGAAATGAGAAAATAATCCCAACAATAATCAACAAAATACCAAGTACAATAGCAAACATTTAATCAGTTTATCTCCTTAATTCCATTTATATAATAGTCATCGCGGGTTTCCTGTTTTAACCTAAGTCTTTCTGACGATGTGAAGAACGACATCCTCTTAATACCAACGAGCTTATCTTTGAGCGCCGTCTTATACTGGTAAGAGTTCTTCAGTTTATTCTTTTTCTTTTCACTTGCCATAAACAGCACCAACCTTAATTAAAATCATGGTCAGGTTCAAAATCCCAGTCAGGATGCCTTGCAACCCATTGCGGGTATGTATCATTCTCGATCTCGTAGTCAACCGATTCGGCGAATTCCTCTTCCGTTTTACCGAGACGCTTGCACGTAGATTTGACTACCTCTTGATACGCCAGACTAATATCTTTTGGGTAATGTCCTGCGCAACTTATGTAATCAACCAGCAAATCCCACGGTTCAGCTTTTGCTTTCAGACAATCTGCGCAGTATGAAACACAGATTGAACCACAAGTCGAGCAGCAAACCCAAACTTCACCAACGTTTCCGCATACTTCACACCTACCTATTCTCATTTATTTTCCTCGATCTTTTTAATCGCCTTATCGACATCTTCTTGCCAGCACCTTATTAACTGTCTCATACTTTCTGCGGAAGCTTTCTTTATTCGATTACGCTCTTCAGCTTTTGCGAAGAGGGCAAGCCACAAACAATCAATATATGAATTCATATATATTTCTTTCCATTGAGAATATCTCCATCTGTCATTCCATACACAATACTTTGCATGACTAAATGAAAAAATGTAGCGTGAAATCGTCCACAAATGTGGGTTCGCCGAATAGAGCACTTTAAAATCGCCAAAACTAATTTTGCATTTGTTTTTTGTGCGGACTTGGTAAACAATATTTACGAGAGCAAAAGAAGCAAGCAATATAAAAGCTACTAAAAATAGTATCTCTGTGTAATTTACTTGAAATACCATCTGTCACCACCACATATACGGGCAAGCTACCGCCCACATTTTTTCTGCTTCACATATGTACTTCACGCTTTCATCATCGAGACAACTATCATACCCATGTTTGAAACAGAATTCCAAACGGTCGAGCATCATATCAATCATCTCAAGCTGGCTGTATTTCTGCCCATCGTATTCTATTCTTGGGTAAGTCATATCGATAACTTCGATTGCCTGTTCTCTGAACATTTTGAGGTGTTCGTACATCCACATGCGCCAGGTTGTATCAAGATCGTACGTTTCCCGTGGATCTACGTTGTAGAGAAGCTTCTTAAACCAACATTTTATTGTCCTTCTGAACGGTTTGAACCACCATTCAGGGCGATCTCTGCGTTTTATACCAATTCTGTCAAGGTAAAGCCTCAATCAAACATCACCGCCATCCCGATCACAAAAGCCTCGAACATGAGTACAAGTAACATGAATGCTCTCAAAAGCCATATTGTAGATCCTGTAATTAAAACCCACATACATAGTGTGGTTGCCAATAGAATAAAAGCTATGTACAGAACAAGGCAAATCTTTTCATACAGTTTGCACTCTTTAAAGAATCCAATAAAATCACTCATCAAAAACCTCTTCAACGTACTCAATTTTTGCGTTTCCATATCCGTTTTCTGCGCAAAACGCATTGAAAAGTGATAATATATCATTTACCATTTCAGTAAACGAAGTCTCTTCAATGTCAAATTGCACATCATCCCAGACATAATCCTCAGCTCCACCGCCATCACAGCGACGAAATTCGATGTTAAAGGTGCGCTCTTTACACATCACAACCTCCATTTAGCACTACCTTAGATCTGTTCATAAGTCTCCATCAAAGGTTGATGGAGATTTATGAATGCGCGAGAACCCCCGTCTTAAATTTCCCGTGAGGGAAATTTAAATTGTTCTCCCTTTTTATCAAACCGTTACTTCCACTTACAGCAAGAAGCAGTTGAATTTATGTAAACCATTTCAACTAATCTACATCATAAGGCAGTGAAAAAATATTCATTTATTGCATATTTATGAATTTTTTATACTGTTTTTTCGCCTGCTCTTTGTAAAATTCTTCTGCTTTTGCGTTGTCAATTGCAGTTAAAACACCCGCAGCGACCCAAGAAGCCACTAACCACACAATTACGAACTCATAAATTGAAGTCCAACCACTCGCGATTGACTGGAACATGATCGAAAGTGGCAAGGCTTTGATGAAGATACAGGCATTTTTGTACTTTGGCTTGTATACTTCATCGTTAATGTTCATTAAACACGACCTGTTCCCCCTTCTTTAAAACCCAGCAACCGCTGTCCGTGACTCCACATTCTGTACAATTACCTCCACAAACATGTGCATCTGCTGATGCTGTTGTAAATCCGTCTTTATATTTCACGTGCGCCTCTGGAAGGCTATGTGGATTTTGCATAGTAAGTCCTCGCCAAGCGCTAAAGATTATGTGCAAATTGCCAGGTATTTCTACGCCAGATTCAATAACTTCATTCACATAGTCATATCTTTTTGTGAAGCAAAGCATCTCGCAGTGCTTATTCCTCCGCGCAATTTCTATCATCTTGCGGAGGTAATCCTTGCTCGGGATATCGCCCGAAACATGCCAACGAAAAAATCGAGACACCATAATGGCAGCCTCGACTTCTCTGAAATATGTCTCTGGATCTTTCGTCAGAATTTCCAGATTGTTTTTATACGCGTTTCGTACATTCGGTCGCAATCGCTCGATCTTTTTCCCGTAGCATTCTTTTGCGCATGGCACTTTCCCGCATGTTGTTATTGCCGGGAGTGACACGCTTGAGATATTTCCCATCTTAATGTTGCCGCGAGAGATAGACACACTCATATAAGCCGCTCAATCCTTTCATAAATGCATTGAAATTGATTAGAACCATACCAATCCCTATGTAAATGGCCATAAACCCATTTTTTAAACTCGGTTTTTGTGGCAATCTCATTGAAGTACAGCGTTTCTATGTCTGGCTCTCTGAAACCCATACACGAAGCCACTACTTGTGGTGGGCAATGAGTTATAATATAATCTACCTTATTCCCGCATTCGCTAAGTGTTTCCCGCCCACGTTGCATTTCTTCTTCCGACGGGAGCTCTTCTTTCCACCATGAAACGTGGTTGATACGAAACATTTTCCCTGCGAGAGACCACTGCTTGATAGCGTCATAGAATTCCTTCGCGCTCCCGAAATCATAGAGGTCAAGAATGCCGTCACGAATGTCATGGCTTTGTGCCCCTCCGAAACACCAGAATTTCTTTCCGTCAAACTCAAACACATACCCCCGCATCAAATGAAATACATTAGCTTTAATCTTGTGAGCTTTTCCGCCGTGAAAATCCACAACCGGGAACTCACTATTCAGTCTGGTAAAGTTTTCGTGATTTCCGTCGACAAAACAGAGCGTAAACTTCTTCCGCGACAACCATTTAAGCCACCACTCTTCCTCGCTACCACCATTCCAAACACCGCCGAAATCCCCACATATGATTACCGTATCGTCGCGGGTCATTTCTTTCTGTTCTGGAAAAATCTTTGTAGAAAATCGCCTAAAATCTGCATGGCAATCCCCTGTCACATAAACCATATACATCACTCCAAAATCTAAATCGAAAGCCTTCTGTACAGAGCAGAAATAATTTGAAGTTTGTTGTTTAATATAATAGAAGGCCAAAATGACCTTATGAGTATAATAATATCAATAAAGAACCACTTTATTTTAGGCTCGTAAGCTAAACCATCATTTAAGTAATCAATTATTGTCTAGCGTTGACGATTGCCGTGTGACGCATGTTGAATAACGAATAGTGTAGTTTGAATAACGTATCGTGGTTATTGAAACGCGTTACGCATCATCCTATTAGGTGGGATTTCAAGAATCCCATTTTATGTTATGTATTTAATACCAACTTTTGCTATATATCATGGCAAAAAGTAAGTAAATAATTAAGTTTTTGCAATAAATTGCAAACTGATAGTTGACGTACTACCCAACGTAAACAATAAACAATCTCCTTAATTTCTACTCTGTACAGAGGGCTTTCGCCCTCCGCGCCTGAACAACAACAATGCCTTTATGTAATAGGGCCGTGCGCTGCCCTGTTACACCTTATTTGCGAATTCCTCGATTACATCCTCGAAGGATTCACCCACTTCATACGGAGGCGTATAAAAGACCTCCGTGTTTACCATAAGCTTGTCAATAGTTTCTGACATCTTATCGGAATCCGCCCTGAGTCTTCTCATTACTGTCTTGTCTGCCTTCCTATCGAATAATTCCTCTTCCGTAATTTCGATAGTGTAGGTATATCCGGCCTGATTTCCCTCGACATTAAATCTATATCCTGTACCGTATTCATTACGCTTCTTGGGCTTGTTTGTGAGCATATATGAAATTGCATTACGTGCCCTCTGCCGGAATTTGTTAGCCTCAATTTCTGCGTCTATATCCATGTCAAGAGACTTCTTCGCTTTCCCAATCGCAATGCCCAGCATCTCTTTCTGATCGATAAGAAACTGGAGAAACTGGATTACCGTATCATTCGGGATAAATTCGTCTACTTCGACTGTTTCTATCATGTCCTCATCGGTCGAATTTACGACAGACTTTCGATGGTTTTTGATGGTTTTAATTCCATGCTCACGCCTTCCAATGCTCGAGCATGCAGCAGTCATCAAATTGTCGAGATAATTCTGGTAACGAAATGACTCTTTCAAATTCATAGGAAATCCTCCAATATAATAATTGTATATATTACTTTATAAGGGGGACACCCCAAGAAGCCCCTTATTTAGGGCACTCTTGGGACATTTCTGTGCACCCCCCCCCTGCACAAATTAGGCGTGCGATTCGTCTTCGACGATTTCCGTACCACCACACACCCACGAATATGATGTATCGCCGTCAAGATAAACCGTGATAGAAGCCTGCCTGATCATCAGATTTTCGATTTTATTCTTAAACCAATTAATGATGCTTTTGTAATCATAGTAATCGCGCAGGTCTCCAAAGATAGAAACAGTGTATCTTGCTAGACTATTTTCCTCTGGGGTTTCCCAGACGGACATATTTAGAGAGCCCTCTGTCCCTAATGGTAGATATTTTTCGGGACATTTTTCCGCGTCTTTCCATGTTTCGATATCCGAGTCAAAGAAAACCTCTTTGCCGAATTCTTTTTCGAAATCCATTTTCCCGAAGCTATCTACTCTCGCTATCGCAGCAACATGAGTCCAAAAAGACATGCGTTCTATCTCCTATTTATTATGTAAATTCCCCATCATCTTCAGCTTCTCTACTTGGTATGTCCTGGTCACACTCAAAATATGTGAGCTGAATATCACTCAATTTATGGTATTCAATTTCTCCAAATGGTTCGCCCGTGCACTCATCAATCAGATCAAAACCAAGCAGCCACTCTCCATAGCCAAGGTCGATCGCCTCTCTCAGGTATGCAAAGCTGTAATAACTATCCTCAAAAACCGATTCGTCAATAGCTTTAAGTTCCATTTCGTATGGTGTGTATAACTTTCGATACACAAGAAACCGAAAAATTCTGTCGTCCGATTCATCCATCATAAAAGTTTCCAGATCAGTTACTATCATTTATATTTCCTTTCATTCCATGTAGTCTATATATGGTATTAGTATGAGCCCGATGACGGCGTTTGTTTAGCAGGACATCCTCCGACCGGCTTGGGTGAAACTGTTTGGTCAGTGTTTAAAACTCGGATGTGGCTATTTTTAAACGTGTGAAATGTGTGTGTGAGAGCGGATGTGCTAATTAAAATGCCTGTCTTTGAGTTTTAATTTATTTGCTGATGCTGCTTATCTGAGACGCTCCGGCATTATCCGGACGCCAGCGGTCCCCGAGGGACGTCGTCGTGTCCCGCTCAAATCGTTACTTCCGCTTACAGCAAGAAGCTGTCTCATAAGAAACAAATTGCACTACATGTTTATATTTTTTAGGGGGAGGTTGGCTCATGCACTACCGTCGTAGCATTGGAACCAATACCATTACAGCAATGTGAGGGAGGGCACATTGCTTTTTCTGGCGACAGCATTTCTGTCATTCAGCATGATTTGATCCTCACTTACGTGGTACCGCTGGATGGAGTTGAACCATCGTCTTTGGCTTATAAGGCCACTGCTTCTAACCATTGAGCTACAGCGGCATATCCTTGCGATCTATACGCCTAAAAGTTTGAGTTGGCGTATACCATTGCCATTTTCGGAAGTATAATATTTAGATTCACCTGAAAACGTAGCAAAATTGGAGAACAAAATCCCCAAAGATTTTGTCGACAATTTTCGAGGCTTTCAGGTGCAGATGAATATTATACTGGAGAAAATGCAACTACCATTTCTACACTCTCGCTTACAGCAAAGAGCGGCTGCAATTATGTATTACCACTTACAACCAATCTGCATCGCAAGGTTACTTGACGTATGTCAAGTATTCCCTTTATTGTAACCGATTAATCGGTCAAGCTCTCTGGAGATATCTTCTCGCCTTCTAGCCATGATATCTTTTGGGCTCCTTTTCCTATGCATAAGTCGCCATAAACGAAACGCGTCTTTTAATTCCGCAAATTTCTCAATTACCCACAAAGCAATTCACCCCACAAACTGTTAAATTCATCATCACTGATATCTGGTGGCGGTGAGCACGCTAACCCGCTGAACATTCCATCAGTCCATCTGTAATTCCACATATCTACTTTTTCGCCTGATGATACAAGATATTGACCCCTTGCATAACCAGAGATTTCAACTACTTTCCCTCTGAGTGTACACATATCAAAAGTTGCACTATTACTGACGCCATCTTCCATGCGATAATTCATACCCTCTACCAAATCTTCTCTTACAATGACCTTATCGCCTATTTGGTATTTCATATTCACCTCATATCCATGCGTCTACTAACGCACCGAGCTGTTTGTTCAGCTCCGCATAATTCCTTCCGTATATTACGGCTTCATCAGAACCAACCTCACAAAGTTTATTGTCGAGCCGTACGTTGCGACTGGAAAGAAAATCCTCAAAGACATCAATGATCTGCCCGACAAATTCCTTTCTATCAACTGTGCTCAATAAATCCTCTCTTTCATTTGTCCAATACTGAAATCTACATAGAGATAGAAGTTGGGTTTTATCTTCATTCGTGTTTAATATTCAGACAAAGCTCTGTTCCCTCATAGTTGCCGCCGATTGTCCAGAAACGGTCTACATCATCATTTTTCCAGAGAACTTCTCTTTCCGGCGTAATAACAAGATCATATAAGTCTTTGACAAGCCAGTAATGGGATCTGGATACATCAAAACTGACAGCCAGAGCCTCCATCAGATCGCGCGCCGCCCAACGGCAGGCATTTGCCTCGCCTTCGCAACTGAGAACGAACCAGAGTTCTTCAAAATCTCTGTCATCCTCATATTGATATTGAACATTTGCTCCCTTATACATGACACCTTTCGGGTCAAACAGATTATCTATATTACGGACGCAAAAATCACCATCCGTCTGAAAATGAATCCGCAACGTCAGTTTCATGATGTATCACCTACCAAAAATTGGTTTTATTTGCGCCATAAATCCCAGGCGCAATTCGTCCAGTACGCCGCTCTCTTGAAATCGGTGTAGCAACCCGGTTTACCTTCTATTCCACTCTTGAGATGATACTGAGCGGAAGTAAGATATTCCCGCAAAGCATCGCCGGAAATCAGATTCATTATTTTGAACCGGATTGTCCAGTGCGGGTCGAGGTAGAAATCCAGAAAAAGCGCGTCCCAGATTTTATCTCGAATATCTGTTAGAAACTGCATTGCAGAACCTCTTCGATGAAGTATCGAACCTTCTGAAACGCCACGGCGGACGCCGTGTACTGCAAATCCGCAAACGGATTTTCTCCGCAAGTCACTTTCGCATAATACGCATCCTCATTTTGCTTGACAAAATCGAGGATTCTCTGCACTTGCACTTTTTCGTCCATATGAACACCTCACAAAAGGTTAGTTTTATGCCCTGTCGTGTAGGATTTGCAATTCTGGCACTTTATGTACGCATAGAACTCGCAGCACGGAGGAGAAAAACTAAGCCCCTCATCGCCGCGGTCGGCGTACCATTCGCAGCCACATTTCTTGCAGCGGAAGAAAAATTCCCCGTGCCCTTTTTGCAGGTTTCCGAGTTTAGTAATGTTCATCTACCACCTCGTTCGTTTGAATTAAAACCCTGTTTGTAACCCTACGAAATTCATTGGCTTGCCTGAGCGCTTATTGATACCGTGCCCAACAACTTTTACGTTGAAATCGACACATTGTTTCCCGTCGAATTCGTACTGCTCTTCCTCTACAACAAACTGGACAGTTCCTTTGAAGTTTTTAATCAAGGTAGTAGTCCACTTGCGATTGATATGATAGTCAAAACTCGGATTATATTTCAGAACTTCATCGAGGAGAAAAACAGAAACAAGTCCTGCATCTGCACAGAAATCACCAATCTTCCGGCGATTATCTGAATTATAAACACTACAGCTCCAGTCACCGTAGATGGTATCTCTCGTCATGTAATGCGTGATTCCGAGGGCTTCCATATTTTCCCCGTATTCACATCTCTCCCAATCGTTATTGCCAGAATCAGACATGATATAGCACGGGTCTGTGATAATAATATCGCCATCAAACTCAACAGGTTCAGAATCAAGATATCTGTCGTACGAGTATCTAAGATATATCAACTGCTCAAGTTTCGGCTTAAGCTCGCGCCAGACATCAAAAAGTGCGGATGTGAATGCAACCATCTTTTGCTTGTCATCTCCGTATAAAGCCTTCCTCGCATTATAAACATCAGATACGCAGATGAGAGGTAGGCCATACGAAAGTTTCTCTTCAGTCCAATGCATTATCGAATCGATTTCGTTGTCCGTAAGAAAGCCCTTACCGCTGAGAATCGAGCGAACCTCTTTTAACTTTTCTACTCGTTGCTGTTCCTGTTCTGCATTCTTTTGGGAAACCCACTCTTGATTCACAGCGATACCTCCTTATATTTTCATATCTTCAGCGTCACAAATCCAGATTTTAATTGCAACAATTTCTCCATTACGCTTCACGAGTTGAGTGTTTGTATACTTCAAACCCGTTTCTTTCTGTTTAGCAGCAACACAAACCTTGTCAAGCCCGTTTGCCACTTCCGCTTCCGAAAACTGGCCGACATAAACCTGCATCTTGCACCTCTCTTTCATGCCGTCAGAAATTCAAAGAATTCCTCATCTGAAAACACCTCTTTAATCTCGTGGTCTATAAGTCGGATACTGTCCCATGGCACATTCCAACCATGCCCAACATCGCAGCCTCCACCGCAAGAATGCCCGTCGATGTTTCTATCCCATCTTACACCAATCCATTCCTCACGGTCCTCGCTTTCAAGATAAACAATTGTTCCGCGGTCTCCGGCCCGTAAGTTTCCACTATCTAATTCAATTAAGCCAGAATACTCTACTCTGTCCCCAACTCTGAAGTCGTCGCATATTCCCCTAAGTGAGTCTGGATGGAGGTACCAGCCGTGCTCGTCGTTACACCGGCCATCACATGTATGCCCTCGACGTATCGCCATGTCGAATTCGACTCCGATTGAGCTGCCACCAAAGGATACACTGACGACTGTTCCTCGATATCCCATTTGGATATCGCCAATTTTTGCATCGCCGATGTATTCTACACGATCCCCAAGATCAAACATAACTTACCTCACAAACCTAAGAATAAGGTAAACTCATCGTCAGAGCATGCATCAAATTCTGCAGATTCCTGCAGCTTTTCCACGCTGTATTTGTTAGTATTCCAACCGTGGCCTACTTCACATACCCCATCATTGGAATGCCCGTTCGGCAGTGCCTCGTCCCATGCAATGTAAACCCATGTAATATCTTCTGGACAATCTCGCAAAACCGTTCCGGTCATACCGTACTTTAAATGCCCGTTATCTTCGGCACGGTCGCTTACGAATATTATCCGGTCACCCTTACGTAAAACTTGGCGTTCTCTATCGTATTTGCACATCTTCATAAACCTCCACGCTGTTGGCTGTCACGGATTGCAATTGTTCTGGAGTCAATTCGTATGGGTATTTCTCTGAAAGTAAAAACACCATTTAATATTCCTCCATCTTCTTTACACTCACATGATCGATAAATGTTTCTATGGAATCATCGCCGGAATAATGTCTCATGTGAAATTTAATTTCCATCTCCCAGAAGTTATTTTCCCAGCGTATATAGTCGTAGATAAGATCCCCATTGACTTCAAGGTAGTCAACATTCCCGTTTTCATTTTTGACCTGTACCCAGCAGTTAAGTGGGTAATCGAAGCTAGTCTTCTCTGAAAGACATACCTTATACTCGTACAGTGGGTCTGCGTTATGAATTATTTCACTGCAAAATTTGTACCACTTATTACTTCTGTTACTAACCGTGCTCAACAGTGATACAATACTATTGAATTTCATTCCCTTCCCAATAACAAACGCATTTATTGGTGCATAATTTTCTCGCATACTTATCACCCCTATACAGCAAGATCCTCTTTAATCAGTTTCTTGATGCTCCCGCAACCAAGCTTCTCACCAAGATAACCAACCAACTCGTCAATTTTCCTGCCTTCAACCATCTTGTAATAATTGTAGAGCCCGTTCATAACTTGGATATCCTCCAAATCCCACGGATTCCCGTTCTGTCTATCTTTCACATAATTTGTGAGCATTGCCTGAAATCTACGCTTTGTTTTATGCCCGATAGTTATCTCGTTCTGCCCGTTAAGACAGCATCCAAGCAGAAAGTTATGCCCAGAAGAAGAACCGTACCTTGTCTTTGCGGTATTGAGCTGGAACGGCGCATTAAATGTTGCAAGTGAGCTGATAATTTCCTGCTCGATTTTTCTAAAGTCGAAATCATACCGAGACGAAATGATAAAGTCATCGGCATATCTCGTATATACGAAGCGCTGCTTATCAAAATCCCTGAGCTCTTTCGACAACTTATAGTCGATTGGGATCATCATAATGTTTGTTATCAGCGGAGAGATCGGGGTTCCTTGCGGAAGCCCGCCATTCAAAATTGCTAACTCAAGAGCAGATTCCAAAGCACTTCTTCCTCTTTCGGTCTTAACCACTTCAGAAAACGGGTATACCATAGAGAACATCTGCATGATAAATTCCAGAGTTGTGCTACCAAAGAAGTCATGCAGGTCATATTTACAAAACCACTTACTTTCATTTGACTGATGACGCTTCACCGCATCAAGCGTAGACCGTTTCTTGATATACGCAAAAGCCGATGTGTGATACAGCGCCTTACAATCATTCTCGAAAATACCCTTCAGCGTTCTAAGTGCGCTCATCAAGTCATCTTCCGGCGCATTAATCTCACGAAGGCCGCCAGATTTTTTAGGAATATAAAACTTATAGTATGATTCCTGCCTTGGCTTAGATTTAATTCTAGCCACTACATCTGATGTGTTAAAAGCTTCGAGCTTAAGGATGATGCGTCCAATGCTTATACCAAGTTTTCTTTCTACCCTATCAGACACATACTCCATTTCATAAGTACGTGTGTTTGTAAGATTCTCATTGATTACGCCTGGCGTAGTCGATGTCTGGAAGAGAAATTCCTCCAAAGTCATCTGGTGATACGTCGGCGGCATCTTGACAACGACATATACCATCTTATGTTCCTCCCTATTAAACTGTTATGTAACTGTAATCTACGTGTGTATGCCTGCAGGAACCGGGACCGTCTTCTTGGATCTGGAGTTGTATTTTGCTGGCGAGTTCGTCATCACTGAGTAGCTTGTAATCGAGAAAAAGGAACCTTGTTTTCCGAGATTCCATATTTCTGATGGCTAAGATTTTGCTACTAAGTCTTGACAAGACTCAATGTTTGTGACAGCCCGAGCAGCTGCTGGATCAGCGCTGCGGCGGAAGGCGTGCCCAGACATCGTTCACGCCTCTGCTCAAATCGTTACTTCCGCTTACAGCAAGAAGCACCATATTACTATGGTCATTGCATTACAGTTATGAAATTAGATTTCTAAGATTATTCGTTTTCCAAAATCTCAAGCAGATGTTTCCCGTGATCGGTGATTTTCATATGCTTGAGCATTGATTCGCAGTACTCACTCTTGAAGAATTCCTTGATTTCCTTCTTGGAATAACCCCATTCATCACGAGTTATCCGCGAATCCTTTCCCCTATTGCAAAGGTCGTGGTAATCGTCAGCTGCCTTCTGCAAAATTGCCATGGCAAGCTGAGCTGCACCGCGGCCCCGCAACACCTCTAACGATTCTGGCATCAGAATACGTCCAGAATCCCACTAAAGCCATCGATCTGGCCGAACTTCCAAATTCCTTCACCCTTAACAAACTTTATGTAATTGTTCACACACATCGCACAGATGAGGCGGACAGTTGTTACAACTCCGAGTGTAAATCCGCACGCACTCACTGGAGTCTCGTTTTTTGCCTCTTCGTGTGAGAACTGCATAGAGTTCAGGAGGTTCTGACGTGACTGGTAATCATTCCACTCTGCCCCATACATCTGCGCTCCCGTTAGAGCCGTTCTCACGTCAAACACCGCTTTTAAGAAAGGATGATCCATGTGCTGCTCAACGAATTTCCTGCGCAGTTCTATGTTATCCGGGCAAAGGAACACATACCCTGACAGCATTTTCCCCTGCCAACCTTCCGGCTTGATTTTGATCGAATCTTTTGCTTCCGGATTAATTTCCAGGATAAGATCCCGCAGCGCCTCAACCTTAAGCCTTCCGATATCCTGCTGTCTGAACATCTGGTTCACAATGTTGTGCTTTTCGACTTTGTCGAAATCATAAAGCGTCATCTTTGTGACGCCGCACCGAGCAAGATTTTCCGCGATTGTTGAACCGACTGAACCACAGCCGATTATATGAATCATCGCGTCATCTTTTTCCGGCTGGAAGAATTCATAGCTTTTACTGAGATCCATATTATCCTCCGATCATTTCATTTGCTTCACGCAAACCATTACCAAGAACTTCGAGCTCTTCCTCGGTGAACCTCTGCACACAGCCCCTGCTTTCGGAAAGCATATCCATCACCGTGCATTCTTCTTCCTCAACTTCGAAAGGATCGTACGGTTCGAATGGTTCTTCCTCTTCGTCATCTTCCCAGGCGTCGTTTTCATCCGCCCAATCACGGACTTCGCCTTTCCAGTAATCAAAATCGGCAGGGCGATATTCGCCATAGTATTCATCGTACTCATAGAAATCATAACCGCTGTTGTCGCGGTACCGGTCAAGGATGTTGTACAATTCCTGCCATGTATTATTTCTGGCAAGATCCACAAGCGACTCATCAATCATTTCATCGCGTGCGTCCTCGGAATATATATCCTCAAGGAGATAGCAATCAACATCTTCGCAGAATTGCTGCAAGTCATAGAAATCATTGACATCATCGATAAATGTAGAACGATTCATATTTTCCTCCCATCAATAAAAGAATCCGTCACTATACCCGAACGGGCCATACGGGTCATCCATCTCATCAGCATAGATACCAGATGCCCTGTATGGCGATCTGTCGGATTTTTTCTTCTCTTTTTTCTCGGAACGCTTGAATTTCTTCCCGAGATGTTTTTTCTTTGACTCGGTTGGCTCCTTCTTTCCCTGCTTGTCCACTTGTGCCACCTGTACCTGCTTGGGCTGTTCAACCTTTGCGATCGGAGTCACAGGCGCAGGTTTTACCTGCTCAGTTTGAGGGTGATAGTTATTCCCATAATTGTGCGCGGGCCCGTAGCAATTCCCATACTGCGGGAATGTCGGTTTATTTTCCGTAATCATTCCCTTTGCTTCACGCAGGAACTTTTCAACTCCGCATTCATCTTCGATCACGTTAACCGTCACGTCGGAAGTATCAAACATGACATTCTTTTTCATGTCATAGATCTTATACATACATTCCCCGCGCTTGTTATAGATCATGAATATGTAAAACATCGTATCATCGAGCTGGCCGAGAAGCTTTTCATACAAATCATTATCAGTTACCGATGGCGTAACTCCCATATTTACATGGGAATGCCCTTGCATTCTGATATTGTTGAATACCTCATCTTCCTGCTTCATCAACCATTCCTGGTACTTAATCTGATCTGTGTTGACATTCGCTGCGGAAACTACCTGCGGGTATACCAGAATGTCTGTGATATAATACTCATCTTTCGTCTCGTCTTCGCCACGATAAGCAAGCCCATGCCAGCCGACTTCTTTATCACATTCCCTGATCAATGACGTCATTTTCAGCCATGCAATTTCGGTAAAATAAACCGTACATGGGCGTTTTGTCGTCATCAACGCCCGATGAAAGTCGATCTTACCATCCATCAGTTTTGCAGATTTCAGGATACTTTCAAATTCCTGTCTCCACTGACTGATATTATCCTCTGTTATCTTAATTGCTTTCGCCATTTGCAGTTGCCTCCCCTTCCTGCAGTTTCAGATACTCAATTGCTTCCTTCGGTTTCACTACTCTGCCATCCGGCAGCTCAAAACATTTATTGTTTGTGCTCTGAGAACTATAATCGCTTATGCCATAAATCCTCTTGAAGAATTCACGCATAACGGTACCGTCCCCAAAGTTCAGACTCTTGCACGATGCGATGCACTGTTCAATCGCGCCGATATAATCCCTATTTCTAAGGAATATATTAATCTGACGTTCGTAATTCCCGAGACAACGATATGCGTCAATATGAGTATTTGGCATATAGTCTCGGAATTCCGCGCCATACTCATACCCACCCATCGCGCTGACATTACCTTCAAGACGGAAATGATATGCTGCACAGAATCTGATCTTTATTGTCTGATCGATAAACACTGCACGCATCAGCTTTTCCATGTCTTCTTCTGGAATAATGTTGTTGCACCCGCGATCGTTCGGGCGATACATGAGACTGCGCTTATTCCCAATCATGCTCTCAGCAGCGTCCTCGTCGAAATACTGTAGATAATCTTTCACAACGAATTCCATCACTGTATCATCTACCTTCATCAGTGACAGTTTCCTATTGTTGATAAAGTACTGCATGATCTCAGATTCTTCATCACCGCTTGCGAGCTTTGTTTCAATTCCCAGAAGAACGATTTCCTGGTCTCTTCTCTTACGCAGATATTCCCCAATTTCTTCGTTCAATCTCTCGATCGTCATATCGATCTCGCTGATATTATTAGCGACTTCCGTCCTGCGGAGACGCTCATATTTCAGCTCAAACCCTCCAAGCATTCCCTTAATGCCTGCGGTTCTGAAATCGTAATGAGATGCGATCTGATCAACACACTCGAGATATCTGTCCGGCGTTTTCTCTCTGAGAGAATGAATTAAGGACATTTCCTCATCGGACACACCATTTTTCGGGTCAAAAAACCATGGTAAGAACGCAAATATACCACACTGCAGATAATGCATTCTGCGTGTGTCCATATTATCCGTGAAGATGTAAACGCTGCGTCGCTCAACATTCACATAACACAGAACTTTGAAAACTTTCCGGTAAAAATCTGTGACCTTCGTCACGCGATGCCATCCCGCACACATGCTCTCGAGGTTGCTTTCAATCGCGTGGAATACCTTTTCCGACGCTTCGTCTGAACCAGTCGAGATGTTCTTAATAAACAGAATACCATCACCCATGTGATTAACATGGACACACTGATCGTTCGCAATAGTTTCCTCTGTCTTTGACCGAACATCGCTTGGGCGCATTGACTGTGAATAATACGAAAAAGTGAGGTGGTCATCCTCTCCCATTCTTGGCGCAACTAATGCACGCAATGTAGATATGAACGTGCTATCACCATTCACCGTATCGCCCCAGATTTTCCCTCTGAAATACTCCTCCGCGAACGGCGTGGTCAGAGACGTTCCACGAATTAAGTCTCTAAACACTTTTAAATCCTCCCTGATTTAATTTCCTTTTAGTGCCGATATCCGGAGTCGAACCGGACGGTATTTACCGTTCCTCACATCGGCATATAAAAAGTGGCGCGAAAGAAATCCCTTCATTATAGCGTGCCATCAAGCATGCCGGATTCCCAAGCGCCACTTGGAGTTACGAGGTGTTATGATTTTCAAAGGCTCCAGTCGGAGCCTTATGTATTATGCGTTATCCAACTTCTGGACGTTGTACAGGAAGCCCTTTTCTGTAATGCCGAGCTGGCTGAATGATTTATCCAGATCGCCGGGGCCGAGAGTTGCGCCGTCAAGAGTGGACATGCCGTGAGTATAATCAATGTCGTTCTGCTCGAAAACCTGGCGCGGGGTTGCATCGTCTTCAACAATAACCGGAACACGCTTCACATTGTTACCTACAGTGATCTTAACCATTTTAATTTCTCCTTTAATTCAATATATATTTTTTTGTTTGAGATTTTGGAAAACTACGGGGCTGCCATTAATTCGACAGCCCCAAACTCAACATCACTGAGTTACAGTAATGTTGCTGAGGATTGCGGCCTCTTCAGCCTCGATTTCCTCGAGAATTCCGGGGATCTTTTCCTCGATCTTACCGAGGAGCAGGACGGCGGGACCGAACTTGTCAGCGACATACCCCTTGATATCTTCGGTTTCCACACCATCAAGAGTAGTCGTGAGGCATGCAAGACCTGCACCGTCACGGGTTTCCTTGCCGAACTCAACACCAGCGGAACGGATGCTACCAGCACCATTCGTCACACCGACACAGAAAATCGGCTCCTTGCCATCCTCACCGCCGAGAAGAGTGAGGGCTTTGGGGCGATACTTCTTTACCTTCTTGTAATCCGCCAGCTTAACGCTGGAAGTTACAACGACTGCATCCCCTGCGATCACGATTTTTGCCATAAATGACCTCTTTCTCCCTTATATGTAGGGACATTTAAAAATAGTAGCGTTTGCATTACCCGCCATCGCTTGTGCTGTTCGCACGGAAGCCGCCCCGTGATGGCATACCCGTATCTCTACGGGCTTATTCCGGCATATAAATCGGGTTATCCTCATCTTCATAATCCAGAAGCTCATACGGGTATTCCTCGTACGATTCAACGCCATTCTCATCAACCAAATACATCGGTCGATATATAGTCACGTCCCATTTCCTGTACATATATTCGAGGAAATGTTCCTTGCAATCCTGGAAGAATTTCTTCTTCCTGGCTGAATCAAAATCCCCCATGCTCTCATCAATCGTGAGATTTATGAAGTCATACAGCGCATAATCGAGATCTTCTTCGCGCATCTCGATTTCCTCTTCTTGCGCCTCTTCCTCATCTTCTTCCTCGTCTTCTTCCAGCTCATCATCTACCACAGCCGCAGGTTTCACAGCCGCCCATTGATACATTGTTTTCGCAACCTCCTCGCAATCCGCCGCGTCAATACATGGTTCCTCGAACATCGGTTCATCATAAACATACATGATAATATCCGGTCGTTCTTCACCACTTTCCCCCACAGAGGTGAGGTAAATCACCACACCACGTTCGATATCTTCAGCGATTTCCATTAAATCCTTCTCGAGCCTGGCTTTTTCCTTCTGGAATAAATCCCAGATTTTATTAGCCTCAACGTTAATCCTCAGCATAATCTCTCTCCTTTTCAAAACAATTGTATGATGCCGGATAAAAGAATTCTAATTCTTCCGATCCTTCATAAGAAGTTATTCGCCACATCTCTCCATATTCAACCCACTCAAGTTCTATACCTGCGAATCCTCCCATAGAATGCGGAGGATTTTTATACCCCAATGATCTAAACAATGTCCTGCATTCCCTATACACGGGGCTACTCTTCGCTTTCACAAGGCGATCATTCAATAGATCATTGATGAATTCTTTATCGTCTTTGTGCTTAAGCCAGAATTCCACTATCCGTTTATCGCACGCGATTTGCGGGTCGTTATCTGACCATGTATCACCAAACTGCGTCGACACAAGCACGGCATAGCTCTTGCCGTCTTCACTCTCGTACAGATCAAAATCCCTTCTCATTTTTCCTCCAATTTAATTCAGACGGTGCAGGTTAACCAAACTCCCTCTGCAAGGATGCACTTTTGCCAAGACGCTGACACCGTCAGCTAAAACCGTCCGCCGCAGGCAGCATTTCCCGCGACTTGAACACTTACGCAGTTCCCTCGCTGACAGACCGTATAGCGCCATGCAGTCCTTGTCAGACTAAGCGTTAGGTGAGTAGAAATGGAGACCTCACCCCACGGAATCGTACCGTGCCATCGCTTTTGCGAATCGAACCTCGCTTTGACCGGATTCCCACCTTACCCGATCGTGCACTGCCCCTATACTGATAATGATGATGGTGTTTACGTTTGTGACCACAAAAAGAAGTGTGATATTTTCAAGTTCCGGTCAAAATTGGTTTTAAAAGGGAGGTGATATGAGTTGCAGTGCCCCGTTATTATCAATTTTCCTTTGCGACCGTTCTTTTTAAACGATCACCTGGCATAAACCACGGTATAATTTTTGCAGGTATATCGACTTTATTTCCGCTTAAACTCCGCCCTATTCTTGGAGCGCGTTCCCTCGTTTCGAATGCCCCGAACCCACGGAAATGTACTCGATACCCACTTGCTACACTTTTTTCTATATTGTTTAGTAGCGAGTCTATAATTGCATTAATTTCCACCAGAGAAAACCCAGTGTCTTTCTTGATCATGTGTGCGATATCGCTTTTTGTGCGAACTTCTTTCATTGTGAAACCTCACATATAATGGTAAATCTTAGAAACCCCGTCCTTTTCTGTGCGCTTCATACTTGGCTTGTTCATTGCCTGCATCAGAAAACGCCAAAGTAAATACCAGCCAGCGATCAAAAGAACAACCCAACTTAACACGTTATCAAGCATCCAAATTCCTCACTTTCCGCAACACTCTCGGCCATACATAAGATACAAATCCCTTGTCGCCGGATTCCCTGATTTCCACTAAACCACACCGTTTATCGACTGATAAGACAGAACAGCGTTTCCCGAAATAATCGACAGAATCGCCGTTTTTTAACTCTAAAGCATCGTAAATGCTCACAAAAACCCTCACTTTCTTTCATTTTTGTCGGGAACCTGACCGGGCGGCAAATGCCCATACTGTACAGACCCGGCCAGACGTTTCCCTTTATCGTCCCGCTTCTTTGAGTAATTCCTCAATTTCCACAAGGGAGCCGATAAGAATTTTGCAGAGTTCCATTTCCATGCGATGAACAAGTTTTGCCATGACTATCCTCTTTTGATTTTGAATTCCGTACAATTGGTTGGTTATCCATCCCCGCCGCGTGGAGGCCTGTACATGGGGACAGACGAGGCCCGAAAGCCCCGCCTATATAAAGAAAGGAGGTAAAGAATGAAAAAAGCTTAATAAGAAAAAGAAACAAGCGAGCATTTTTTACTATGCCTCAGCTTGTTTATGAATTTCCGCATGTGATATTCCGAATCAAACGATTTTGTTACCTTGTTCCCGGAAGCATGAACAATGAATGTTACCTTGAAATGCCCCGGTATAATCTCATGTCCAAGCATATGTAAAACCCTTTTCAGTATGCACATCTGTACTTCACCAAAATATCGTCGTAAATTTCCATCGTTCCGCGAGAGTCCATAATCACTGCAAGAATGTCGCCATCGGCGAGATCATCACATCCGTAAAATCCCCACAGACAACCATTGCAATCAGAAGCAGTAACGAGATCCTTTTCCCGATCGAGATCTATAACCGTTATTCCCTTGGGATACAAATCCCGTTCCCGTGATGCTATGTATCTTTCCTCGACGATAACCGCAAGAGAAAAAACCAGCGCAAGAACCAGCAGGAGAGATGTGTAGAATTCTAATTTCCGCATCATTGCTTATTCCTCGCATCCCCAATAATCCGCACAATCGCACAGATACTGGAATTTATCCCAGTCAAATTCCCCAGTATCACGATCGGTGCATTCCCAAACATCATTGGAAACCCTATCGTTATCCATATTTCCTCCCTCAAATCCCAGTTTTATTTCCGCACAATCAGTTGGTTATCCATCTCCGCGACGTGGACGCTTGTGCATGGAGACATAATGAAAAACCATGCAGAGATAGCTTAGGTAGGAATCGCATAAACCCGTGTTATACGCTCTGTGATTCCGTGTTTTCGCCTCCCACGGTTGGCGTTCCCTTTGACATCAAATGCCTCTATCCCTGCATGGCATTCCGCAATTAACCCGGAGCCATAAGGCCGGATTCCGCACGGCGGACACGCATAATCACGCGATTTCCGCACGGCTTCGTGACCTTTTTTCCGTCTTCCTCGACCTCAACCATGTTCTCGCAGATAAGAACATTGCTGACGCGCTTCATTTTCCCTCCGCAAGCCTTGCAATAGAAATCCTTTTCCCTCTTCTGGCGCTTGGTGATCCCGAAGAAATTCCCCAGTTCCTCAAAACCATAAAGTGTACGCATAAAAATCCCCCTTAAAAGATAGTTCGATTTCCTTGTGCAATCGGTTGGATATCCACCCTCGCCACGTGGAGGCCTGCACTTGAGGGCATGGGACGGAATCCGAGAACCCCGCCCCTATAGAGAAAGGAGAATGAAACATGAAAGCCCGTTAAATTGTTGCCGTGGAGCTATGGCCGGAACCCCAGAAAACCCCAACCTTAAGACTGACGGAATTCCCTGTGATTTTTACACCATCGGAAAAACGTGCGGTGTATTTCCCGTCGTCGTTGAAAATCGCATCACAAGTGATGCCGGATTTCCTTGCGATTTCCTCGCATTTTTCACGAAATGTATTGAACGGCATAACAAAAACCTCCCTTAATTTTTGAAAATCAATGCCTTTTCAAATTCCTGCAATCGGTTGAAATCCAGCACCGCGACGTGGACGCTTGCAGATGGTGCCATATATGGCTTGTTATCGGACAGCAGCCCTAAACCGCTGAAATTCCCCGTCATATGTAAGGGATTAAACGGACTTTCAGAATCCGTGCAGATTAGCTATGATGATCTTTAATTCCGTTCGCATATCCGTAAAGCATTGCGCAACGTGCGAACGAAGCCATTGTTTCGACAACCGCCTTTTTCGAGATAAAACCCCGATCATAAAGCGTGATGATTGTCTCAATTTCCTTGCCGATTTCCTCATCAGTGGGCGGATTTCCGTTCCCGTCGATCGGAAAAAGACTGTAAGGCGCGGTAGTTACCATAAGCAAATTCCCCTTTCTTTTCGCACAATCGGTTGAATATCCACTCACGCCACGTGGAGGCTTGTGCATGTGAGCATAAGGCAGAGATAAAAATCCCTGCCGATAAGATTCCTCACGGAAAAAGGAAGCCTTACTTGGCTTCCTTGATTTCCCGCTGATCTACATCATATCCGGTTCCGCCGGTGAGGATACGATAGCATACCTTTTTCAGGTAATTCCTCAGGGTCTTGTGGTTGGCCGCCGTGATGCCGGTTTTGCTCTTCTTGTTGTCGTTGGCATACACGTCGATGAGGTAATTCACATCATGTGAATTTCCCTTGAATTCCTCGCCGAGCATCTGACCGATAACGATATTCAGAGTCTTGAGGAGCTGGGTGTTGGAGCAGGGATTCTTGCCGAGGTCGATTTCCTTGGCGATCTGATTCATATAGAATGAATCGTTCTTGATGGTAGCGTTTACACGCTCGGCCGCACGGATGGTCAGATGATAGTTGAACTTCTCAGCGGTATAAATCCACTTGGGGTCAGCGCCGATTCCCTCGAAACGCTTGTACAGGTCACCGAGGTCGATAGGCTTTTCCGCATCTACGATAGAGCGGGTGATGTTCTTCGTGTCCTTGTCACGAACTTCCTTGACCTTAATGGTCGGATAGTTGAACTGAAGAATGGCCGCTTTCATCGGGTCTTCAGTCTTGCGAAGTGCCGCATAGCACTGTGCCTTGGAAACGCTTGCGAAATACGCAACGGCTTCCTCGAGATTGCTTTCAAACTTTGCCTTATCGGCAACGTTTTCAGCGTTGTCAGCAAGCTCAAGCTGCTGTTCTGCGATAACCTTGATCTCTGCAAGGTCGGTGGTTTTGATTTCGAAATTCATTTTCTTTCTCCCTTTATAAATTATATTTGAGCCTTTGGCTCATTAGAGCAGACGAACGATCACGCCCGTCTGCCGTGTATGAACCAAAGCCCCATAGGGCTTAAATTTCGTTATCAATTACTCTGCATGCCCAACCATATCCGCTTTTCGTGCTTTCTCATTCCTTGGAATCCATACGGCACCCTTGGGTGGATACTTGAACTATTACGGAAACAGCTTTGCAAGCTTTGTAACCCGAGCGCATTTTCAGTATGGGCACTCACACCATACCCCTAATTTGTCATCTAACTCGGGTTAACTCTTGGGGTGTTCACAAGCCGAACCATAAGCCTAACTCTTATGCACCAAGCGCCGTCTTGATTTACAAGATAACCTTTTCTTTATAGTCTTTAAGGTAGACTCGAGAGTTTTGACCTGTCGGGCGGTCGCTTCTCTCACCCTCAACCGCAAGGGGTGGGGTGTGGTCGGCTCACGCTGTCGGGCGGTCGCTTCTCTCACCCTCAACCGCAAGGGGTGGGGTGTGGTCGGCTCACGCTGTCGGGCGGTCGCTTCTCTCACCCTCAACCGCA
>ODAI012017565.1_pt1 | contig 51768 bp, 44 predicted proteins | sample 1539321 | NCBI WGS metagenome assembly ODAI01 (sample SAMN02144231, study PRJEB22623) | gut metagenome | biome: sheep rumen | host: Ovis aries | place: New Zealand
AGGTACAGCACAAATAATACTGCAACAATGGCAATGAGGCCAATAAAGAACTTGACTAGTTTGCCTTTTTCGGCCAGACTTTTGAACATAAAGATGATTGCTGCAATAACAGAAACGGCTATCATGGCTACCAGGACAAAGAAGACGATGTCCCATAAGCCTGAATTGGGGTTAGTTTCAACCTTGAGGGCGAAGAAGAATGCGAAAACCGCACACACTACGCCGAGCAACAGCATCACTAACGTTAACATTTTGTCAGTTTTCTCTTTCATAACAGTTAAAGGATTTACGTTATTTAAATTGATTAATTTAGAGTTTCCTTATAACTATTATTTCTTGTTCTTAACGAGGATGTCCATGAAGGTGATAGAACCATCTTCCATCTGGGCAACGAGGCTCTCGATTTTGGTAAGGATATAGTTGTAGAAAATCTGAAGAATGATAGCGGCGATAAGACCGAAGATGGTGGTCAACAGAGCAACCTTCATACCACCAGCAACAACGGTCGGGCTGATGTCACCAGCGACTTCGATGTCATCGAATGCCTGGACCATACCTACGACGGTGCCGAGGAATCCGAAGGAAGGAGCCAGAGCGATGAACAGGCCAATCCAAGTCATGTTGTTCTCCAGGCGGGCCATCTGGACACCACCGTAAGAGGGGACGGCTTTTTCGACGTTGTCAAGACCTTCGTCGATGCGGTCAAGACCCTGATAGAAGATGGAGGCCACGGGGCCACGGGTGTCGCGGCAAAGCTCTTTGGCACCGTTGTAGTCGCCCTTCTGGACTTTCTCTTCAATGCCTTCGAGGAGTTTCTGTACATTGGTGGTAGCCATGTTGAGGTAGAGGATACGCTCGATAACGAGGGCCATACCGAAGATGAGGCAGAGGAGCACGGGGGTCATCCAGCCAGCACCACCCTGAATATATTTCTCTTTCAGGACCTGATGGAAGGATTTGTGCTCTTCGGGAGCAGCTACGGGAGCAGTTTCGGGTTCTGCAACAGCGGGTGCTTCGGCAACGGCACTGTCGGTGGTCTGCTCTACTTGTTCGGTGGCGGGCTGGTCGGTGGCGGCTGCCTGATCCTGGGCCATGACACCATTCAGATTGGTGAATGTCAATAATCCAACGATTGACATCAAAGCAATTACTTTTTTCATGATTTAATTTAATGAATTAATTATTAATTAGTTAGTTTGTATTCGTTTTTAACCATTGTTTCTGCAAATATACGCTATTTTTCGGAAACAATGAACTTTTCTTCTTTTTTTTTATTTTTTACGTTCAAAAAGTGCGTCCATGAGTTCTTCCAAAGGTCGCTTCTGCGCTTGTTGGACTTGGATGGCTTGGAGGTGTTGTTGAGCCAGGTCAAATTCTTTTTGTATGGCTTCTTGCACATGTTGTCGGATGCCTATTTGTCCATATATTTCAAGAACCCGGGTTACTTTGGCCTCGCTGTCCTCAGGCGTGGTGGCAAAAAGGTGTTCCAGTTCTTCTTTTTGACGGGGTGTTGCCAGTTCAAGGGCTTTGAGTATGAGGTAGGTTTTCTTATTGTCGCGAATGTCCTGGCCGGTTTTCTTGCCGAAGACGGCCACGTCGCCATAGCCGTCCAGCAGGTCGTCCTGCAGTTGGAAGGCCAATCCCAGGTGAATGCCAAATTGATAGAGGTTTTCTACGTCGGCAGCAGGGGCATTGGCATAAAGGGCTCCAATTTTGAGCGCCCCGGCCAGCAGGACTGCGGTCTTGAGGCGTATCATCATTAGGTAGTCGGCAATGGTTACGTTGGTCTGATGTTCGAAGTTCATGTCGTATTGTTGCCCCTCGCACACCTGTATGCCAGTTTCGTTGAAGCAGTTGAGTATTTCCTGCAAGTGGGGATGGGGCTGCCGCAGGAAGTAGCGCCAGGCAAGGGCGTACATGGTGTCGCCGGAGAGGATGGCGGTGTTTTCGTCCCATTTGCAGTAGACCGTCGGCTTACCGCGGCGCAGGGGCGACTTGTCCATCAGGTCGTCGTGGAGGAGGGTGAAGTTATGGAAAGTCTCGATGCCGATGGCGGCATAGCGCACCTGTTCCACTTCGCCGCCAAACATCTGGTTGGCGGCCAGCAGCATTACGGGTCGGATGCGTTTGCCCCCCAACCGCAGCGTATATTCTATGGGTTCATAAAGTTCGCGGGGTTCATGAATGAACTGCTCTTCTTCAAATAGCTGTTTGACTTGGTCTAATAGTTTTTGCATGGTGAATTATGTTAGAAGGGGTAATTTATTCCGAAATTGAGTGCCATGATTTTCCATGACCAATGGTTGGTGAACCAGCGTTCGTCAGCTGCGTAGTTGGGGTCGTAAATGGGCAGGGCGAGGTCTAGCCGGATGGTAATGACTGAGATTTTGGCTCTCAGGCCAATGCCGGCATCCAGGGCCACGCCCTTCAGTATCTCCATGGGGTCGAACTTATAGCTGACGTTGCCCCCATGGATTCGATTGCGGCGTGTGTTGACCCCCCATGTGCTCCATTCCCACACATTGCCCATGTCGGCAAAGACGGCCCCCTCGAAGATGCCGAAGAGGGGAAAACGTTCTTCTATGTTGAAGACCAGCTGTATGGGAGCCACTCCCCAAATATAGTTGGCCGAGTCGGGGTTGCGCTGCCCGGGGCCTAGGTGGCGCAACGACCAGCCACGCATGGAGGTGGGACCACCCCCGGCAAACATCTTTTCATAGGGCACTTCGGACGACTGTCCATAGGGAAGGGCGAAGCCGCCCAGCAAACGCAATACGAGTGTGTTCTTCTGGCCGAGATAGATGTACTGTTTGTATTCGCTCTCGAATCGGAAGTACTGGGAGAATTCCAGCCGTTTGCCTGTGGTGCTGTTGACTGTAGGCGTGTGGCCAATGAGGCTGGCAACCCCATTGAGCACGTTACCGGCAGTCTCGACGGAGAGGTGGTAGTATTTGAAGTTGTTGCGCCGGGAGATGTCTTGGTCGGTATAGGTGAACTCATAGTGAGTGTTGAGTAGCACGAAGTCGCGGGTCTGATAGAGAAATTGCCAGTCGTGGGTGAGCTCCGAGAGGTGGCGATAATATTCTTCGCCGGAGATAAGTCTGGAATAGGAGAGGTTGAGGGGGAGAAGCACATGGCGTATATTGTGCCCTTGGCTCCAGGTGTAACCGAAGGATTCACCCACACGCACACGCTCCAGCTGTATGTCGGTGTTGGTGCCCACATTGTCGTGCGAAGGGACACTTAGGGAGCGGAACAGATAGTTGTAGCTGAGCTGGACTAGTGTGTGGGGCTTGAAACTTTGCCAGATGATGTTGCCCATGAAAGGGGCCAAGAATCCTGGCAGATCCAAGGAGGCGGTGACGTCGCCTTCAAAGTTGGAAAATACGTCGTAGAAAGATTTGGCTTTGGAGGAGAAGACCTTCTTTGGGAAATCGAAGATGAGCCCACCCCTCAGGTTGAACCGTTCGGCCCCACCAAAGAGGTTGTTGTTCTCGTAGCCCAGCGAGGTGCCTAGGCCGATGTTGCCACTGGTGAAAAAGTTGCCCTGGCCCGAACTGAAGCCGAAGTCGGAGGCATTGGTCAGTTCGAACGACAGGCTGACGCGGTGGCGGCTGCTGTTCAAAAGTCTTATGCGGGCGTCCAGCAGTTTCAGCGAGTCGGTGCTCTTAGGCGATTCAAAGAAGTTTATATCCACATACTTGAAGTTGTGCAACCCAAGGAGCGAGTTGGAGGTGCTGGATGAGATTTGCGGCCGATAGGGCATGCCCGAAAAGATAAACAAGGAGCTACTAATGGTTCGTGGCGAGGGGGTTATTGGGCCGTTGTGGATGAAGTTGATGTCGGAAAAGCCACGGAGATGTTTGTAACGGTATACAAGTGTGTCGAACTGATACTCCGACGGATTGAGGGCGGTGGAGATGTTCGGGTACACGTATATGTCGCCGATATAGTATTTGTTTAGGGTGCTGTTGCCTTGCTTGCCTTCGGCGTTCTGCGGTACACGGACGGAGACCATGATGCCCATCTTTTGACTGTCATAAGTTGTGTCTACAAGGAAATGCACCATCTCCTGGCTGGCATAGTAGTAGCCCTCATTTTTCAGATTGTTGACTATGCGTAGCTGCTCTTGGGTCAGGAGGTCTTGGTCGTAAAAATCACCCACTCTGATGAGCGATTCACCCTTCCACTGTTGCAAAAGAGTGTTTATGTCTTGTTGTCGGCTGCGGAAGACCACTTCGTCGATAGTCTTTCGGTGCGAGGCGACAATATTATAGGTGACGTCGACAAAAGAATTGCGCCGATGGGTGGTGTCTACTATGACCTTGGAACCGAAACTGCCTTTGGTCTTCAGCAGGGTGGTCAGTTGTGCTGCCGTGTGGTTGGCGGCGCGGCGGTCATATATCACCGGGGGCTCACCCGCTTTGTGCCACAGGTTGCCCCAGAAAGTGCTGTCGCCGGGTTCGGGTATGCAGTAGAGAAGGCGTTTCAAGGGGACGAACACTATCTTTTTGTTCGGCTTTTGGTTGTAGTATTGCGTGGCATTGGACAGGGCCGAACGGATGTCGGAGGTCACGGCCGAACTGTCCGCCATGGTGATGTTGATGTCGTTTTTGCGCAATATCCGCTGGTCGGCCTGCACATACTTGTCAACATTGCAAGACGTCAGGCCGAAAAGGGCAAGCGATAATACTATATATATTGTCTTTCTCAATGCTTACATTTTTTTGATGTAACGGCTGACTGTGGAAAGTATCTTTTCGGACGAACCGAGGTTCTCGGTCAGGTATTGCGTGCACACTTCAGAGGACTGACGGTAAAGTTCCTCGTTGTCCAGCAGCGAGTCCAAGGTCTGTTCCAGTTGGTCGTATTGGCTATAGGAGAATCCGCCACCCAGGGCAATGATGTCTTTGGCCTCTTTGAACTTCTGGTAATTGGGGCCGAAGACAACGGGCTTTCCGAACGTGATGGCCTCAAGCGTATTGTGAATTCCGCGACCAAATCCTCCGCCGATGTAGGCCACGTAGGCATATTGATAAAGCGAGGCCAAGATACCGATAGTGTCAATGATAAGTATCTTTGAACTGGGGTTGGCCGAGGCAATCTGGCTGTAGCGGGTGCAGTTCTCGCGACCAAAGAGGTTTACTATATGGCTGATGTGGCTTTCCTCGGTAACGTGAGGGGCTATCACCAATGTCAGTCCTCTGCCCCTGTGGTCTATATATTTCTTTAGGTTGGCCTCATCGGGTTCCCACGAGCTTCCGGCCAGAAGCACTTTGTTGTCGGGATGTAGACGGAGGAAGTTCTCCACTTCGGCAAAGCGGCGGGACTCCTGGGCAATGGCATAAACGCGGTCGAAACGTGTGTCTCCGGCAATGGACACATTGTTGAAACCATGTTTTTGCAGAAGATGTTGCGACTCTTCGTTCTGCACAAAAATGTGGGTGAAACATTGCCTCACCTGTTTCAAAAACCACTTGCCGTAGGGCTTGAAGAAATACTGATTAGGTCGGAAGATAGAAGAGAATATAAAGGTGGGAATGTCGCGCAGGCGCAGCTGTTCCAAGTAGTTGAACCAAAAGTCATATTTGGCAAAGAAAACCACCGTGGGATGCAGCAGGTTCACAAACCGGCGGGCGTTGGCACGGGTGTCCATCGGAAGGTAACAGATGAAGTCGGCCTCGGGGTATTTCTTTCGCACCTCGTAGCCGCTAGGGGAGAAGAATGTCACGCAGATTCTGTATTCGGGATGCGTCCGGCGGAATTGCTCCAGCACAGGACGGGCCTGCTCAAATTCACCTAGTGAAGAGGCGTGGAACCATGCCGTGTTGCCCTTGCCGACGGGTGCCATGGCCAACTGCCCAAAGGTCTCCTTCCAACCCTCGACCATCAGTTTGGCCTTGCCGTTGAAGGTGGCAGCAATATGAACCCCTATGGCATAGCATTGAATTCCAATTGTGTAGAGTATTCTCATACGGCGTTTCCAGTGTTAAGTTTAGTAGAAGTATATGTCGTGGGCCTGCTTTCCTTTCAGCGGGAACATCCAGCAGAACTTGAGGGTGTACATCAGGTCGAAGTAGTGGTTGTTGTCCTTGCCCTGCAGCCCCAGGTAATTGTCGATGGTATAGTCGCGGGTGGACCAGCTCCAGCATTGCTGCACGTTCAGCTCCACATAGAAGTTGATAAGGTTGGCGCGGTTGCTCATAAACCAGAACCCCAGTCCCTGCCCCAGAACGATGCCCTGCCGCTGGTGGTCATAGAGGAGGGCGTAGTCCTCCTCTATCTGAGGGGCCTGGGCGTTGTTCAGTTTGAAAATGCTTTGCTGGAACATATAGCCCCCTTGCAGGCGGACCAGTATGCCCGAGTTGGGGTTTCTCTCAGGCAGCGGGGTGATAATCTTGCCCACACCGCCCATGAAACCTAGCCCTCGATTGTAGCAGGTGACAATGGCATCATAGCCGCCGGTGCTGATGACAATGCTGTCTCTCGAAAAGACCGACCCCATGCGTTCGACACGGTTGCGCAGGTTGTCGTTGCCCATCCATAGGTTGGCGTCCAGGGTTACCAGCCAGTTGCTTTTGTATTTATAGATGGCGTTGATTCCGTAGTCCATCCAGGGACCTTCATATAAGCTGGCCATGGTGCCCCGCTGGCTGCGGGAGCCGTCGGGTGCCTTCTCGAACGAAAAATGGGTGGAGGGGACTTTGACCCCGAAGTTAAATCCAACGATATGGCACTCGATGGTGTCCTGTTTTAGGTCGATTTGGGCGTGCACCGAAAGGTTTCCGGCAAAAAAAAGAATGCCTACAATCAGAACTCGTTGAAATATTTTTTCTCTGATTTTCATTAATATGATATTAATTTCGTAATTTTGCAGGCCCGAAAGTTCGGGTCAATCCAAGTTGCAAAAATACGCAATTTATTTGATAACAACGAAAAAAATAAATAAAAAATACTTTAATATATATGGCAAAAGATTTTGTAAAGCGTTCCGAAAACTACTCCGAATGGTATAACGAGTTGGTAGTCCGTGCCGACCTGGCCGAGAATTCTGCCGTCCGTGGCTGCATGGTCATCAAACCCTATGGCTATGCCATTTGGGAGAAAATGCAACGCGCTCTGGATGATATGTTCAAAGCCACCGGCCACCAAAATGCCTACTTTCCCCTCTTTATCCCCAAATCCTTCCTCAGCCGTGAGGCCGAGCATGTCGAGGGTTTTGCCAAAGAGTGTGCCGTGGTCACCCATCACCGCCTGATGAACAATCCCGACGGCTCCGGTGTGGTGGTCGACCCTTCCGCCAAGCTGGAGGAAGAACTCATCGTCCGCCCCACTTCCGAAACCATTATCTGGAGCACCTATAAGAACTGGATCAAGTCTTATCGCGACCTGCCCATCCTCTGCAACCAGTGGGCCAACGTCGTCCGCTGGGAAATGCGCACCCGCATGTTCCTCCGCACTGCCGAATTCCTCTGGCAGGAAGGCCACACCGCCCACGCCACCCGCGAAGAGGCCGAGGCCGAAGCCCGCCGCATGCTGGATGTCTATGCCGACTTTGCCGAGAATTGGATGGCTGTGCCCGTGGTTCGTGGCGTCAAGTCGCCCAATGAGCGTTTCGCCGGTGCCCTCGACACCTACTGCATCGAGGCCATGATGCAGGACGGCAAGGCCCTGCAGGCCGGCACCTCCCACTTCCTTGGGCAGAACTTTGCTAAGGCCTTCGAGGTCCAGTTCCTCAACAAGGAGAACCAGCTCGAATACGTCTGGGCCACCTCATGGGGTGTCTCCACCCGACTGATGGGTGCCCTCATCATGACCCACTCCGACGACAACGGCCTCGTCCTGCCGCCCAAGCTGGCCCCCATCCAGGTGGCCATCGTGCCCATCTGCAAGAACAGCGAGCAGATGGCCGAGCTCGACGCCCACATCGCCCCCATCATCGACGCCCTCAAGGCCAAAGGCCTCACCGTCAAGTACGATAACCGCACCGAGTACAAACCTGGCTGGAAGTTTAACGAGTATGAATTTAAGGGCGTGCCCGTCCGTCTGGCTATTGGCCCCCGCGACCTAGAGAACGGCACCTGTGAAGTCTGCCGCCGCGACACTCTGGAGAAAATTACCATGCCCATCGAGGGCATTGCCGACCACGTGCTCAGCCTGATGGAGGAGATTCAGAAGAACCTCTTCCAGCGTGCCGCCGACTTCCGCGCCGCCAACACCCGTAAGGTGGACACCTGGGAGGAGTTCCAGACCGAGATCGAGAAGGGCGGCTTCCTGCTCTGCCACTGGGACGGCACCACCGAGACCGAGGAGAAGGTCAAGGAACTCACCAAGGCCACCATCCGCTGCATCCCCTACGACGCCCCCGAAGAGGAAGGCAAGTGCATCCTCACAGGCAAACCCTCCCACCGCCGCGTCATCTTCGCCCGCGCCTACTAACCCATTTCGTTATAGCATAACACAAAAACGTCTGCAAACCAATGCTTGCAGACGTTTTTTACTTATCAATGAATGTCAAGTTAGGCTGCTACAATGTCTTGAATGCTTGTAGGATGTCCTTATCGCTTATATTTACGCAGTTTTTCCCCACTCAATAGTTTTCATTGGTAATTTGATATGAACTCTATTGCTTCCTGTATGCCATTATAATGGACGGCATCGTATGTGGCTATTACTTCAGTTATATCTTCATCCAGTAATATGACCAAGTCATTTATAGTGATTTCCCCAGTATTAGTCTTTGATCTATATCTGTGATTTGCTTTATAACCAATAAAATACACTCCTTCCTCAACAATCTCTTGCATTTCTAAGAGAATCTCTTCTACCTTATTTTGTAACATCTTTTTTTGAACCAAAACATTGTCATATTCCTTTTTTGCTTCTTGATATTGTGCTCTTTCAAAATCAGAGTGATAGTATCCTTTTTTGCCCCATATAGCCATGCTTGACTTACTCCTGTCGGCTCTAAATTCCAATTTTTTCAATTCACCACTTATCTCTGTTAGCAATATAAAGTGGTTCAAGTAAATTGAATTATCTAAAGGCGAAAAAGCACTATCAATTGTGGTCTCTACAGGATCATAGCTCTCTGGATAGTACAAGGTGCTTTGGATTTCTTCTTATATTAGTTTCTCCACTTTCTTCTCAGTACTACTACCACAACCCATGAGGATAAAGGAAGTCAAGGTATAAATAATATTTTTTTTCTTCATTTTGATTGTTAATTATAAATCCTCACCATTAGATTTATTTTTCTCATTGTCATAATACATAGCGATGCGATAGTCACCATATAGTTCAGCAATAGTAAACCAAACTATTTTCAAAGGATTATTGGCCACGTAATACTCTTTGAACTCATCTTGATACTCATTTAAAACAACCATTACTAGCTGTTCTTTTTCACTATCAGATAGTTCGGCCAATTCATTCTCTGATATTTTCCCTTTTGCAAACTCCAAAATAGTGTTTTTAAATAAATCTGTATCAATGGTCATTTCTGTTTGATAAAAGATGGCCTCATACCTCTTATTGTTAACAATCATTTCATATGAGATATCTTCATTATCAGGTATTTCTTGATTTTCTTTTATGCCTGAGTATCTACTGTTCCGTCCAAATTGCCTACATAAATTGTTGAACCTAATTTTGATTGCTGTTTCATTCACACCAAAAGCGTCTTCTACTAATATTCGATATACCTTATTATTATTGGTTACAACATGTAATCTTACATTGTAACCATTGAACTCACCTTCTAGGCAATCCAATTGGGAATTGTATGTGTAACCCTTTTCTTTAAGTTTTTGAATCATGTTAGTTTTTGTTCCGTCAACGGGGATACCGAGGAACTTGGTTACATCATTCTGGGCAAGGCTCATGGATGAAAGAAATAGAAAAACAACAAACAATAATCGTTTCATTTTTTTACTCATTATTGCTCCCCAGCACCCCAAGAGCAGTCAATAAAGAAGCGTGGCGCTGATATACCACTTCTTTGTCTGAGGGTCGTGAGAAAAACCTTGATCTGAAGAAATGTATACAGTCCACGCATAGCGCGAACCATCATACGATTCTTGCAGACATCGAAAATTTCTCACGTTTTCAGACACAAGAAAAGCATAACGCTTCGTATTTCAATAAAATGGTTTGAGAACAATATGTTCCGAATCCATTGCAAATATACACTTTTTTTCCTACTTTGCCACTTTTTTTCTACATTGCAGGGTGGCGGGCGGCTGGGCGGTTCTTTTCGGCTTTTTTCTAGGAAGGCTGTTGAGGGGTTGAAGAAGAGGTGGAGAAGGTTCGCTGAAGGTTCGCCGTGGGTTCGGCCGGTGAGACGGAGATTCATTGATTTTCAGGCGTTTCTACTTATGGCCTTCGGAGAAAATGACCTAACATTCGAAGAAATCAATGAGTTACGGTTACCAACGGGTAGGAAGGTCTAATGCGAGGCAGGCTAACATATATATGAATATATATATGTTAGTCGGACGGCGACCAATGGGTTAAGTGAAAATGGCGGGGTAGGGCAGGGCGGCAGGGTGGGGGAGGGAATAAAAAATCAGCGCTCCGACAGGGGCGGGGCGCTGACTAGAGTGTGTATGCCTAAATGTGATTAAGCACCGATTTTGGCTTTGTAAGCTTCGGCGTCCAGCAGGCCGTCGATGTCGGCCACGTTGGCGGGTTTGATTTTGATAATCCAGCCTTCGCCATAGGGGTCGTTGTTGATGGAGCTGGCCTCTTCGAGCTCGCTGTTGAACTCGACCACTTCGCCGGTGACGGGCATGAGCAGGTCAGCCACGGTCTTCACAGCCTCAAGGCTGCCAAAAGCCTCGCCGCCTTCAATGGTCTCGCCTTCGCAGTCAACGTCTACGAAAACGATGTCGCCCAACTCGTGCTGAGCATAGTCGGTGATACCAACATAAGCAAATTCGCCTTCAACTCTTACCCATTCGTCGTCCTGGGTGTACTTTAAATTCTGAGGAATGTTCATTGTATTACTTAATTAAGTGTTATTTATATGTTCTTAAATTTTCTGCAAAAGTACACATTTTCGTTCATTCAACAAAATTTTTTTGCTCATGTGAGATTTTTTTTTTATTTTTGTAGCATCAAAAGTCGTCAAGATTTAAGGCTTTTCTTGGTTTTAAAGGTTGATAATCATGACGTTCCGCATAATTTTTATTGGTAAACAACTTTTTAAAAAATACTCACCACATATTATTATATATGTATAGCAAATCAGAATTAGAGGCGAAGGCGCAGGTTGAACTTATCAACATTGCAAAAGAATTAGGCATTGCCGGCGCCGTCGCTCTCAATCCCCAAGACCTAATCTATAGGATTATCGCCCTTCAGTCCGAGAACCCCAAGGCCCTCACCAAGGAGCAGGAGATGCAGCAGAAAGAGAAGTCTGCCGCCCCGCGTCCCAAGCGTGCACGCATCAAACCCACGCTTTTGGCCGAGTCGTCGATGACCAACCCCGAGCTCCACAAGCGCGGACGCAAACCAGCCGCTGCCAGCAGCCCTCGGGTCAACACTGTGGTTAACAAGGATATCACTTCCCCCATCGACTTGGATTCTCTGGGCATCAATATAGAGGATTTGGAAATTCCCGTCATACCCGATGTGCCCGACGTGGTCAGCCCTTCGGGCCATCTTATCCGCCGAGGCGAAAATGCAGCCCAGCCCGAACTTCCGCTGGCCGAGCCAGTGGCTGACGGCAGCCCGGCACCAGCCGAAGCCCCTGCCCCGCAGAAGAAAAAGCGCGGCCGCCCCAAGAAGAGTGAGGTCGTGGTTGAAGACCCCGCCCCCGAACCCGTCAGCACCCCCGAACCCACTGAGGAGAAACAGGCCGAGGTTGCCCCCTCGTCGAACACCGATGCCTCAATCGTAGCCCCCTCACAGCCTGAGTCTCCCCAAGAGGAGCCCAAGGTTCGCAAACATCGCGAACATATCCGTCCAGGAGCCCAGCCCTTGGCCACCAGCCGTCCCATGGCTCCGGAGGCTGCATCTGCCGAAACACCGACTTCTGCCCTCCCCGAGGCAACTACTGTCGAGGCTCCTAAGGAGGTTCCGGACAACAACAAGAAACCTTGGAAAAAGTTCGACCGCAAGCACGGCAAGAATGCTCCCCAGGGTCAATCTCAGGACAACCAGAATGCCGAGGGCGATGTTCCCGTCAAACCCGCCTATCCATTCGAAACCGAGGGCGTGGTAGAGGTGGAAGGCGTGCTGGAGTTGGCTCCCGATGGCTATGGCTTTATGCGCTCGTCGGACTACAACTATCTGGCTTCGCCCGACGATGTGTATGTCTCTGTGCAGATGGTGCACAACTTCGGCCTCAAGACCGGCGACACCATCCAGGGCATGGTGCGTCCGCCCAAGGAAAATGACCGCTATTTTGTCATGGTCAAGATAAACGAAATCAACGGTCTCTCGCCCGAGCGTATTCGCGACCGCGTTCCCTTTGAGTCGCTCACACCGCTTTTCCCCGACGAGAAATTCAAACTCACCGGCCACCCCAGCGAGACTCGTTCCACCCGCATCATCGATATGTTCACCCCCATCGGAAAGGGACAGCGCGGCCTGATTGTGGCACAGCCCAAGACCGGTAAGACCACCCTGCTGAAAGAGGTGGCCAACGCCATTGCCTACAACCATCCCGAGGTGTACCTGATGGTGCTGCTCATCGACGAGCGTCCCGAGGAGGTCACCGACATGCAGCGCAGTGTCAAGGCCGAGGTCATAGCCTCCACCTTTGACGAGCCGGCCGACCGCCATGTGCGCATTGCCAACATAGTTTTGGAGAAGGCCAAACGCCTGACCGAGTGCGGCCACGATGTGGTCATCGTGCTCGACTCTATCACCCGTCTGGCCCGTGCGTACAACACTGTTCAGCCCGCTTCGGGCAAGGTGCTCTCCGGCGGTGTGGAGGCCAACGCTCTGCAGAAACCCAAACGTTTCTTTGGCGCCGCCCGTAATATTGAAGACGGCGGCTCGCTGACCATCATTGCCACCGCCCTCACCGAGACTGGCAGCAAGATGGATGACGTTATCTTTGAGGAATTCAAGGGCACGGGTAACATGGAGCTGCAGTTGGACCGCAAACTGGCCAACAAGCGCATCTATCCCGCTATAGACCTGGCCGCCTCCAGCACCCGTCGCGACGACCTCTTGGTGCCCAAGAACATGCTCACCCGCATCTTGGCCTTGCGCAACCTGCTCACCGACATGACCCCCCTCGAAGCCATGGATTTCCTGCTCAAGAACATGGCCCCCACTCGCAGCAACGAGGAATTCCTCTTCACAATGGACAAATAGCCAGTCGGCATCCTGTCGCCCACCGTGGCACATGAAAAATCAGGGACCCTGTCTTACGACGGAGTCCCTTTTCTCATGCCCCTCCATATTATCCCCAATCGGTCATTAGGAATAGTGTCAGATTAGTAATTGTTTCGAGTAGGTTGGCAGCATCATTGTCGCAGGCGTAGCGGGCTACGTCAAGACAGGGATGAGGCCAAGATGTCGAAAGAAATGCCGATATGGCATAAATAAAGCTTGAAATGAGGACGTTATGACCAAGTGTCGGTCTAATGACCGATTGGGGATTATTATTCTCTGTTTAGGACGATGCGGAACACGGTGCCTTGCCCCTCGACGGAGTATTTGACAAAGATGCGCCCTTTGTGGTACTGGTTGATGATGCGCTTGGCCAGCGAGAGGCCCAGACCCCAGCCGCGCTGCTTGGTGGTGAAGCCGGAATCGAAGATGCGCTTTTGGATGGAGGCGGGCATCCCCTTGCCGGTGTCGGCCAGGTCCACATAGACGTGGTGGCTGTCGGCCGAGACGATGACCGTGAAGGTGCCTTTGCCATCCATGGCATCGATGGCGTTCTTGCATATATTCTCTATCACCCATTGGAAGAGGTAGGCGTTCAGCGGCACCAGAATGTCTTCCTCGGGATAGTTGGTGACAAACTTCACCTTGTGCGACACGCGGGTTTGCAGGTAGTTGATGGCCTCCTGGATGGTGGCGCAGACATTCTCGGCCTTCAGCTCGGGCACAGAGCCTATCTTTGAAAAGCGGTGGGTGATGGTCTCCAACCGTTTGATGTCCTTGTTCACCTCGGCGGCGTAGCTGGCGTCAAAGGTCTTGCCCTCAAGATATTGTGTCCAGGCCAGCAGTGACGATATGGGTGTGCCCAACTGGTGAGCAGTTTCTTTGGCCATGCCCACCCAGATGCGGTTCTGCTCCATGTTGCGGGTGGTTTGGATGAGGTAGTAGGTGACCAGAATCAACACTAGAAAGACAAACACATACAGCAGCGGCACCCAGCGGAGCCATTTCAGCGTGGGGGTGTTTTCGTAGTAGAGGTAGGCACGGCTGCTGTTGGCTAGGCGGAATTCAATAGGGTCGTTCTCTTCCTCCATCTCGCAGAGTTTGTCCGACAGTTTTTCGGGCGTGTCGAACTCACTCTTGGGTATGTTGCCGCTGCCCAGCACCTCGCCCTGCAGGCTGTCCACAATCAGCACGGGCACAAACACACTGTTGTTGGTAATCTCGTTGAGGAGCGACTCGTTAAAACCGTCCAGCACGGCCCGCAGCTCGGTGTATACGCGCGACTCTTTGTAGTAGAGAGTCATGGGCATGCCCCAGATGCGGTATCGGAAAGGCTCGTTATGTCCAAATTCCTCCAGCAGGGGACCTTCCAGTTTCTGTCCTGCCATCTCGCTGGGCACGGTGATGATAGAATCCTTGTTGGTGATGATGATGGCCGTCTCGCAGCTGTCCACGATATAGCGCACATAGTCGAGGCTGAAGTCGGCATCACTGCCCCCGTCCATGCGGTCGAAAGAGCGCAGGATGTTGGTGTACATCTCCATCTTGCGGTGCTCGTCGAGGGCCACATGGGCGAAAAATTCCTCGGAGTAGTTCATCAGCTGGGCCTTCTGGCTGATGGCGTTGGCCCAAAGCCGCACCTTTTCCTCCTCCGACTTGCGAATCTGCTCAGAGAGGTTGTAAATCTCGAAGAGTGCAAACCCCGCCAAAAGGAGGGTGATAGACAGTATAATCCACTTGGCCTTTTTCATAACGATAGTTTAACGCATTTTTGAGCCATTTATTGTATGAGGGCTAAGCACACAATGCTGTTTATTTTAGGAAAAAACTATTTCTGTGTCACAAAAAAGATGTATATTTGCAATGTTTTCCATCCGAGTCCAAAGTGGGTAAGTAGGTGGGAAACAGGACATAATAGAAAAGACGTTGAGCGAAACGTTTTATCTGCGGCTAACCGAACTTCGCAACTTCGTTATCCTGCTGCACGGTAAAGGATTTTACTGTGCCGTTCTCTCCCAAAAACATCTTTGTTTTTCCAGTGAGTTTGGCGTGATAAATTTCCGCCTATACATATTTCTCACAAATATATCTGAGTAAAAAAATAGAAAAGGCAAACTTTGCATATAGAATAGTTGCGTATAGGTCAAGAGGTAAGATGTTATGAACGATTAGTACATTCCAGTACTTGCAGAACTATTTGATAGATGTTCCTGCCAAAGATTTGTATGGGCATTCCAAAACCTTTCTGGTGAGAAACCTGTGTAAGGGCGATAACTTGTGTCTGTTATTTTAATTCCAGTTAGCAAATATAGCGGCCAGATTGTCTCCATACGATATCTCGTATGGCCCAGAACGTACCAGACATAATCCTTCAGTACCAATCCTCTTGGTTCAAATAGTTCCTGATGATATGCGAAACCAGTTCTAGGATGATGGTAATATAAATCAACACTTTTTTGCTGACGGATAGCATCCATCAGAATATTTACGTTCTCTACCCCAGTAGCCTTGCAGTCAATGTACATATACATCTTGTTTTCTTCTGAAATCTGTAACTTCCGCATTGCTGCCGATGTTTCAAAGGCCATGAGGAATGGCATTGTCCAAGGGTTGCTGTCGCTGCGTGGCTCTTCCACCAGTCGATAGCGATACCTTCTGTTCTCTTCCGACATTGCTTTCTTTCCCACCTCGTGTTGAAGGCGATTGTCGCATTCTATCTTGATGCCAAACCTGTTTCGTAGTTCTTTCAGATAGTTGTGAAATGTCCTCTTGGGCAGAATCTTCTCCATATTCGGTTCATCGACAAGCTTGTCGATTAACTGGTCGAATGTGATTCCTGTTTCTCCGGCTCTCCGGAACTGGGCAACCAACCAGGAGAGCATTTCCAAATTTTTGTAGTCCATCTGATGTATTGTTTCTCGCTGCAAAGATACAATAAATAACTGATATGTAAAATAAATGTTGTACAAAAGTTAATGTATTTCGTGTACTTTTGAGATAAGTTGTTGATAAATAGTAGAATGTATATTATGCTAAAAGTTGTTGATTGAGGTTCTTCGTATTATATAAGCAGGCACAATACTTAAAACAATATGAATACCTGCAAAGAAAACAACCCAAAGAACCTCGACGAGGTCATCGCCAACGCCGCCAACGCGTGCAAAGTTATCTGCGCCCTCAACACCCGCTTTGCCCAGCACGGCATCCCTATGCTCGTGATTGGCGAGAATCACAGCATTATGGGCGAGAAAGGCAACCGCACCCTCTGCATCGACCGCGACGACCTGGCACTCCTCAACGCCATTAGTATGCGCGAGACAATGAAAATCGCTGACCTGGCCGTCAAAATCAAGCAGCGCGGCAGCTACCCCTACCCTCCTATCAATGTTATTTTCAGCGGCGACGCCCGACGGGGAATGTATTGGGCGAATCTGTTGGACGAGTTGCTGGGCCTCCACCTCAAAAGCCTGCCGTTCTCCCAGCTCTACAGCGGCAAACACTATGAGGGCAAGGGACTCTTCATCATCGCCTCCGACTTGCCTGTGGCCGAGCTGAAGCGCGGCTTCCCAAAACTGTACTCCGATGTCATACTCCTGGAGGAAACTCCTTCGGGAGTATGACTTCCTATTGAATGCTATTTGAGAAGTTTTTCAATAGAAATATTTGTTTGATTGAAAATAAAGTCGTACCTTTGCACCAAAAAACGGAACAAAATGAATTGCAAAATTGATCAAATCGATTATAGCCAAATTGTTGCAGATGCGGCAGTTGAATTAAGAAAACACAGCGATTGGCGAGTCGCCTTTTCCAGGTATGCCGATATGATTATTGCTGCATCCGATGTGTACAAAGAAGCGTCAAAAGTCTTAAAACAACAGCTCCCGAAAGAAATGGGTCTTCTGCGTATATATACTAGTATTGCATTGGTTCAGAAATCTCAGAAGAGTGCATATTTTGACTTGAGAATATATGGGCAGAGCGTCGGTGGTTTAGTGTTTAAGTATGGTAAACTATATCTTTCAATTACTGCAAAACAACAGCAAAACAATCAGGCACATTTACAAATAAAAACTATTGCAAATCCCCTACGCAAACCTTACCCAATGGAGTCAAATGATGCTCAAAAAATAATAAAAGAACTCACAGAATATGATGGAGTTGGAGCAGAAATGAAAAGTAGAGAGCATCAGTATGAGACCCTAATACTTCACGATTTGGTGCAAACCACCAGTACTAGAAAAAAAATAACATATTGTCGCCCTGTGATGCTAGGAGAATATGGATTCTTCCAAATGAGAACAGTATTTGCCGCCAGTAGACATCAACCAAAATATGCAATGAACGGTCGAGCTGCTATGGGAGGTGGAATTGATATTCTTGCGAGAATTCAACATAAGGATGGAACGTGGAGACTTGCCGTACTGGAGTTGAAAGACGAGAATAAATGTCCGGAATGTCAACCAGTTGTGATGATACAGGCAATGATTTACGCAACATTCATAGGATATTTACTACGAGATGCTGATTGCGGAAAAAAATGGTGGAACCTCTTCCGTAATCAAGATGACGTAAAGTCTATCAAACCCACTATTGATATTGATGTAATAACTGTCATGCCCACAGACAAAACAGGAAAACTGCCTGTGGCAAAGATGGAAAAAGATATACCTATTCCTGGGATTAACAATGTGTCGCTTCATCCTTATAGTCTCTATGTTGACGTTGACCTTGAAAAATCCATAATCAAAAAAATTTCAGGTTCTTTATGTAACGAAAAAAAAAGCTAGTCATGACCATCACCATCCATCGTGGAATCAACCAGATTGGCGGGTGCATCACGGAGATTGCATCCGCCGCTGGTACTAAGATTCTGATTGACCTGGGGCATAACCTCCCCGAAGGGGACAACCGAGACAACGACCCACTGGATAAGGCCGAGAACATCGACCCTATTCTCGATGGTGTTAGTGCCGTATTCTACACCCATTCCCACGGCGACCACGTTGGATTTGAGTCTTATGTGGCATCGAAGGGCATTCCACAGTACATTGGAAAACTCTCGAAGAAACTGCTGCTGCTTCAACGGGGGAACATTCTCTACTATCACCCAACACCCGAATTGAGAGCTAGTAAAAAAGCCATCGAGAGTTTCATCACATACGAAGCAGCCAAACCTGTGAAGGTCGGTGATATTGTAGTTACTCCCTACTATGTCAGCCATTCCTCCCCAGATGCCTATATGTTTGTAGTTGAGTGTGACGGACATACCGTGTTGCACACAGGAGACTTCCGTGACCACGGCTATCGTGGCAAAGGTCTCGAACCTACTATCCAAAAGTACATTGCCCCTCGCCACATTGACGTACTTATTACAGAAGGTACTATGTTGGATCGTGACGATGGCAGGATGATTTCTGAAGAACAGCTATGTGAACAAGCCACCGAACTGATGAGAAAATACAAGTACGTCTTCTTTATGTGTACTACACAGGATGCCGACCGAATTTCTTCCATCAACCACGCCACAGACACCGTGAGAGGCCGTCGGATGTTAGTGGACGGATACCAATACAAAGTGCTTGAAGCTTTTGAAGAAGAATTGGGACAAGGAAGATACTTCCGTTACCAGTATAATAGAAAACACTATTTCCGTAAAGACTGGAACTATGTACTGGATAAGGACTGCAAGCGTGGTTTCACGATGCTGGTTAGGAACAATCGAAACATCAAAAAGAGCCTCGATGAGATGATGCCTTTGCTGGACAAAGAGCAATGCTGTTTGGTATATTCACAATTCATAGGTTATATCGACCCCAAGCACTCGGCTTTTATGCAGAGTGCTTACGACTTTATCCACACATACGACTGGCATTTTGAGTATCTTCACACTTCTGGTCACGCTTCGCGTGAGACACTGGAGATGGTATGTAAAAAGGTGAGCCCTAAACTGGCCATCATTCCTATTCACCGTGAAGCACAGAGTGACTTCCGTCAGCTCAACTTGTCAGAGGAACTGAAAAGCAAGGTGATTACAAAAAGCACTTCAATTGAGGATGTGAAAATCGTCATTAAATGAAGATTCTCCACCTCTCCGACACACACGGCAAACATAGAGAACTCACCGATATGCCATCCGCTGACATACTGGTGCATAGTGGCGATTTTACCTTGGCGGGCGGTGATATGGAAGCTCTTGACTTTATTGAATGGCTCTGTGATTTACCTTACAAACATAAAATATTCATTGCAGGAAACCACGATGACTGTATGCTGGATGCCTCATTGGAAGGGTTGCCGAAAGATGTGCATTATCTTTCCGATAGCGGTATCACAATTGATGGAATATCATTCTATGGTGCTCCGATGTTTGTAGTATTCGGTGGCGAGGAACTGAAAAAGGTAGAACATTACGAACAAATACCTGACAATACCGATATTCTAATAACTCATCGCCCACCTCTGGGAATACTGGATAGCATCGACGACCATTTACATTATGGCAGTTCTATCCTGCTGGACAAAATTTCCAATATCAAACCCAAAATGCACCTGTTTGGACACGTTCATTCTGCATATGGAACAATGGACTGGAAAGGAGTAACTTTCAGTAACGCCGGTCTTACTGATTGGAAGTATGATGTTTGTTATTCTCCTCAATTATTAGAAATGAATTGAAAGTCTCATAAATGATAATCGAAATGAGAGGGTAAAATGGCACTGAAAACCTTGGCCACCTTTTGGCCATCTTTTTACGAATTGGACCCACAATAGCTATACTATAATGGGCTGAGATGGAGGCCAATGGTGCTATCTTTCTCCCTGCTGCTGGCTTTCGTCACGCCTCCTCGCTTCTTTCTATCCATGAGGTTGGCGCATACTGGACGACTTCCACTCACACAGAATTCCCTAACGAAGCCTATAGTTTCGATTTTAATAGTTAATATGCTGAAATCGCAGGTAGTTACCATCGTACAGGAGTCTCTGTCCGTCTTATTTATCCTGCTCTGTAACAAAACTGGTATAGGATAATAAAAGCCCGTTTTGTTTAATTATCAAGAATTGCAGTCCTTATTATCACCCTCACAGAGCTCCCAGCCACCACGGCTGGGAGTTTTTTGATTTTTCTGTGGGGCAATTGTCCTTTATGTGAAAAAAAAGTGTTATCTTTGCAAATTATTTTATACATTATTTTTTATGAAATACACCAATATCATTGCAGCAGTGGCATTTGGCCTCATCTTTGCAGCTTGTGGCAACAATGCCCAACCCACAGAAAACACAGATTCTATGAACACCAAACCCGTACCCGGTACCGATGGCGACAAGTATGTCCCCATGGACCAGCGCACCGGCGACACCGCCGTGGTCTATTTCACCCGCGACCTCTCGGCCAACGGCCTCATCAAGGCCTACGAGCAGGTCAACGGCAACATCAGCGGCAAGGTAGCCGTCAAGCTCCACACCGGTGAGCAGAACGGTCCCAACATCATCCCGCGCGAGTGGGTCAAAGCCCTCATGCAGAAAGACCTCAAGGGCGGTACCATCGTTGAGACCAACACCTACTACGAAGGTGACCGCTACACTACCAAGCAGCACCGTCAGACCCTGAAAGTCAACGGATGGACCTTTGCACCCGTAGACATCATGGACGAGGAGGACACCGTCACCCTGCCCGTGGTGGGTGGCAAGTGGTTCACCCGCATGAGCATGGGCAGCCACCTCACCAACTACAACAGCCTCGTTGCCCTCACCCATTTCAAGGGGCATACCCAGGGCGGTTTCGGCGGCAGCAACAAGAACATAGGCATCGGCTGTGCCGACGGCCGCATTGGCAAGGCTTGGATCCACACCACCCCCAACCAAAACAACCAGTGGGACATTGCCACCGAGGAATTCATGGAACGCATGACCGAAAGCACCAAGGCCACCATCGACCACTTTGGCAAGAACATCTGCTATGTTAACGTCATGCGCAACATGTCCGTGTCCTGCGACTGCGAGGGCGTCAACGCCGCACCCGTCGTCACGCCCAATGTGGGCATCCTTTCTTCCACCGACATTCTGGCCGTAGACCAGGCCTGCATCGACATTGTTTATGCCATGACTGAGGCCGAGCACCACGACCTGGTGGAGCGCATCGAGAGCCGTCACGGCCTGCGCCAGCTCAGCTACATGAAGGAATTGGGCATGGGCCACGATGTCTACATCCTCATCGACCTCGACAATGGCGGCCAGCGCATCACCGCCGCCGATGCCGCCAAGGACCTCAAACCCTTTGTCAACAAGAAATAGCCCAGCATGAAAAAAGTGATCATCATCTGCGGCAGTCCCCGTGTGGGCGGCAACAGCGACCTGCTGGCCGCCCAGTTTGCCAAAGGGGCCACCGAGGCAGGTCACAAGGTGCAGACCGTCTACCTGCGCCAGCTGAAGATGGATTTCTGCCACGGCTGCCTGGCCTGTCTGCCCGACAAGAAGTCCTGCATACAGAACGACGACGCCAACGCCCTGTTGCCATGGGTGCTGGATGCTGACGTCATCTGCTTTGCCACCCCGGTCTACTACTACAGCATCACTGGTCAGATGAAGACCTTCCTCGACCGCATGAATCCCCTCTATGGTCACCTGCGCAACAAAGAGGTCTACTATATGGTCACCGCCATGGACGAAGACCATGCTCAGTTGGACCGCGCCATGGATGCCCTGCAGGGCTTTGTGGACTGCTTTGAGGACATGAAGGTCAAGGGCCGCATTTATGGTGGTGGAGCCAACGAGAAGGGCACCATTGTTCACCTCCCCGCCTATCAGGAAGCCTACGACATGGGCCGTCAAGTGTAATTTATTAATCCTAAGAACCGTATAACTTTATGAAACAAATCAGACTCTTCACCCTTCTTGGGCTATGTGCTGCCCTCGCCCTCGTGGGCTGCAAGCAACAGACCAAGCCCACCAGCATGAAGTACCGTCCCTTGGGCAACACCGGCCTTATGGTCAGCGAAATCAGCATTGGTTGCGGCGGCTTCGAGAAACTGGACAGTGCCGCCTCTTTGGAACTCATGACCTTGGCCCTCGACAGCGGCATGAACTACATCGACATCTATGATGCCAACCCCAAGACCCGTTCCAACATCGGCTATGCCCTGCAGGGCCGTCGCGACGAGATGATTATTCAGGGCCATATCGGCACTATCTTCAAAGACGGCCAGCACACCCGCACCCGCGACGTGGCTGAAGCCAAGGCCGGTTTTGAAGACCTCCTCCCCCGCCTGCACACCGACCACATTGAGGTGGGCATGATTCACATCACCGACAGTCATGCCGAGTGGGACGAGCTGGAGGGCAGTCCCTTCCTCGAATACGTCATGCAACTGAAGAAAGAGGGCAAAATCAAGCATATCGGAGTTAGCAGCCACAACGCCGAGGTGGCTCTGAGAGCTGCCAAAAGCGGCTGGATTGAGGTCATCATGTTCTCCCTCAACCCTGCCTTCGACCGCATGCGCGGTGGTGCCATCCCCTGGGACGAGGGCGCCTTGGACAACCTGCAGGGCGGCATTGACCCCGTGCGTGTCGAACTTTACGACTACTGCGCCACCCACCATATTGGCATCACTGTCATGAAGACCTTCGGCGGTGGCGGACGCCTGCTCGATGCCAAGGCCTCGCCGCTGGGCTTTGCCTATACCCCCGAGCAGTGCATTGCCTACTGCCTGGCCAAGCCCTGCATCAGCACCTGCATCCTCGGTGTTGACAACCTCCAAGAGCTTCAGGCCGACCTCCATTGGCTGCAGGCCTCCGATGCCGAAAAGGACTACGCCTCCGTGGGCAAGTCCGAAACTGCCTCTGTGGCGGACGGTTCCTGCACCTATTGCAACCACTGCTCACCTTGCTCGGTGGGCATACCCATTGCCAAGGTGAACGAACTGCTGGACAAAGCCGAGCGCGAAGGCATGAGTGCCGACTTGCAGGCCCAGTATGATGCCCTGCCTCACCATGCCGGCGAGTGCACCCATTGTGGCTCCTGCCTCAGCCGCTGCCCCTTCAGCGTTGACATTCCCAGCAAGATGGACCGCGCCAAAGAAGTCTTCGGAAAATAACTCATCATTTATAAAACAATAAAACTATGAAACGTTTAACCCTTATCCTTGCCGCCTGCAGTCTTCTTTGGACTGCTTGCGCACAGAAAAACGCTCAAAACAACGACACTCAAACCATGGAAAACAATGCTAAAAAAACGTTAGTGGCCTATTTCTCGGCCTCCGGTACCACCAAAGCAGCTGCCCAGCAGCTGGCTGCCCAGTGCAATGCCGACCTCTTTGAGATTGCCCCCGAGCAACCCTATACTCAGGCCGACCTCAACTGGCAGGACAAACAGTCGCGCTCGTCTGTTGAAATGGCCGACAAGACCTCCCGTCCGGCCATAAAAGAAAACTGCGCCAACTTGGCCCAGTACGACACCGTTTGGATTGGTTTCCCCATCTGGTGGTACACCGCACCCACCATTGTCAATACCTTCATTGAGGCTCATGACCTTGCCGGAAAGGTAATCAACGTCTTTGCCACCAGTGGTGGTTCTGATGTGACCAGAGCCGCAGCCGACCTCAAGAAAGCCTATCCCCAATACCAGTGGGGCGAAAGCCGATTGATGAACTAAACAGTTCAAAAAACAAGGCAAACAAAGAGGCGGCCCGCTTTCGCGGGCCGCCTCTTTTGTTTATCCCAATTCTGAGATGTCATAAACAGACCTAAAAAAGTGAAATAGATTGAAATGTAGGTCTAATGACCGATTGGGGTTTTACCATCCTCACTAGTCGAACTTAATAGTCTTGGCGGGTTCCACGCGGGAGATGTAAGCCGTGGGCAGCAACAGCGCCAGGAGGCAAACCAACAGGGTGCTGGCACTGATGGTGACGAAAATCCAGGGATTCAGGTCTACAGGAACCGTATCCATGGAATAGCTTGCACTATCCAGCCGCACAATGTGGAAACGATGCTGCAGCCAGCCCAGCAGCAGTGCCACTGCATCGCCCAGCACTATGCCCTTGCCGATGATGGAGGCCGACTTGATAAGGAATATCTTGCGGATGCCGGCATTGGTCGTCCCCAAAGCCTTCAGCACCCCAATGGTTGATGTCTTTTCAAAAATCATTATCAGCAGTGCCGAAATGATGGAAACCGTGCACACCATCATCATAATGATAATGATGAGCAAAATGTTCACGTCCAGCAGTTCCAGCCAAGCAAAGAGCGCTTGGTTTTGGTCCACAATCGTGGTCAGGGTGAGGTCGTAACCCAGCTGTCGCAAAAGTTCTTCTGCCACCCGGTCCAACTGCTGAAAATCGTCCACCAGCACCTCATATCCTGCCACTTGGGTACTATCCCAGCCGTTCAGCCGTTGCACCTGCCGCAGGTCTCCCACTACATAGTGCTCGTCGAACTCGGTGAGGTCGGTATTGTAGATGCCGCACACCTCAAAGACACGGGCGCGTGGACTCTCGTCCTGCCAGAAATAGGTGCGCACCTTGTCGCCTAGGCCAAGGTGCAACTTGCGCGACACCGTCTGCGAGATGATTATCTCGCCCGAAGCCTTTTCGTCGGACAAGGATGCCAGACGGCCCTCCACCAAGCTGGAGGCAAAAAACGAGGAGTCATAGCCTTGGTCCACCCCCTTGAAGATGATACCGTGAATTTGGTCCTCGGTCTTAATCATTCCCCCCTTGTCGGCGTAGAAATTCAGGTGACGGACTCCCGGAGTGTTCAGAATGCGTTCCACTTCGGGCCGTTGTGTGGAGATGGGGGTCTGCTCGTAGGCATTGCCGGTGGCATAGGGGGCAACCACGATGTGAGAGCCGAAGCCCACCACCTTCTGCCTGATTTCGCTTTGAAAACCGCGCAGTATGCACACCGCCATTACCATTACCAGCACCCCTAGTGCAATGCTGTAGGTGGCGATGCCCACCAAAGGGCCGGAATAAGAGTTCCGGTCCTTTGGGAGGAACCGCTGGGCTATGAAATGTTCAAAAGTCATTCTGCTCAGGTCAGAAAGCCGTTGCGATGGCAATGAAGTCGTCGGCCTTCAACGAGGCACCGCCAATGAGGCCGCCGTCCACGTCGGGATTGGCAAACAGCTCTTTGGCATTGCTGGGCTTGCAGCTGCCGCCATAGAGGATGCTGGTCTCGTCGGCCACCTCTTTGCCATATTTTTCGGCAATGAGTCCGCGGATAAAGGCGTGGATTTCCTGTGCCTGCTCGGGCGTGGCGGTCTTGCCTGTGCCAATGGCCCAGACGGGCTCGTAGGCAATCACTATGTTGGCAAACTGCTCGGCAGAGAGGTGGAACAGTCCGTCGGTAATCTGTTTTTTCACCACGTCGAACTGACGGCCTTCCTCACGCTCCTGCAATACCTCGCCACAGCAGACGATGGGCCGTAGGTTGTACTTGAGCAGTTGGTCCACCTTGCGGGCCACAATCTCGTCTGTCTCATGATGATAGGCGCGGCGTTCACTGTGACCAACGATGCAGTAGGTCAGTTCGAGCGATTCCAGCATAGCTGCCGACACCTCGCCGGTGTAGGCTCCGCTGTCTTGTTCGCTAACATCCTGGGCACCCACGGCGAAATAAGACTCGTCGCCATACTCCGAGGCCATTTCCAGGTAGGGGAAGGGAGGGCAGATGACCAGCTCTGTATTTCGGTCAAGGGTAAGTCCCTCGAGTTTGTCCATAATGTCGTTGATAAGGTCGTCGGCCTCCTCAAAGGTCTTGTTCATTTTCCAGTTTCCGGCTACAATGTGTTTTCTCATGTTTTTATGGGTTTTTGTTGGTTAATAATGATGATTTTACAATTTGGTATTTCAATGTTTGATTTCTATCTGCGGTGCTGGGGCAGAGGGTGCAGCTGCTCATATCGGTCCAGGAAGGGGAGTATGCTCTTGGTGGGCAACACCTTGTTCATGATGATGCGTCGCTCTTCGTTCAATATTATCATGGTGGGTGTTCCGTGCACGTTGTATGCATCTTGATAGTCAATGTTCACGTTGGTCCCTCCAACGTTGACCCATTTCAGGTTATACTGCTGCACGTATTTCTTCCATTTTGTTATGTCTGCATCGTAGCCCACGGCATACACTTCGAACCGCTTGTTGCCCGCGTTGCACAGCGAGTCGTAGAGGTGGCTCAGTTCAGGCGTTTGCTGCTGGCAGTGGTGGCAGTCGGGGTCCCAAAACCATAGGATGACATATCGAGTGGGAAACCTATGGGACGAAATCCAGTCTTTAGGGTCGGCAGATTGGCTGGTGTCCGCCATATAGAGCTCGGCTCCTTTGGCTCCGATGAGCGACTTCTCAAGAAACTCACATGTTTGGCGTTTGTTGCTTATTTCGCTTGGCAGGGCCCAGCTGCACTTGCCTGTCAGGTAATACTGGCGAACTAGGTAGCACCACACTGCGTCCCAGCCGATATTCTTGGTGGAACGATAGTAGCGAGGCATAATGAAGTCCATGAAGTAACGCATCATAAGAGTGTCTCCCTCAATCTTATGCAGAACCATGTCGGCATACTTGCATATGGTGTCATAATCGGCCTGGTAAAGCACCCCGAAGAAGTAGTAGTTCATCTTCTTGAAGAGGTCGGGCGTGTGCACCAGGGAGTGGTCGGCAAAGTTCACGCCGTCCCAGTAATGGGTGCGGTAGTAAAAAGCCTTGTCCTCGATCTCGTTGGGCACATCTGGGCCTCGGAACATGTCCAGCAACTGAAAGAAACGGTACTTGCGGTTGGCACTGAGGGTGGTGTTTTCGTATTCCCTCATTTCATTGTTAAGCAAGTCCATATCCTCTTCGGCTTGAGCCTTTGCTTTAGCATCAGACGATTTCTTGCGCTGCTCTATATCTTTGGCCTGGCGGTTGGCCTGGTTGAGGCGTTTCATGTAGGAGTACATCAGCTGCATGGCCCGCGACCCGGTGATGTCTTTCTCTGGCTCTTCCACTTCGAAAGCCTGGTTGGTGCGGACGCTGAAACGCTGGCTTCCGTCGATGGTGAACTCGAAGAGGGCCTTGCTGGCAGCCTTGTTGAAAATGGCGTACATACCCGTCTCAAACTTGTGTTTGCCAACAAATTTATAGGTGTTGTCACTTGAGCGCACCGCGCTGTCGAGGGTGATGAACTTGTCGCGGTAATGTTGCCCGAGATAAAGCATGCTGTCGGTGGCCCCGGGCAGCTGGAAAGCCATCTCATACCGCTGCGCCTGCAGCATTGGCAGCAGTGCAAAGAGAAGCGGGAGTATCACTGTTTTTTTCATGTCAAGCTGAATTGTGTCATTTGTTGTATTTGTCAAGAATTAAATCTGCCACGATGGTAAAGGCGAAATTCTTTGTAGGGTCTTCGCTGAAATAGGAGGCCGATTGGGGACAGATGCGGTAGGCCACTCCGAAGCCCATGTCTAGCAATCCCCAGTGCAGCAGCCCGTTGAAACCCGTGGCAGGCTCCACAATGCCCATGTAGGGCGACCGTAGCGGAAGCCCTTCCCACTGGCGCCATCCGTCGGAGTCCTGCCCGAAAAGGTGCCCCCACAGCGCATTGACCTGAATGAACGGGTGGGGCGCGGACCAATCCGTCTGCCACAGGGGCAGAGGTGCGGTATAGTTGAGGCAGACATGGGCAAAGATGTTGGCCGTGAACGTGTTTGGCGCAACGGTCAAAAAGGTGTTTTTGAAGAAATAGGTGGCGTTAGAAGTGCCGGAGACATCGAACAGGCGGCTGTAGGGGGTGCCGAGGGTGGCAAAGCCTAGCTGGGAGAAGAGGGCAAGGCCGTATTTGTCAAAAGAGGCCTTGTACTGCACAAGAGCACGAAAGTAATAAGCGAGGGCGGTGTCGGCCACGTGCCCTACGCGGGCATCGGCGGTGAGCCCAAAGGTCCAGCGCAATTGAGCGGTGAGTTCTGAGAACATTCTGACAGGGGTCTGCTGCTCGGGGTGAAGGGTGGGGTAGAGGAGGCCGGAGGCATCGAAACGATAGTCTTCCCACGTTTGCCGGGCCCTGACGGTATAGGAGAAACCTCTAGTGGGCGTGGAACTGAGCCACAGCTCGGCTCCCTTGACGCCAACATAGCGCGAAGAGACGTAGCCTGTGTTGGCCGAAGGGGAAAGCATTCGGTAGGGCGAGAGCCGGCGGGAGGCTGCCCGCTCAAGATCTTTGAATGCGAGGAATGCTATACGTGTCTGGCTTTTGTTGGGAAGACGGAGCTGGGCGCTGCCGCCAAATTTGAAGTCTTTGTCGCCAAAGCCATAGGCACCGTAACCGTTGAGGGTCCACTGACCCAAAAAATACTTAGCGTTGGGGCAGGATTCATTCGGCACCACCCATGTGAGGTCCAATTCCAACCGCGAACGCTCATAAAGATTGAAATTATAAATCCGTTCGGCATCGATGTATAGGGCGGTTGGGGCTTGATGGTTGGTCAGCCTTATGCTCTGAGCCTCAGCACAGAACGTTGAGAAGAGCAGTAGCACTATGACGAGTTTCCTATACATGCGAGGCATATACTAAAGTGATTTGCAAAGATACGCTTTTTTTGTGGTTCAGACGAAATAATTTTTAATGACCTATCTATTGCCTATATTGAAACAGTTTTGTAGGCCTGTTGTGTCAGCCGTCGCGGCACCATTCGCCATGCCGCATCTTTCGTTTACCCCGCATTGAGTCTTGGCTTTATAAACCGCTACGTCATAGGTGTGTTTGGTGAGTTTTGGGTAGTTGTTAAGCGTTTAAATACAAGTCTATTGCGTCGTTTCTTATTCGTTTCTTTCACATTTCCGCCCCGTTATTCTAGCGGATCGGAAGTGAAGGGGAACTTGATGGATTGTGGCTGGCAAGTGAGAGTGAGATGAGGTAAAATGGTGAGGATCATTGTGAGTAATGCGCTCCTAGCCATCTTTTTTTTCAGTTTTTAGTATTCATATATTGAAAAAAAATCGTATTTTTGCAAAATTGTTTTGAGGACAAAAATATAGTAATGAATAAATAATATATTAATACAGAAAGATATGAACTACGACCTTATCGTTATCGGAAGTGGCCCCGGTGGCTACGTGGCAGCCGTCAAGGCTTCGCAATTGGGAATGAAGGCAGCCGTTGTAGAACGTGAAAATCTCGGCGGCATTTGTTTGAATTGGGGCTGTATCCCCACCAAGGCCCTGCTGAAGAGTGCGCAGGTGTTCAACTACATCTCCCATGCTGCCAACTACGGTGTGGCCGCACAGCCGGTAGAGGCCGACCTTGCTGCCATGGTGCAGCGTAGCCGTGGTGTGGCCGACACCATGAGCAAGGGCGTGCAGTTCCTGCTGAAGAAGAATAACGTAGACGTGCTTCTGGGCACCGGCAAGGTGAAACCCGACCACAAGGTGGAGGTGACTGATGCCGAAGGGCATGTTACCGAATATGAAGCCAAACATATCGTCATTGCCACCGGTGCACGCAGCAAGGTGATGCCCAGCATGCCCCAGGACGGCAAGCACATCATTGGCTATCGTGAGGCCCTGACGCTGCCCTTCAAGCCCAAGAGCATGGTCGTCTGCGGCAGCGGTGCCATTGGCAGCGAGTTTGCCTTCTTCTATCAGAGCATTGGCGTACAGGTGACTCTGGTAGAGTTCATGCCCCAGATTCTGCCCAACGAGGATGAGGACACCGCAGCCCAAATCAGCCGCAGTTTCCGCAAGATGGGCATGAAGGTGATGGCCAACGCCAGTGTGGACAAAGTGGAGGTAGAGGGCGATGTGTGCCATGTGACCATCAAGGATATGAAGAAAAACGCCGAGGTGAAGGTGGACTGCGATGTGGTGCTGAGTGCCGTGGGCGTCATCACCAATCTGGAGAACTTGGGTCTGGAGGAGACCGGCATCCAAGTGGAACGCACCAAGATTGTGGTGGACGACTACTACCAGACCAACGTGCCGGGCTACTACGCCATAGGCGATGTGGTGCACGGACCGGCCCTCGCCCATGTGGCCAGTGCCGAAGCCATCTGCTGCGTCGAACATATTGCCGGACATCAGCCCAAGCTGGTCAACTACAGCAATATCCCGGGCTGCACCTATGTCACCCCCGAGGTGGCCAGCGTGGGTCTGACCGAGAAGAAAGCCGTCGAGGCCGGCAAAGAAATCTTGGTGGGCAAATTCTTCTTCAAAGCCAGCGGCAAGGCCACCGCGGCCGGCAACACCGACGGTTTTGTGAAGATGATTATCGACAAGAACACCGACGAAATCTTGGGCTGCCACATGTGCGGCGATAACGTCACCGAGATGATAGCCGGCATAGTCACTGCCCGCGAGAACGGTCTGACCGCCAAACAGGTGGTGGGCGCCGTCCATCCCCATCCTACCATGAGCGAGGCCGTCATGGAGGCCATTGAGGCTGCCTATGGCTGCGCCATCCACGGTTAAAGAAAAACGAATAGATAAACTAAATAAAATTAAACCAACATGAAACTCTTACCTAAAAAACGTATGACCGTTGCCAAAGGTTTGAAAGTATGGGTCTCCAACCACTACACACCCACGCTTTTTGGCATTCGGGGACATTATGAGTCGTCTTACAAGTCGGGCCAATATGTTGAGACCGGCACCCCCGGTACTGGTTTCTTTATACGCAATAGTTCTAGCCATGCCTACAAGAATTATTGCAAGGCAGAGCGGTTGAAACTAGAACCCAAATATATAAATATGGTCCGTGGAGAAGAGTTTGACTTTGACCTTGAGATTGAGCGAGCCAACAAGGCTCTCAGAATGACCAAGAATGAAATCAAGGCCAAAGTGTTGGAGGCATATGTGAACGTATTGCCTTTGGCCAAAGAGGCGGAGCTGGGCGAGCGTATCATCGAGGGCATTAAGGAATTTGGGCACCGTCGGCACCATCTGACCTCTTATCAGAGCCATGTGGTTAGCAACTACAAGTCTCGTATAGCCCGTTTGGGACATGACGTGCGCGACATTCAGCTGAATGTGACCAACATGTGTAGCGATGAGCGCTACAACCACTTTGCCGATGTGGTCCTTCCGTTTACCGAACTGGCAGCAAGCCACCGCATATGGCATTCGCGTGAGGCCTACGATAAACTGGAAAGCGGCCTGTCGCAGGTCTATTTCGACATGGGCATCTTCGACTTCATCCAGGCCCCACTGATGACCCCCCTGATGCGAGACAGTATCGGACAGCGCATGTTTCTCTATCCCGACTTTCTGATTGTGTCGCGCGATGCAGTTGATTTTGACTTATATGACTTGAACGATCTTACATTCTTGTTTCGCGAGGTGCCTTACGAAATGATTTCCTCGATGGTTCTCTCCAGCTATGCCGACGACGATACTTCTTCGACTTCTTCGACCCGCCACTATAGCCATAGCCGCAACTATGACGACTTTGGAAGCGGTCTGCTGGTGAGCAAGGACACCGTGGCCAACAATGAAATGGAGAAGGAAAACAAGTTGCGCGAACGTGTGGTAGGCGAGCTTTACATTCCTGAAATAAAGACTCGTTTCTATGCACGCGACATGAAAGCCCTGAAGCACTTTGTGACAGCACTCAACGAATACAAAAAAATACAATAGACTCCTTTGCCCAACGGAATGAAGAAGAAATACACCTACCGCTTCAATCCCCACACCCTCTCCTATGAGAAGGTGGAGGTCACCTTTCGTGACCGGCTGAAGCGTATTTCTACTACCGTTTTGTTGGGCATAGTGCTGGGGGTTGTGTTCTCTGTAGTTGCTTTCAGCCTCATCGAGTCGCCCCGCGAGCGCATGCTGGAGGGCGATATAAGTCAGTACCGAAGGGCGTTTACGGCCTTGAACCAGAGCGTTGAACGTTGCAACCGTGTGTTGGCCGACATTGAAGAACGCGACAGTGCCGTCTACCGCACCATCTTTGGCGCTTCGCCTGTGAGCGAGGGGAAGCGCCGACCGGTGCCACAGGACTATAGCAAGTTGGAAGGTCGCCAAAGCAGCCGTCTGATTATCAGTACCAAACTACGAGTCGACTCTCTTGAGCAGCGGCTCTACGCCCAGTCGGTCTCTTTGGACGAAATCTACAAGATGGCCGGCACCAAGGAACAGCGCATGGCCACCATGCCTGCCATTATGCCTATCCGCAAGAGTCAGTGCAAAATTGTGTCGGGCTTTGGGATGCGCTACCACCCCATACTGCATTACCGCCGCATGCACACCGGTATCGACCTTACGGCCCAACCGGGTACCCCGGTCTATGCCACGGGCAACGGCACGGTGCAGTTGGCTGGCCGAGGTGGCAATATGGGTGGCTATGGAGTGGCCGTGCTGCTCAACCATGGCTATGGCTTCCAGACTCTTTACGGTCATCTCTCCGAGGTCACCGTCACACCAGGACAGCGTGTGAGGCGCGGCGACATGATTGGCAAGGTGGGGCGCACAGGGTTGGCTTCGGGTTACCATCTTCACTATGAGGTGATTCAGAATGGCAACAAGGTGAATCCCGTTTATTTCTTCTTCAACGACCTCACCCCAGAAGAGTACGACGAGGTGCTGGAGTCTTCCAGTGTGGAGAACCAATGTCTCAGTTGATATAAAATTGATTAGACCCCCGATGCAGATAAAGATTGACGATAAAGCAGGTTTTTGTTTTGGAGTGGTGAACGCCATTGGCACCGCAGAGGAGCAGCTTTCGCACAGCAAAAGGCTCTATTGCCTGGGTGACATTGTGCACAACAATGCCGAGGTGCAGCGGCTGACCCAAAAGGGCTTGCTGGTGATAGATCATGGCCAGCTTGCCTCCCTCAAAGGAGAGCGTGTGCTAATTCGGGCCCACGGAGAACCACCCTCAACTTATCGGCAGGCTGAGGAACTCGGCATCAGTCTCATTGATGCCACTTGTCCCATTGTGCTGGCCCTGCAACAGCGCATTCGCAAGGGCTATGACGAAATGCGCCGGCTTTCGCCCGCCGGTCAGGTGGTCATCTTTGGCAAGCCCGGCCACGCCGAAGTGATTGGGCTTTGTGGCCAAACCGACAACACCGCCATTGTGGTGAGCAGCCCTGACGACCTCGATGCCATAGACTTTGCCCGACCTATCCGTCTCTATTCCCAGACCACCAAGAGTAAGGAGGACTTTTCTCAATTGATAAATAATATTGAATCCAAAATAATTCTTGCTCACGGTCATGTTGGCGACAACCAGTTCGTGGCCTACAACACTATTTGTAACCGTGTGGCCAACAGGGCTATGGAACTGGAAGAGTTTGCCCGAAGTGTCGATATCGTCCTCTTCGTTAGTGGCAAAGGCAGCTCCAACGGTCATTATCTCTATGAATACTGCAAGAACGTCCAACCCAATACCCGTTTGATTTCCAATGTCGACGAACTGCAATATGATTGGTTCGGACAGGTGGAGCGCGTCGGCATCACCGGAGCCACCAGCACACCTCGGTGGCTGATGGAGGCGGTGGGGCGCGCTATTGAAAACTCGCAAAACTAAGCTGCTATGTACCTGACGAATTTCAAACTCACAAATTTCAAGACCTATGCCGAGTTGGATGTGGATTTCTGCTCCAATATCAACTGTCTGGTGGGCAATAACGGCGTTGGCAAGACCAATCTTTTGGACGCTGTCTATTATCTCTCTTTCTGCAAGAGTTTCTTCAACTCCATAGATTCGCAAAACATCCGTCAGGGCGAAGACTTCTTTGCTATTCATGGCAGCTATCGGTTCGAACAGGACCAAGTGACGGTCTCCTGTATCCAAAAGAAAGGACAGCCGAAACAGGTCCGCTGGAACAAGAAATCATACAAGACCTTTGGCGAACATATTGGCAGGATTCCGCTGGTCATCATCTCACCGGTGGACCAGAATATCATTATGGGCGGCAGCGAGCTGCGCCGCAAGTTTGTGGACGGCGTTATCTCACAGACCGACAAAGGCTATTTGGACCACCTGCTTCAGTATCAGAAGGCCTTGGACCAGCGCAACCGACTGCTCAAACAGTTCTATGAAGACCGCCAGTGGGATGAGCCGTCGATTGCCATTTGGGACGAGCAGCTTGTGCGCCATGGGCAGGTGCTCTATCAGGGGCGCAAAGAGTTTCTGGATGATTTCCGCCCACTCTTTGCCGACTACTATTCGTGGATTACGAACAGCCAAGAGGCGGCGGTGCTGGGCTATGTCAGTCGCTCGGAAATACCGTTAGAGCAACAACTGCAGGAAGCCCGTCAGAATGACAAATATGCCCTCTACACTACGGTTGGGCCGCACAAGGACGACTTGGAACTGGCCATCGGTGACTTCAATATCAAGAAATTCGGCTCGCAGGGGCAGCAGAAGACTTTCGTCTTAGCCCTCAAGTTGGCACAGTTTGAGTATATCTATCGGCGTTGCGGCCAGAAACCGATACTTCTGCTTGATGACATTTTCGACAAACTGGATATGATGCGCGTCACCCAGTTGATACATTTGGTAGGGTCCGACCGATTCGGACAGGTCTTCCTCACCGACACCCAACCGGGACGGGTGGAGAATATTTTTGCCCAAATACCACAGGTGGAACACGCTCTTTTTACAGTCACCCCCGGAACACTTACTCCTATGGACAATAACCTCGGCAGCCATGTATAGTAATGAACATACATTACAGGAACTCCTCCGCAAGGCCTATCACAGGTTGGACATGGACGAAACAGCCAACGAGATTGAGGTGAAAAGTGCCTACCGTCGAGTGGTGGGCGATTTCATCAATCGGCTGACGCCGACGGTTCGTTTTGCCAAAGGGACGCTCTCCCTTTCGATAGCTTCGGCGGCACTGAAGCAGGAACTCTTTTATAAACGCTCTTCTCTGGCCGAAAAAATCAATGAGGCTCTCGGGCGCAAAGTGGTAAATAAAATTATTTTTCTATGAAACAGCTCTTCAAAGCCCTAAATATGATAAGAATGTGTCGGCCGAAGTCCTTTTGGCTGCGCATTTTCTATGTGTTTGTGCAGAGTGTGCTGCCGTTGGTCAGCCTCTATGTCCTAAAGTTTCTGGTTGACTCTGTGACAAACGGGGAGCAGCAGGTTATTCTGGGACATGAATTTAGCCCATATATGCTGTTGGTCATCTTCAGCCTGCTGTTTCTGCTGAACCGGCTAGTGAACGTGCTGAGCACTGTGAATAACGATATTATGTCGCAGCGGCTGGTGGACTATTTGAGCGACCGCATGCAACGGCAGTCGGCACGATTGGATATGTCTTATTTCGACAATCCCGAATATCACGACACATATCACCGCGCCCAGCAGGAGGCTTCCTACAGGCCCCTGCAGGTGTTGAATGGGTTTATGAACCTCTTTGGGGCACTGCTGACTATATCGGGTATAGTTGTGATGCTCACAACCGCGTCTCCGTGGATTATCGTGGTGATGGTGGTGGCGGTGTTCCCCTCGTTTGTGGTCCGCATCATCAAGTCGCGACAGATCTATGCCTTCCGTCGAGAAAACACGCAAAATTACCGCCGTACCTATTACTATACAACCTTGTTGGGAGGACGTGACTATGCCAAGGAGATGCGTACCTTTGGGCTGGCCTCCTATTTCCGCAGCCGTTTTGTGATAATAAGGAAGGAACTGGTGGTGGCACTGCTGCGCATCTCGCGCCGTATTGCCATGTATGATTCTATCTGCGCTCTGGTGGAGACGGCTGCCCTCTTCTTGGTGACGCTGTTCCTTATTCGGAGTGCCACCAGCGGGGTCATTACGGTGGGTGCCTTTGTGATGCTCTTTGAGGCTTTCCGCCGTGGACAGGCATCGCTGAACACCCTGGTGGCGGCCATCTCGGGTCTGTATGACAATCGCTTATTTGTGGGCAACCTGTTTGAGTTCTTGGATCTGGAACCCACCATAGTGTCGCCCCCGAACGCAAAACCGTTTCCCAAAGAGGTGCATACGGTGGAGTTCCGCGACATAACGTTCCGCTATCCCAAGATGGAACGCGACGTGCTGAAACATTTCAACTTGACGGCACGTGCCGGTGAGGTGACACAGATTGAGGGCGAGAACGGTTTTGGCAAGACCACCCTGTTGAAACTGCTGCTGCGTCTCTATGACACTGACGAGGGAGCGGTGCTGGTGGACGGGGTGGATGTCCGAGAGTATGACCTGCAGGGACTGCGCCATGGCATTGGGGCCATTTTCCAAGATTATGTGCGCTTTTACTGTACGGCAGAAGAGAATATCGCCTTTGGCGACATAGAGAATCCTAATTCCGACCGTGTGCGCTATGTGGCACGGCTGGCGGGTGCCGACAAGATTATTGAACGTCTGCCAAAAGGCTACCAGACCCCGCTTGGGCGTATGTTTGATGGCGGCGAGGAACTGAGCATGGGGCAGTGGCAACGCATTGCCTTGGCTCGTCAGCTTTACAGCGATGCGCCTGTGCTTATCTTTGATGAGCCCACGGCCTGGATGGATGTCCCCTCGCGCGATCGGTTTTACGAAACGCTTGAACTGATGAAGAATAATAATAAAGTAATTATATTAATTAAGCATGTGTAGTATGGATGCACAGGCAACGAACTAACTAAACATTATCTACTATGCGTATAACACTTGAACAAATATCGCCCAAAGAGTATGAGGGCAACTTGATTTTCCTTTATGGCAACGAGGTGGCAGATCGCAATTTGCCGCTAGGCAGAAAAGAAATAGAATGCCTCAAGCAGCGACGTGCGGATGACCCCTATGCGGTGGTGGCTTTCGACCGGCTGCCTTGGCGCCTTTTTGTTGTGAATTTTGATGCCGAGAAACCCGGCGACGAAAACCAGGAGAAGCTGCGCCGCAGTGCGGACAAGGTGGTGGCCATGCTGAAGGAGGCAAAGCAGACTTCGGCAGGGTTGACTGGCGATGGCGTTATTCCGGAAGAGGTGGTTGCTTTCTTAGAGGGTATGGTGCTTTCGGATTACACTTTCGACCGATATAAAGGGCAGCAACCCGCCCATGTCGAGTCGTTGGCTGTAGATTCCACCTTTCTCTCCCAGGAGGAGTTAGACCGGAATCTGCGGCTGTGGAATCGTATCTTCTGGTGTCGTGAATGGGTAAACCTGCCGGTTGCCGACCTCAATGCGCAGGAGTTTGCCTCCGAATTGGAGGACATTGCCAAGGACCTGGGGGTCAGTTGCACCCTTTTCGACAAGAAGAAAATCGAGGCCTTGCGTATGGGTGGCCTCCTTGGGGTCAACAAGGGCAGCGTCGACGAGCCCCGTTTTGTGGTGCTAGAGTACCACCCCGACAATGCCGTCAACGGCAAACCTGTGGCTCTCGTGGGCAAGGGAGTGATGTACGACACAGGCGGACTGAACATCAAGCCAGACGACTATATGCGTGAAATGAAGTCAGACATGGCCGGAGCCGCTACGATGGCATCGGTGGTCTTTGCAGCAGCAGAGAACCATCTGCCGGTACATGTGGTGGCCTTGCTGCCCATGACCGACAACCGTCCGGGATTCAACGCTTATGCCGCCGATGACATACTGACCATGTATGACGGCACCACCGTTGAAGTGGTTAACACCGATGCCGAAGGCCGTCTCATTCTGGCCGATGCCATTGCCTATGCGGTGGCCAACTATGCCCCCGAGCTCATCATAGATGCCGCCACACTCACCGGTGCCGCCGTCCGCGCCATTGGCACCTATGGCATTGCCGCCATGCAGCAGAATGCCGACAATCCCTTCAACCTGCTCAAGATTCTGGGCAACCAAATCTATGAGCGCATTGCCGAGTTCCCTTTCTGGCCCGAGTATGACAAACTCATCGAGTCCGACGTGGCCGACATTAAAAACTGCGGCATCGCTCAGGCTGGTGCCATCACCGCCGGCAAGTTCTTGGCCCATTTTGCCAAACAGACCCCCTATATCCATCTCGATATTGCCGGAGTGGCCTTCTTCTCCAAGAAACAGGACTACTATGCCGCCGGTGCCTCTGGCTATGGCATAAGGCTGCTCTATGCTTTTCTGCAAACCTACGACATGACTATCAGCAAATAAAAACCTTATAGAAACAACTAGCACAATGCAGCCTTCACTGCTCCGTGCCCAATAAAAAACAACGCAACACATGGAAGATAAAAAAAATACACCCCGCATTCGTTTAGGCATCACTCAGGGCGACATCAACGGCGTGAGCTACGAAGTCATCCTCAAGACCTTCAGCGACAACCGCATGTTCGACATATGCACCCCGGTGCTCTACGGCTCCACCAAAGTGGCCTCCTATCACAAAAAGCTGCTCCATCTCCATCAAGACTTGGCTTTCAACGGCATCCATGACGCACAGGCCGCCGAAGATAAGAAGTTTAACATCGTCAACCTCACCCCCGACGAGATAAAGATAGACGTGGGCAAACTCACCGAAGTGGCCGGTGCCCAGTCGCGCCTCTCCCTCAACCGCGCCTGCGAGGACCTCAAGAAAGGGGCCATAGATGTCCTGGTCACTGCCCCCATCAGCAAGAAAAATATCCAGTCGCCCGAGTTCGACTTCCCAGGCCATACCGAATACCTCTCACACCAGTTTGGTTGCAGCAGCCTTATGATTATGGTCTGTGACCGTATTCGCATCGGCATTGTCACCAACCACCTTGCCATCAAAGATGTTCCGGCAGCCATCACCCACAACCTCCTTTTCGACAAAATCATGCTCATGAATGAATCGCTCAAGCGCGATTTTGGCGTGCCCATTCCCAAGATTGCCGTTCTGGCACTCGACCCTCATGCGGGCGACAATGGTGTAATTGGCACTCAAGACAACTCGGTGGTGAAGCCCGTCATAGATGAAGTGCAGTCCAAAGGAGTGCTTGCCTATGGTCCCTATCCTTCCGACGGTTTCTTTGGCAATGGTGACTTCAACAAGTTCGACGGAGTCCTAGCCCTCTATCACGACCAGGGTCTTATCCCATTCAAACTCATGTCTTTCACCGATGGTGTAAACTTCACTGCCGGATTGCCCTACGTCCGTACCTCTCCAGCCCACGGCACGGCTTTCGACATTGCCGGTCACGACAAGGCCAGCGAGCAGTCGTTCCGTCGGGCCGTCTATCTGGCCTGCGACATACAGCGCAACCGCAAAGAATACGACGAACTCACCTCTGACCCGCTCGACTGATGAAAAAACTGGTTCTGTTTGACGGCATGGCCATGGTCTACCGTGCCTTCTATGCGCTCAACGGCTCAGGCCGCATGAATTCCAAGGGCATGAACACCTCGGCCGTACTGGGTTTCACCACCACCCTCTACGACCTTCTCAAAAAGCTCAAGCCCACCCATGCCGCCGTGGCCTTCGACCTCCAGAAACCCACCTTCCGCCACGAGATGTACGACCAGTACAAGGCCAACCGCGAAGCCATGCCCGAAGCCATTCAGGTGGGACTGCCCTACGTCAAGCAGATTATCCAGGCTTTCAACATACCCATCCTCACCTGCGAAGGCTACGAGGCTGACGATGTCATTGGCACCACTTCGGCATGGGCTGAGGAACACGGCTTCGACCAGGTGCTTATGGTCACCCCCGACAAGGACTTTGGCCAACTGGTCACACCCCACGTCTTCATGTACCGTTTCGGCCGTATGGGCAAACCCGACCAAATCATGGGGGAGCAAGAGGTGCTGGAAAAGTTCGGCGTCAGCCGCTGCGAACAGGTCAAGGACCTTCTGGGCCTTTGGGGCGATGCGTCTGACAACATACCCGGCATACCTGGGGTAGGAGAGAAGACTGCCAAGAAACTCATTGCCCAGTTTGGGTCAATTGAAGAGATGGTTGAACACAAAGACGAAATAAAGAATGACAAGATTCGCAACTTGGTGTCCACCTATGGTCAGCAGGCCATCTTTAGCAAGCTCTTGGCCACCATCTCGCTGACGGCCCCCATCACTTTGGACGAGGAGTCGCTACTCCTTCAGAAGCCTAACTATCAGCAACTGCAGCAACTCTTTGCCGAGTTGGAGTTCCGCAACCTCTCCAAGCGCATCTTTACCGACCTTTCTGTCTCCGACCCCTCTGAGGCCCAACTCTTTGCCGCTGCCAAGCCACAACCCCAGAGGCAGCCGTCGCTCTTCGACCAGCCGTCGCTCTTTGACGCTCCAGCGGTTGACGACAGCCGTGCAGTGGAAATACGTCACCTCTCACAGTTTCCCACCACGGGAGACGTGGCCGTATACGTCTCCGGTGCCACCCTCTTGCTGGCTTTCAGTGCCGACGAGGTCTACTCATCATTGGTGGGCGACATAGATGTGCCCCGCCTACGCCAGCTCCTTCAGAATCCCGACTCCCTTAAACTCTGCTACGACCTCAAGGCCCTCAAGTACATCCTACGTGAGCTTGATATAGAACTATCCGGCCAAGTATTTGACATACAACTGGCTCACTATCTCATCGATGCCGAAGCCCGTCACGAGCTAAGCAGTATCGCACGTGGAGCCCTTGGATATGAGCCCGCTGACGCAGTTGAGTCGGCTGCCATCCTCTGGCAGGTCTATCCCCTCTTGGCCGCTCAGATGACCGATGCTGGCCTCAACCACCTCTATTCTGATGTCGAGTTGCCGCTAGTGGATGTGCTCATCAGCATGGAAGAAGAGGGTGTTCGTATCGATGTAGACGCCCTTAAAGACTACTCCGCGCGGCTATCACAGGAACGCGAAGGACTAGAAAAGGAAATCTTCCAGTTGGCCGGTGCTCCATTCAACATTTCCTCACCCAAGCAGTTGGGCGAAGTCCTGTACGAAAAGCTCAAGGTCACGGACAAGCCCTCACGCACCGCCACCAAGCAATATTCCACCGCCGAGGACGTGCTTCTCAAACTCAAAGACAAGCACCCCATCATTGACAAGATTTTAGAATACCGCTCGCTCAGCAAACTTATCGGCACTTATCTCGACAGTTTTCCCAAGCTCATCAACCCTGCCACCCATCGGCTCCACACTGTCTACAACCAGACCGTGACAGCAACTGGCCGTCTCTCCAGCAGCAACCCCAACCTGCAAAACATACCTATCCGGACCGAACGGGGCCGAGAAATACGCAAAGCCTTTGTTGCCCGCAATGACGAATACCTGCTTTTGGCAGCCGACTATTCGCAGATAGAGCTGCGCATCATTGCCTCTTTGGCCAACGACCGCCACATGATAGAGGCCTTCGCCAATCACTACGACATCCATGCTGCCACTGCTGCCAAGATATACAAACTGCCTATCGAAGAGGTCACTAAAGACCTTCGCCGCAATGCCAAGTCCGTCAACTTCGGCATCGTCTACGGCATCAGTGCCTTTGGCCTCAGCGAACAACTTGGCATACCTCGCAAAGAGGCATCCGCTCTTATCGACGAATATTTCAACCAATATCCTGACATCAAGCGATACATAGACCAAAACATTGCCTTTGCCCGTCAGCACGGCTACGCCCAGACACTCTTAGGCCGTCGGCGCTATCTGGCCGACATCAATTCCCGCAATGCCTCGGCACGCAACTTTGCCGAGCGCAACGCTGTCAATATGCCCATTCAGGGCACCTCGGCCGATATGATAAAGATTGCTATGATAAGCATCTACCGCCAGTTCCGCCAACTGGGGCTCAAGTCGCGCATGATTCTGCAAGTCCACGACGAACTGGTCTTCGACTGCTATAAGCCCGAAGAAACTCAGGTGCGCCAAATTGTAAAGGAGGCTATGGTCAACGCCCTGCCGCTCTCCATTCCCATCGAGGTCAGTATCGACGTGGGTCCCGACTGGCTCACTGCCCACTAACGGATTGTAATAACTGATAATAAAAAAACATAATAAACCATGAAAAAGATTTTACTCTTCTTAACCCTTTTTGTGATGGGTACGCTGTCTTCCGTGCAGGCTCATCCCTACACCGACAGTGCCGACTTCTCGGCCGTATGCTCTTCTGGCCAAGTGCTGTATTACAAAATTGTGGACTTTGGCGAAGTATACGTCTGGTATCAGGAAGAATACCCCGAAATGCTTGGCGGTTTCATCAACGTGCCACGAACCGTGCGCTACAATGGCGACAACTATGTTGTCACTGGCATCGGTGACGGTTGCTTTTCAAACTGCATCCGAATTCAAGGTGTGACACTTCCCACCACCATGTTCAATATCGGCGCGGCTGCCTTTGCCCACTGCACCGACCTGCGTTTCATTGAAATGCCCAAAACTCTCGCCGTTATAGGCGCGCGCGCCTTCGAGGACTGCACTTCGCTCATCGACGTAGTCATGCCCAATTCGGTGTGGGAACTCGGTGCCTATGCCTTCAAAGACTGCGTCAACGTCCGCCATTTTGTCATCTCCCATGGTCTCACAGTCATCCCTGAAGGTTGTTTCGAAAACTGCGCCTCAGTAACTGACTATCTCATTCCTGCCAATATCACCACCTTGGGCTGTGGAGCCTTTGCTGGATATGCCAAGCTTTCCTCTGTACTCTTTCTCGGCACAGTCCCGCCCACGCCCGCATGCACTTCTGAGCCTGCCTTTGGACGCGAAATTCCCATCACCGTCACACGTCAGGCCTTCGATGCCTACAAGGCCTCCTATATCTGGGGCCAATATACCATCAAGTCGATGTAGCTTTCTTTCTCTATAAAACAAAAGGCTGCCACATCCTGTATGCGGCAGCCTTTTTGTATGCTCGGAATGAGAGTGATGTCTAGCGGGTGCACGTCCCGAGTGAGCCCCCGATGGGGTAATCACATTTCGGATACCCTAGGAGGTGAACCATGTGCCATGGAGAATAAAAACTACATGGAGGCTATATGCCAAAAATGAGTCCTACTTTATCCCAGCCCGTCTCGAAAACCATAGCATTATAAGTGCACATAAAAGAGATGCCGCAGCCTCGAAAGACTGCGGCAATATGAGGCCGAGGCAATAGACTTTTGCCAACACTGGCCTCTGATGATGATGATTGTTCTTTGTTTTATAGAGCCATGTCTTGCAGGAACTTGACGCTGGCGTGGATGTGCTTGTACATGATTTGGTCGATGTCGACAAAATTGACCACTTTGCGGTATTCGGAAACGAGGTTCTCGATGAAGGGGCTGCTCTTGAGGCCTTCCTGATGGCGGAAGTCCAAAGCCTGTGCGGCATCGAAAAGTTCTATTGCCATCACGCGCTCGGTGTTTTCCATCACTTTGTAGCACTTAGTGGCGGCATTGCCACCCATGCTGACGAGGTCTTCCTGATTCTGACTGCTGGGGATGCTGTCTACGCTGCAAGGGGTGCAGAGTTGTTTGCTCTGGCTTACGATGGAGGCGGCGGCATACTGCGGAATCATGAAGCCGCTGTTGAGGCCTGGCTTGGCCACTAGGAAGCTGGGCAGGCCGCGTTTGGCATCGATGAGTTGGTAGGTGCGGCGTTCGCTGATGCTGCCCAGTTCGGCAACGGCAATGGCCAGGAAGTCAAGCACCATGGCCAGGGGCTCGCCGTGGAAGTGACCACCGCTGATAACCATATCCTCGTCGGGGAGGACAATGGGGTTGTCGGTAGTAGAGTTGATTTCGGTCTCAATGACGGAAGCCACATAGGCTATCGTATCTTTGGCAGCACCATGCACCTGCGGGGCGCACCGGAAGCTGTAGGGGTCCTGCACATGTTCTTTGTGGCGGGCTATAATCTGGCTTCCCTCGGTATACTTGCGCACGGCGGCAGCCGTCTCCAGCTGACCTTTGTGGGGACGCACCATATGAAGGCTCTCGTAGAAAGGCTCAATGCGACCGTCGAAAGCATCGAGGCTAAGCGACAGGAGCATGTCGGCCTGTCTGCTGAGGCGTTGGGCTTTCATTATGCACCAAACAGCGTAGCTGCTCATGAACTGCGTGCCATTGAGAAGGGCGAGACCTTCCTTGCTCTGCAGCTCGATGGGTTTCCAGCCCAGTTCGGCATAGACTTTCTGGACATCGCAACGAGTGCCTTTATAGTACACGTCGCCCATGCCCAGAATGGCGGGCAACATGAGGTTGGCCAAGGGGCAGAGGTCGCCGCTGGCACCCAGGCTACCCTGCTGGTAGACAACTGGCAGCACGTCGTTGTTGTAGCAGTCAATCAAACGTTGCACCGTTTGCAGTTGTGCCCCGCTATAGCCAAAACAGAAATTCTGAGCCTTGAGCAGCAGCATTAGGCGCACTACCTCTTGGGGTACTTCGTCGCCCACGCCGCAGGCATGGCTCATGACCAGGTTCTTCTGCAGTTGGCTGAGCTGTTCCTTGCTGATAGAGATATTGCAGAGTGAGCCAAATCCAGTGGTGACACCGTATATGGGTTCCTTCTGGGTTTCCATCTTCTTGTTCAGATAGTCGCGGCATTTCTGAATGCGGCGTTTGGCCTCGTCGCTAAGGGCTAGGGTCATTTTGTTGTCAACGATTTCCTTGACCTTGGAAATTGTTAGTCTTTCTTCGGGATTGATATTGTAAACCATGACAGTCTTTTTAAAAGGGGTTGTTTGTTAGTTCTTTTTGAGTTGATAGTGGCTCTGTATTGTTGGTGAATATTATTATTCCAACTGGGCGTGAGCTTTCTGGGCAATGTCTTCGTCTACGAGGATGCGTCCGCAGTATTCGCACACGATGACCTTTTTGTGCATCTTGATTTCGCTCTGACGCTGGGGGGGAATCTTGCTGAAACAGCCGCCGCAGGCGTCGCGTTCAATGGTGACCACTGCCAGTCCGTTGCGGGCCTGATTGCGGATGCGTTTGTAGCCGGTCAGGTAGTAGTCGTCGATATACTGTTCCATCTCATGCGACTTTTCCCTAAAGCGCACCTCGTCCTTCTTAGTGTCCTCGATGATGCCGTCCAGTTCCTCCTTCTTCGAGTTGAGGTCCTTTTGGCGGCCTTCGATGAGCTGTTCGGCAGCGGCGATATGCTGTTCCAGCTCCTTGATTTTGTTGTTGGAATCGCGGTTGCGGCGTTCGCAAAGCTGAATCTCCAAATCCTGAAATTCAATCTCCTTGTTGATGGCCTCGAACTCGCGGTTGTTGCGCACATTGTCTTGCTGTTTCTCATATTTGGCTATGAGGGCCTTGTGGTCGGCAATCTCGCTATTGCGCTTGACTATGTTGTCATTCTGTTCGGCAATGCTGGCCTTAAAGTTTTCAATACGGGTCTGCAATCCTGCCAATTCGTCTTCGAGGTCTTGGATGGCTTGTGGCAGCTCTCCTCGGACAATCTTAATCTTGTCGATTTCGGAATCGACAAGCTGAAGGGTATACAGCGCAACCAGACGACGTTCAATGGCTTCGTCGACTTCTAAAACAGGGCGAGTGGCCTCAGCGGGCATCTCGGCAACTTCGGGTGTGGTGACTTTCTTGGGCATTGTTCGATATATGTATTTTTATTTATTTTTTTATTAGACAGTTATATATAGTTCACAAAGCTGCGGCCTCGTTGACTAATAAAACATGCAAAATTACTAAATTTTTTTGATATAATGGAATAAATTAATTGTTTGCTGAATTGTTCGCTCTCAAAATGGCCTATGTCAACCAGAGTGATGCGTCCTTGTGCACGTTGGAAATCGTGGTACTTCAAGTCGCCCGTCAGGAAGGCTGCGGCCCCAGCCGCAATTGCGTCGTCGATAAGAAAGCTTCCGGCACCCCCACAGATGGCCACACTGCTGACGACCTGCTGTGTTATGTCACTCAGCCGCAGCAAGGGCAGTCCCAGAGATAACTTCACTTGTTGGAGGAATGCCTCGGCGGGAAGCGGGTAGGGGAGTTGACCCACCAGGCCGGCACCTACCAGAGGTGAGTCCTGACCTTGAAGGGGTCGCAGAATGTGACAGTCTGTCAGTCCCAGCACTTGTGCCAGCACTCCGTTCACACCGTCGGCTAAGTTGTCAAGGTTGGTGTGAGCGGCATAGACAGCCATTCCATTCTTGATTAGTTTGAATATCAGTCGGCCAGTGGCATTAAGGGGCGTAATGCGTTTCACACCGCTGAAAATGAATGGATGATGGGTAACGATGAGGTTTACCCCACGCTCAATGGCTTCATCTACCACGGCATCCGTAAGGTCAAGAGCGATGAGTGCGCCCGTGCATGGCTGGGCAGGGTCGCCCAGTAGAAACCCAGAATTGTCGTAGTCTTCCTGATATTCTGGATGTGTCTGACTGTCCAGATAATCTATTATGTTCTTTATTAACATTTAATTATTATGCATTAATTCAAAGCCCTTAGTTTGTGGGCAGTTCGTTTATTGTCTATTTTATCAACAACGACAGATTATCTTTTTTATTTCGTTGCTGCCAATTTGTCATTATGGCAGGGCTGTAATGTCTTGCTTATGCCATTGGCACGGTTTATGATATTTATAGGCTCGTTACGTCAAAAAAAAAGAAATAAGTAAGGACGTACAAAATAAAGATTAACAACTAAAAAATAATAAGTCATGAACATTAAACCTTTAGCAGACCGTGTACTGGTCTTGCCCGACGAGGCAGAGCAAAAAACTGCAGCTGGAATTATCATTCCCGACACCGCCAAAGAGAAACCCCAAAAGGGTAAAGTGATATCCGTTGGCCCTGGCACCAAGGACCATGAGATGACCGTGAAGGTGGGCGACGAAGTGCTCTACGGCAAATATAGCGGCACCGAGGTCGACATCGACGGCACCAAGTATATGATTATGAAGGAAGGCGACATCTACGCCATCATCTAAAATGAGTGAATGGTGATGAGTGAAAAGAGAATAGACATTACAAATATCATATTACTTTTTACAAGAAAAGCCCCCATCACCGAGGAATAAAAAAAGAAGAAATAACCCGATTAGTGGTAATGACTATTCACTAATCACAATTAACTAAGAAAAATGGCAAAAGAAATAGTTTTCAATAATGACGCTCGCGAACAGCTCCGCAAGGGCGTTGATGCACTGGCAAACGCAGTAAAAGTAACCCTCGGCCCTAAAGGCCGCAATGTCGTTATCGACAAGAAATTTGGTGCTCCCCAGGTGACTAAGGACGGTGTGACCGTGGCTAAGGAAGTCGAACTGGAGAACAGCATCGAGAACATGGGTGCCCAGATGGTGAAGGAGGTTGCCTCTAAGACCAACGACCAGGCTGGCGACGGCACCACCACTGCTACCGTTTTGGCTCAGGCCATCGTCAACACCGGTCTGAAGAACGTCACCGCTGGGGCCAACCCCATGGACCTCAAACGCGGTATCGACAAGGCCGTAGCCACCATCGTCGAGGATATCAAGGCCAACGCTCAGGAAGTAGGCGGCGACATCGAGAAGATTCGCCAAGTGGCCACAATCAGTGCCAACAACGACACTCAGATTGGTGACATTATTGCCGAGGCCATGGAGAAAGTTTCTAAGGACGGCGTTATCACCATTGAAGAGGCTAAAGGCATCGAGACCAGCGTCAAGGTGGTCGAAGGTATGCAGTTCGACCGCGGCTACATCAGCCCCTATTTTGTCACCGATACCGACAAGATGGAGTGCACCTACGACAATCCTCTGGTCATGATCTACGACAAGAAGATCAGCTCGCTCCAGTCCCTCCTGCCTATCCTCGAACCCGTTGCTAAACAGGGTCGTCCTCTCCTTATCATTGCTGAGGATGTCGAAACCGAGGCCATGGCCACCCTCGTGGTCAACCGTCTGCGTGGCGGCCTGAAGGTGGTTGCCGTGAAGGCTCCTGGCTTTGGCGACCGTCGTAAAGAGATGCTCGAAGACATCGCCATCCTCACCGGTGGCACCGTCATCAGCGAAGAGAAAGGCTATAAACTCGAAGATGCCACCATCGACATGCTTGGCACCTGCGACAAGATTACCATCGACAAGGACAACACCACCATCGTGAACGGTGCTGGCGACCCCGAGATGATCAAGGCCCGCGTGAACCAGATTAAGGTTCAGATTGAGAAGACCACTAGCGACTACGACCGCGAGAAGCTGCAAGAGCGTCTTGCCAAATTGGCAGGCGGCGTAGCAGTCATCTATGTCGGTGCAGCCAGCGAGGTTGAGATGAAAGAAAAGAAAGACCGTTTCGACGACGCTCTGCATGCCACCCGTGCTGCAGTCGAAGAGGGCATCATCCCCGGTGGTGGCACCGCTCTCATCCGTGCTGCCGAGAAGCTCAACAACGTCAAACCCGCCAACGAGGACGAGAAACTGGGCGTGGAGATTATCCGTCGCGCCATCGAAGAGCCTCTGCGCATGATTGTTGAGAACGCCGGCCTGGAAGGCTCCGTTGTGGTCAACGAGGTGAAGAACGGCAAGGGCGACTACGGCTACAACGCCCGCACCGAGAAATACGAAAATCTCTACAAGAGCGGCGTTATCGACCCCGCCAAGGTTACCCGCGTGGCCCTGCAGAATGCTGCCAGCATCGCCGGTATGCTCCTGACAACCGAGTGCGTTATGTGCGACATCAAGGAACCCGAACCCCCGATGCCCGCTGGCAACCCCGGTATGGGCGGCATGGGCGGTATGTACTAAACAGATCTCGCCTCACGCTAGGCGATATGTGTTAATTCCGCAAATAATAAATAAAGGGTGTGTCAAGCACCCTTTATTTTTTGTCATATCATTTCTTCAAATTTAGGCAGCTTCTCGACCGGGTATTTGAAGAGCTGCGGCAAGGACTGTCCCCATGGACGTTTCCTTATCTGCTTATATCTAAAGAGTGGCTGGCCAATTGTTACTATCTTCTAAAAGAAAAAGGCCATCTTTCGTTTTCATTTCTTCTAGCCATAACTGATGCAGTCACCTCCCTTATGGCCAAAGGCATAACACGCAAGGACGGCAGCCGTTTTTCATTGTAGTTCTATGGCCATCTATTGGTATGTTCAATCTATAACCTGAGTATAACGTATCGTGTCCAATCTCTCGCTATAGAGGTATCGGACCACAATGGCATCGCAATCGACATCGCTACCATGAATGGTGATTTCATGGTCGGCCATCTGATAAGGTTCGGCTTGTGGAGGACTGATGAGGTCCGTCTCGTACCACAAGAACCTCTCTCTTTTGGGTCCCATCATCTGCCAATATTGCCCAGTTACATCCTCAGTGTATATGATACAGAGCCATGGTTCATCGTTGAAAATGATTTCTTTTGCTTGGCAAATGTAACTAATGCTGTCAGATATATAATAATTCATTCCGTCTAAGGCAAGGCTCGGCGAGCCATCGTTGTCCCATTCGATATGCATAGGCAAACCTGCAGCTTTCAATGCCGAATCTATGATTTCAGGAGTATCTTCCGGCCCGAAAGTGGCACTTTTAATCACCTTTGCTTCTCTGAAATCATTATTGCTGCCATTGGCACAGTTAGATGTATTCATACTATCGCAGCTACTAACAGCGCTAATGGCAATTATTGTTGCGCATATTATCCTTATTCTGCACATTTTCCAATATCTCACAATATCAAATGGGGAGTACCACAGTTTGTCGTAGTAATGGTTCACTTTATAACTGATGTACCACCCTGAGACAAGCCATATCACGCCGAAAACTATAGCAATTGTTTCCATTATGTCTGTGTTTATTGTTTCTGTTGCTTATTGCCGTTACCACTGCTACGGTCGGTGGCCATAGCTCGCGAGGACGGCAGCCGTTTTGGGGGTGCTATCTGATGAAAAAAGAATAGGCCAAAACGTATCGTACTCGCACCGCTTTATCATTTAATTTGCCCGGAATCCATTTTGGCATAATGCTTACGGCGTTCACAACTCTATCTGCAATCCTGCAGCCAATGTCGCGTAGTTTGACTACATCTGTAATAGATCCATCGGTTTCCACAATAAAAGAAACAATTACACGCCCAATTGCACAACAATCCCCCATTCCGCTGTAATCGAAATTGCGGGAAATCCATTCATAGACAGAATCTATACCTCCAGGATATTGCGGGTTCACATCGACATCGGAAAAAACTGTACTATCATCACGTAAAAGAATACTTTCGTTCCCTTTACGGTTTTCTCGCAATTCAGGAAATCCGAGCTGCCGGAAGAGTTCTCCGTCATCTGGATAGGGTAGCTCTGCCGGCTGTGCAAAAGCACCAAGACCAAGGGAAAGCACCGCCCAAAGTATCATTATTCTCTTCATTGTCTGTCTGTGTTTATTGTTTTACTTCATTTTATTGTTTCATTCGTGCATTTTCACCGCGCACGGGTGCGGAGTGGCATTGCTGGGCTGCCGCCCGCAAGGATGGCAGCCGTTGTGATTGTATTAGTAATTGGCAGGTGGCGTGATATTGTATTTCTTACAAAAAACCCGAACTGACGGGAGTCCAATCTCGGCACGTCGCTTATCCACGTTACTCACATCCTCTATCTCGACGCAGAAATGCTTCCCTGTTTCCGGGTCAAAGGACAATTGCCTTCCATAGTATGATTTATTGTTGTTAAACCAATAAACTATGTCATAGACGCTGGCATATACATCGGGATGTAAATTACCTTTAAGCACCTCTTTCTTCAACAAATCCATCATATCGGTGTATATCGTATCTCTCCCATATTCGTTCAACCCCAATGCTTTCGCGCAATGAACCAAGGCAATCTGTAGTAATTGGTTATTCCACACGTCAACATTTCTCCTGTTCAAATTCTTGTTCTTAAGCAAGGAACAAAGGTCTAATGCGTTCTGTGCAAATACCGCATTCAGCCATTCGTCTTCGCCAAATCTCCCATCCCTTATTTCCTGACAGAAGATTTCGTTCTGGACAATCCGTTCAAGATAGGCATTTTCGGTGGGGTCGATTTGTTGCAAATAGTTTTGGCGTAATGTTGGGTAAAGACTGGTTATATAGACAATTCGTACTGAGTCGAACGCTCCAATTCTGTTTTCCAATGAGCGAAAGCCTATCACTGGATAAGTTTCATACAATTGCCATCCGCACGCAACCATACGCTTGACACAATTAACTGCATCGGCAGTATCTTCTAACGCTAAATAGCAGTCGCGCAGATTGGCAAGGTCCTCGGGGAAAGGATAGTAATTGGAAAACGCCTCTTCATAGCGTTCAACTGCCTGAACATAATTGTTTTCTGCCATTTTAGTAAAGGCATCAATGGTCTTTGTGTAGTATGGAACATACGAAGTCTGTGCCTCCACATATCCGAATGCCATAATCATCAAGTATGCCGGCAATAACCTCTTCATTGTTTTTTATGAGTTAAGTGTTTTCAATCCGTTGTTTCATTTCTGCATTTTCACCGCGATCATGAGCGATGCCCCGCAGAAGACGGAGATGTTCATGGTGTCGGTGTGTTTGTCGTTGGCGTGTGGTTTCATTCAGCAGCAGATACGAGTCTGATGCAGCTGCTCGTTGCGGGTGGAGGGGATGATTTCCTCGTGATAGAAGTAGTTGACCACCACGGGGGGCTCGCAGTGGTTGGTGAAACGCTTCATGAACGAGGCGTAGCAGTACTTGCAGGCG
>ODAI014001468.1_pt1 | contig 51743 bp, 44 predicted proteins | sample 1539321 | NCBI WGS metagenome assembly ODAI01 (sample SAMN02144231, study PRJEB22623) | gut metagenome | biome: sheep rumen | host: Ovis aries | place: New Zealand
ACAGAGGGGATTTTTTCTACAAAAATATTATTTTAGCAAGGAATACGAAGACCTTTTTTAGGGCGGTAAGCAGTGCAAATGGATCTTTTAGAGCCTGCGAGTAAAAAATTGCAATAGGCTTGAGAACCTACCCTTTTGGGGCAAGCTCATACCACACGTTTGACAGGTGATTGTGATTAGACATGTTGAAAAGTTTGAAAAAACTTCTATAATTATAACAACAACTCTTGAAGATAAAGAATTGTGTGACGCGCAGGGAAAGAAACTTTTATAAAAGAAGCTGGTTAGTATGAAATTTATAGAATTATTTAATGATGTTGTTGAGAATAATCCTAATAAAATTGCAATAAAATCAAATCAAGATTGTTTAACTTTTTTTGAATTAAATAAATTAAGTGATGAAATCATTTTTAAGGTTATAACAATTTCAAATAATGGTATTATTGCAATTAATGCTGACCATTCTATAAATCATTTTATATTAATGTTAGCATGTATAAAAGCAGGTATTACATTTATTAATATAAATATGAATGATCCTAAATCATTTATTAGTGTAATATTGGATGCAGCAAATATTCATACTATTTTAAATATGAGTTCGTCATTTGATGAGCGAAAAACATATAGCTATGAGGAAATATGTTCTTTAAAAGAGTCTGATAATAAACTTATAGATAAAAATGAGTGGTTGTACATTGTTGCTACATCTGGTTCTTCAGGAATTCCTAAACTTGTAAAGAAACATGATAAGAGTTTGTTAAGAAGTTATTATCAGATTAAAAAACATTTACCTTTTTTATTTGATGAGAAGCATCAGATTTTTGCTCCATTGCATTTTGCATTTGGATTAGATCAATCATTAATACTTTTATTTGGTGGTTCTACTTTAATTTTTAGTGACAAATCAGATTTTGCAGATATGGATTATTATGGTTCATGTATTAAGAATAATAATGCGACTTCAATATTTTGGTCTGCTGCTATGGTAAAGTTATTAAGTAGACAGCCATTTTTATTTGAGAAAATTCCATCCTGCTTAAAATATATAATTGTGGGTGGTGAACCAATTGTAGTAAGTGCCAGTTTTATATTTGAGATGAAGAGAAAGAATATAAAACTAATAAATAATTATGGAAGCACAGAAACAGGAACCCTATTTTTTACTGTCTTCGAAAAACAATTATATGATGTTGAAGAGTTCAATAAAGTTCCAGTTGGTATTCCGTTAGAGGGATTTAAAGTTATTTTAGAAAATGTTCAAGAAGATAAAGGACTTTTGTCTATTCAATCAGAAAACTTTTGGAATGAATATTTAAATAATCAAACAGCTTCAGAAAATAGATTTAGGAAAAATGAAAGCGGTTATATTTGTAAAATTGATGATATTTGTGAATATAAAAATTCAGAATACTATGTTGTAGGCAGACTAAACAATTGTGTAAATATTAGAGGATATAGAGTTGAAATTGAATATGTTGAATCTATAATATCAAAAGCATTATCTGGTGAGGAATGCTGTGTTGTGCCATGCACCAATAATTTGGCAGAAACTAGGCTATATTGTTTCTATAGTGGTACAATTGATAATGAACATTTAAAAAAATGTATTCAACAAGAACTGCCAGAATATATGGTTCCAACTCACTTCTTTCAAATAGATTATATTCATCATCTCAAAAATGGAAAACTCGATAGAGTAGGTATGAATAAATTGCTGAGTTCTGTTCTTCAAACAAATAATGTCATGAACGAAGATTTACAATCGAGAATTATAGGTTATGTAGAGAGTCTCTTAAATTATTCTGTGAAAAAAGAGCAGATAAATATTCCACTTAAAGAATTAGGAATTGATTCAATAGCACTAGCTGATTTAATTTGTATAATAGAATTTAAGGAAAAGGTTCATATTGAAGATGGAGTAATTTTTTCAAAAAAGATTTCCACTATTGAAGATATTTGTAATTATATTTTGGTAAAAAAGGATCATAATGAGTATAATGGAAAAAATTTATAAAAGTCTTAAACAACTTGATTATAGATTAGGAATACAGGTTGTAAAGCTTGATAAACAAATATTAAGTTATAATGCAGACCAAGATTTTGATACAGCTTGTTCGATTATGGTATTTATAATGTTACATTATTTTAAATGTATAAAAGAAGGTTTAATTTCTGGAGAAGAAGAACTAATTTATATAGAAGAAAACTATGCTACAGGATCTGGAATAATAAAGTATTTGCCTTTTGGAAGTAAAATTAAAGCTTCTGATTTAGTAGATCTTATGATTATTATTAGTGATCATATTGCTGCCAATATGTTAATTGATTTTTTAGGGTTGGAAAACATAAATAATACCATCCAAGAAAATAATTTTAAATCTACCAAACTTAATCATAAATTTCTGATTCCAAAATTAAAAAATATGGGAAAGACAACTCCCGCAGATTTATGCAGGTTTTATTTAATGATAGACAATGAAGAATTACTTGATTCTGAATGTTGCACTAGAATGAAACAAATATTATTGAAGCAGCATTATAAAGATATACTTACTGGTAAAATAAAAAATGATAATGAGGAAAGCTTTTTAGATATTGCTTCTAAAAGTGGAAAAGCCGATGGAAGAATCTATGATAATAATACTGACAGTTATATTTCGGATGCTGGTATAATGATTTGTAAAAATGGAAATTATTATATAGCTGTTTTAGCCGAATTAAAAGCAGGATCTAAGATTTCATTAAACGATGTCAAGGATTATATTCAAACTTTATCGTTGGATATTTTTAATTATGTGAATTATGGAAAATATTATGAAAATAAAAACATGTAGAAATTGTATGAATTCTACATTAAATCCAACCATTTCAATTGGGTCTGATGGGTTATGCAATATTTGTAAAGATTATCAAGATAATTTTGATTTAGAAAAGCTAAAAAAGGAAAGATATTTCTTAAAATCGCTTCAAGATAAATCTAAAAAGTATGATTGCTTAATTGGATTATCGGGTGGGAAAGACAGTACTGCTATGTTAAAAACTGTTCTTGATATGGGGTTTCATCCTTTAGCTTTCACTTTCCAGATAGGATATAATAATGTAAATGAAAGAATTATTGAAAATTTGAAAAAAATAACTCATTCTTTAAACGTTGATTATGAAGTAATTGATATTCACAATTATATATCACTTGATGATAGCAAATGTTTTAATCTAATGGCAGATTTATATGATAAAGTTGATGCAAATCAAATCTCAGATGATGCTTTCCTAAGTTTATACAATGAAAATAGGAAACATTATTCCACAAAAGATAATAAAGAAATGCCATATATAAGACCATGTCAAATTTGTAGGAAAGTAACCATAAAAGCTTATTATGCAGAGGCAGTTAAGAGAAATATTAATATAATTTTTATAGGTATAAACGAATGGGCATCAAAAGAGGGTGGAAATTATTCAGCAATTAGAACTTTAAAACCTTTTGTTGATAAACCTGAGGTAAGAATTGTTCATCTTCCGTTTTTAGTTCAACGAAAATATACTGAAGTGCTTGATATTATTAAACAGATGGGGTATGAAAATTCCGTTTTAGACCTTAATGTTGAAACTGGAGGAAATAATTGTTTATTGGCAAAGGCCTGTGAAAAAACAGCTTTTGAAAGACTTCATTTTCATTTAGATGCATCTAGGCTATCGAGAGAAATTACGGTGGGATTTATCGATAAAAAGATAGCTATTGAGGCTTTGAATAGAGGAAGTAGATTATCAGAACTTTCTGTTAGAAGTGTATTGGAGCAAAGTGGAGTTCTATAGTGAAAATAATTTTTGTAAGACATGGTGATCCATGTAAGGAATCTTATTCAATAACAGAGAAAGGCGCTGCTGAACTAGAATGTTTAGGTAAAACTTTTAAAACTATTGAAATTGATAAGATTTATTCAGCTAATACTTCGAGAGCTAAGGAATCTCTTTCAAGTTTTTTAAAACAATATAATCTTTATAAACCTAAGATTGAATATCTAGACTGCCTGAATGAATTCAAGCATAGCATAGAATTAGTAGATGGAGTTGTCCAATTTCCATGGGAAATAGATAGTAAGTATTGGAAAATGGAACAAAATATTTATGGATATAAAGATTGTCTTGAATCTAATATTTATAGAAAAAGTGAATTAAAACAGGAAATTCAACTTATAGAGAAAGATATTTTTAGTATCCTCCAATCTTATGGTATTGAGTTGGATGGAAATGTTTTTCAGGATAAATTACATGAAGAAAAAACAATATTTATCTTCTCTCATTTTGCAACTATTTCAGTTATGTTATCTTTTTTGCTAAAAATATCACTTTTTACAGTTCTAAATTTTTTTTGGATGGCTCCTTCTTCTTATACGACATTGCAATCAGTATCTGATAAAACAAGTACTTTTTTTAAACTCGTAAACTATGGCGAGACAAGTCATCTTCATGGGAAAGATTGTTTAAGGTCTGAATATGGGTTGTTTATGGAGGAAAAGTAAATAAATGAGTTTTTGGAAAATATTACGAGTCCTGACGACAGATAAATGTAACTATAATTGTATTTATTGTCATAACGAAGGTCAGCTAGGAAAGAATGTTTATAAGGATATGAAATTAAATGAATTCATTGATGTAATGAATAATTTGCAGAATAGCGGTATTGAAGAAATTCGCTTTTCTGGTGGAGAACCGCTAGTTAATAAACAAACGATTGATATGATTGAGTGGGCAAATAATAATACAGAATATGAAATAGGGCTGGCAACAAATGGAAGTTTACTTACAGATAATATTGCGTTGCGTTTAAGCAAAACTCGAGTTCTTATTACATTGCATTTTCCTGGTGCTGATAAATCTTCTTATAAGAATGTAACAGGGATGGAGTTTTCTAATTTTGAAAAATGTGTGGAATTATTAGACAAATATGGTATCTCATATTCATTTAATAGCGTTTTATATCCAAAAATAATTAATAACTTAGAAGCTATATTAGACTATTCAAAATTGAAACAAAAAAGAATAAAGCTTTTACCATATATAGATAAAGAATCGACAAATTTATCAAGTTCAATTATTTCAAAACTGAACGATAGTTTTGATAAAGAATATGAAAAAGTCTTTGACAATCAATCAGGAATAACAAAATGGAGTAACAATTCAGGGTTTGCTGTAAAATTAATAGAATCCCCATGTTATAAGAAGAATATAGAAAAATGCAAATATTATGGTGAAATAAGATTTATGTCTGGTCTGCGATTCCAACCTTGTATTTTCTCAAAATATGAAACTGTTGATAGTAGTAATAATGTATATAAGAAATTACTTGAGTTGTGGGAAAATTTTAGTAAATGCTACGGGTATGAAAATTGAAAATAAAAATAATAAGTTCAGAAAATGGTAATAATGCAGGTGGTTTAGCATTAACTTGTACACAATTACAGGATATTTTGAGTGCCATAGGGCATGATGTCTCATTAGAATTAACAATAGGTAATTCAGATTATTTTGTTCTAGATGGAGGATATGATAAAAATCTAGGGAATAAAATACGCAATGCGGTTTTTGTAGATAAAATTTCTTCTCAGCTTAAAAAAGAAAAAATTGATTTACTAATTTCTTATGGTGCAGGAGACACAGCGTATATAACTTTTTTACTCTCTAGGAAAATAGATTGTCCTTATTATGTTGTTTTATGTGGAAGTGATATAAATATTTCTTTTGGTAATAATGAATTATTTTCAAAAAATCAAATTGCCATTCAAAATGCAAAAAAAATTATAGGATTATCAAATGAATTGATTGAGAATTCAAGAGTATTTGATGCTGCTGATAAGTATTATTTAATACCTAATGCTTATTCTATAAATAATAAACTAAGTTTGAAAGAAATAGATATTTCAAAAAATCTGACATTTGGAACGGGCTCAACTTTCTTAAGTGAAAAAAAAGGGATTGCCTTATTATTAAGAACATTTTCCAATTTTTTAAAAAAGTACCATCGTAATGATAAATTATTTCTTTATGGCAAAATTGATTCTGATATAAAAATACAGTATGAAGATTTAATTAGTAAATATGGGTTAGCAAATAACATTGAATTATGTGGTTATTTGAGTAGAGAAGAATTTAATAAAAGATTTGATTCTATCGATATTTATTTACAATTCTCTCCTTACGAAGGTTGTTGTAATTCATTGGGAGAAGCAATTTTCTCCGGGAAATTTGTATTTTTATCTGATACAGGTTATTTTGCTGAAAAAATAAAAGAAATAAGTCCGAGATCTGTATTTAATCAATTTAATGAACAATGTATAGCTGATAATTTGTTCAACTATATTCAAAAGATTGGTATTAAAGATGATAGATTAGAAATTATAGATTTCTTGAAAAAGGAGTTATCCTTTGAAAGTGTATGCGGAAAATGGAAAGACGTGATGGAATCAGAAACTATGATAGTATCAGGTGACAAGAATTTTCAAACTCCTATTGTTATGTTTCATGATATTAATAATTCTTTTACAGGAATAGATTATGAAAAAAAAGCATTTGAAAAATTAGTAGAGCTTGTTGATTCAAAAGGTTTTAGATTAGTCTCTTACGATGAATACAAAAAATCTGAAGATAAAAGCAATCTAATTATTTGTACGTTTGATGATGGTTATGAAAACGTTTATTTGAATGCATTTCCTATCATGAAAAAATTTAATTTCACTGCGACTGTGTTTATATGTCCCGATTTATTAGGGCTGGATAATAGTTGGAATCACAGAGATGGAATTATAAGATATCAAATGAATTCTAAACAAGTATGTTTTTTAGTCGAAAATGGTTGGGAAATTGGTTCTCACGGATTAAATCATATTAATATGGAACGATTAAGTCAGACAGAATTAGAAAATAATCTATACGAATCTAAACGACAGATAGAGGAATTAATTAATAAAAAATGTCGTTCATTCTGTTATCCGTATGGACTTTTCAAGCCATATATAAAAACTGTTGTAAAAAAAATTTATGAAGTTGCTTTCTCTGTAGATTGCGGTGGAATAGATTTTGAAAAAGATACATTTCAAATTACTAGAATTGTTCCAGAAGAGTTAAAGAGTTTTTTATTAAATCTAAGGTAGAAACTATGAAGATATATGGAATATTTAGAGGATTTCCTGGTTTAGGACGTGTCGTTTCTGGTGTGAGTATTCTAAAACGATTAGAGAAAGAAGGATATGAAATAAAAGCTTATACATATCTGCAAGGACTAGAATTACTACGTCATTATGAAATACCATTAATTATAGAAGAACAACCTGTTCATCCACATATTATGGTTATAGGATTAAATCCTATTAGTAAGGAAGGAGGAATATTAATAGAAAGGGTTGTAAAGGACAATCCGGACTTGGTTGTTATTGATGGAGAACCATTATTAACCAGCACGTTATCTTATGTTTATCCAAAGGAAAGAATAATTAGTTTATTAAATCCGGCTGATATTATAAATAAATCTTTACCATTATCATCTCAATTATTCTACAGGTATCATTATTTGGCCGTAGGAACATCTATTATTCATGGACTTACTGTCGGAAACTATAATGAAATAGGGAAGCTATATAATTGTAATATATTCAGTATAAATACTATATTAAGAAATGAAATTATAAATCTTAAAAATAATATTGAACCTAAATATATGGTAGGAATAATAGGTGGTGGATGTTCTAATTGTTCTAAAAATTTTTTTGATTCATCAAAACGAATGATTAATAAAATTATTAAAATTGCTAAAGAATTGCCTGATGAACAGTTCAAAATATATTGTAATGATAAGCTTTTAAGTGAGAATTTGGAAGAAATTAATAATATTGAGATTTTCAAGGAATTTGTTTCTCCGATTGAAATATATAAAAATGCAAAAATTGTTATTTGTCGTGCTGGAAGAAATACATTAAGCGAAATTTCTTTCTTAGGAATACCTACTTTACTATTTGCTGCAAATGATGAATTTAGAACTGCAGAACAGAATAAGAATATTATTGATGTGAAAAAATATTTCAATGAAGTGGATTCTATTTCACTTGATGAATCTGAAGTAGCAATCTGTCAAAAAATCAAAAATCTTTTAGGTAAAAAAAATATTAAAAGTACATTTGTACCAGGAAATGAAATTGTTATTGATGAAATTAACATATTAATGGAGAAATACTGTGGATAAAGAGGAATTTCAACTAAAATTAAATGAAAGTATCTCAAACTATTTATCTAAAACCGATTTGTTTAATGCAAGAAAAACAGTTTTGTTATGTACGAATGAAAATAAAGATTTATGTTTGTCTTCATTAAAAGAAAATTCTTGTTATGTTGATGAGCTTGAATTAATACCAAAAGAAGAGTTCGACAATTCAATAAAAAAAATAGATAATTCAAAAAATTATTTTATATCGTACGAATTAATTAACGAGAAATATTATTTAAATCTCCTTTCCAAAATAGATAAAGATCATTTATATATAGGACCAACTTCAAAAGGTTATTTTGATTTGTATGAGAAAAGACAAAAGATTTTTGATAGTTTAGAGAATATAACTGAGGTATATAATTTATTAGCAGATCAAAAATCCAGAACAACGTTTATTAATATTATTACAAGATTATGTTTACCCTATCAATTTCACTTCTATTATGAACCGGAGGACTTTCCTCAATATTTTGCTGATGATTTTAATTACTCTAATGAAGAAGTGTTTTTGGATGCTGGTGTTTGTGATGGCCAGAATATCATTGAATTTATAAAAATTGTTAGGAAATATAAAAAAATATATGGAATTGAGGCAGATACAGAAAACTTTTTGAAGTGTCAGAATAATTTGCGTTATGTTTCTAATTTAATATTGTTAAATAGGGCTTTGCATTCATGTTCTGAGAAACTATCATTTTTTTCTTCATCAAAGACTGGTAAAAAAGGAAATGCTCATGTACAGCCAGGTGGGGATATTGAGGTGCAAGGTATTATTGGTGATGATTTTGATATAAAACCAACTTTTATAAAAATGGATATTGAAGGTTCTGAAAAAGAAGCCTTAAATGGCTTAAAAAATACAATTGCAGAAGCTGCACCAAAACTTTCTATCTGCATATATCATTTTCAAACTGACTTTTGGGAAATCCCATTATTGATAAAGAAACTGAATCCTCGTTATTCAATAAAAATAAGGAATCATGAAAATATGCACAATTTGTTAGAATCAGTCTGTTATGCATTTATTGGAGATAAATAATGGGTGAAAGAATTAAAGATGTCGGTTCATTTTCATTGGGTTATGAAAAATTTACTATAGAATTGAATTCGGGAACTAAGCAAGAAAAATATAATATTCATATTCAGAATTCAAATTTGAAGTTATGTTTTAAGGATTATGATTTCATAAAATTTGCTGAAACATGTCTGATAGCAGAAAAAAGATTAGATTTTTATAAGGGGAATGAGTATGAGTAATCCTGCTGTAATTGAATTAGTAAAGACAATTATTGGAAATAATGATTTAAGTGTCGAAGATAATTTTGGAGAATCCATTCATTTACATTTAGGATACTTAAGAATGGATTTTACATTGCAAGAATATAAGAAATTTTGTTCTTTAATAAGAAAAACATTAGAGGTTATGAATGAAGACCTAGATTTACAAGATGTTTCTCCCCTAGATTTAAGTATTCCATATAAAAAAGATAGAGAAATAAATGGAGATAAAATAAATTACGTTCCTTCTCAACAAATATTAGAATTTTTTAAATTGTTAAATGAAAATAAAATTAATTATGCCATTATTAAAAATGATTGTGATGAGTATCCTTCAAATATTATATGTGGAGATGATGTTGATATCTTGGTTCATCCAGATCACTACGAAAAATATATTAATTTGTTAAAAGAAAATGGGTATAAATTTTTAAACGGTGAAAATAAAAAATATTTTTTCCTCTATAACTTAAGAGATGATTTGTATACAAAAAAATCAGATGCAATTTTTCATGCGTATGAAAAATTATCTTGCAACAGTTTTACCAATATGGGTATTGCTAAAATTCCATTAGATATAAAAATCCAAGAATATATTTGGACTCATAAAGTTTGGGATAGTAAAAACAATTGGTATATTATGGATGATTGTGTAATTCTGTTATATCTAATTATTAGATCCACTTTCGATAAAGGATGTTTTAGAAAAAAATATATTATTGAGATAGAAAAACGAAAACATCTTTTTAAGAATTCAAATTTTAGAAATTTATGTAAGTTAGTTTATTATAAATTTACTGATGAACTAATTTCTTTGTTAGAGAATGAAAAATACGAAGAAGTTTTTTCTCGGTTTATTAAGTTTAAAAACTATTGAAATGATACAATAAAAATGTAGCAGCCACACTAACTGCAACCGCAACAGAAATTGTGGCTGCCAGAACCTGCATTACTAAAGTCATCAATTCGTTCTTTTTGCCAACTTCTTTGTTGCCCAATGCGCAAATATAGGAAAAGGATTCCCCAAGGAGTCATTACTATGGAAGCAAGCGCTAGAAGCCTAAGCTTTTTAAAATTTTCGTAATTTATTTTCGTAAAATTGCAAATTTTCGTAAAATGTGCTAATATTTTCGTAAAAAGATGTTTTTGGAGGAAATCATGCAGGAATCCGAGTTAATAGAATTAATTACGAAAATAAAGGAAAGAAAGACTGAGACTTCAAAAATAGAATTCAAGAGTTCCAAAGGTGGTGTTCCTGAAAAGCTTTATGACAGTTTTTCAAGTTTTTCTAACACTGAAGGCGGAATCATCATTTTTGGAATTGATGAAAAAGCGGGCTATAAGGTTTGTGGCATCCAGAATCCTGATGAGTTGGAAAAGAAGGTTGTAGAGCAGGCAAAAGAAATGGAGCCTGTGGTTAGGCCCCTGATAAGCTTTTGTGAATATGAAGGAAAGATTGTTGCGTCTGCAGAAATTGCCGAGATGGATTCTGTAAGCAAACCCTGCTATTACACAGGAAAGGGAAAAAGTAAGGGTTCCTATATTCGAGTTGGAGATGCTGATTTACCAATGACAGAATATGAAATTTACAGCTATGATGCATTCAAATACAAGACGGAAGATGAACTTAGAACAAGCAGACGAATAGATGATTCCATGATTGACCAGATTCAACTTGACGGATTTATTGCAAAAGCAGTTTCTGTTAAACCAAATCTTGTTAATATGGACAAGAAAACACTTGTTACATTGAACGGCCTTTCAGATAAAAATGGAAGTCCGACTGTTTGCGGGATAATGCTTTTTGGAAAGTATCCCCAGTATCTTTCCCCGAATCTTGATATTGTTGCCGTAGTTTGTGCTACAAATAAGTATGCGGATGAGTCAGCGACTGGAGAGCGTTTTCTTGTAAACAAGAGACTTGACGGAACTATCCCCCAAATGCTGGAAAGCGCGCTCGCTTTTGTTCAGCAGAATATGAAAATTTCTACCGTAGTTGATGAAACCGGGCACCGCAATGATATTTACGAATATCCGGTAAAAGCCATTCGCGAGATTATCCTGAATGCACTGATTCATCGTGACTACAGTATTCATACAGAAAATGATCCTATTCGCATAGAAATGTATCCTGACAGAATAGAGGTTTCTAACCCAGGTGGATTATATGGTCGTCTTACGCTTGATGAGCTTGGAAAAACTAAAGCCGATGTAAGAAATCCCTTTATTGCGGCAGCCCTTGAAATTTTAGCTACTACAGAAAACCGATATTCTGGTATTCCTACTATCTATGCAGAAATGAAAAAAGCGGGATTGCTTGAACCAAAATTTGAAAATATAAGGGGGACTTTTAAGGTCACTTTGTATAACGAAAAAAATACTGATAACCGGTTTAAAGATGAGATAATTGATTTTTGCGGAAAACCGAGGAGCAAGGGAGCCCTTGCCAGAAAATTTGGCTTTGACGAAAAGCATCCGGCTTATTTTATGAAGAATTATATCATTCCTCTTATAGAAGAAGGAAAACTAAAATACACGATTCCAGAAAAACCGAAAAGCAAAAACCAGCAGATAGTAATTGCGCAATTTTAAAAGAATTGCTTGGTAGAAAAATACCATTGCAAACAATGTGTTTTATAATTTATTGTTTCACAAACAATTATAAATATTTCCCCAAACATCCCCAAATTTTAAGGATTCTGTCCCAAAAAAAACAGAATTTTATTTTTTTTACTTGATATTAAAAAAATATCATATTATAATAAAGATATACTAACTATAAAGGAGTATCTTTATGAAAAAGCTACACGCTATCGCTTTTGTTACTTCTGTATTGTTCTTGGGATTCTTTGCAGTGGGTTGTGGTTCTACACCAGCACCAGAAACTGTAGATGAAACAGTAGAAGATACAGTTGAAGAAACAAGCGAAGAAGTTTCTGTTGAACGTCCATCTGTTTCTGGTTCTATCCAGGGCACATGGTACGATGAAAAGTATGACTGCGACTGGACTCTCGATGTTGGTGCATCAAACAAGTCAATTACTCTTCGCGATGCAAAGTCTGGTTCTTTGATTTACAAGTTCACAGAAAACAACACACAGAACTTTGACTTCCAGGCAGGTTCAGACGGCGTCACAGTTCAGTTTGACTGCGCTGCAAAGAACCGCAACTACAAGTTTAAGAAGGCTGTTAGCTTGTCAAAGGACTTGGATATGGACATCTACAACTCCAAGTACAACACACGCCATCAGACTGTTATTACTTACAAGGGATACAAGGTTGAAGAATAGTCAACTTTGTGTAGCATAATCTGCTGCATAAACCCAAAGGGCAGTGGTCGTGAGAAATTGCGGCCGCTGCTTTTTTTTTACTTATTATAAAGCGTGAACCTGGATGCTTTAGGGAGATTCTAAAAATGAAAAATGTATTTGTGCGTGTTTTGTTGCTTTCTGCCGCCTTAAGCCTATTTCTTTGTGCCTTAACTGGTTGCAGCAAAAAGGGGGCAAGGAAACTGAACGAACCGCTTACAAAAGAAAATCTTTGCGTGGGGTTTGTTTACATAGGCTCCATAAATGACCAGGGCTATACCCAGGCACAGGACCAGGGACGCTTGGCTCTTGTTGCGGAAGGAATCAAAACTAAGTACGTAGAAAACGTGTCGGAAGATGAAGGCTGCGAAAAGGCAATCCGAGACCTTATAGAACAGGATTGCAACGTAATATATACAACATCATACGGCTTTATGGACAGCACCATAAAAGTAGCACAGGAATTCCCCTACATAAAGTTTGGGCATTGCTCAGGATACAAGCGTGCGGCAAACGTTTCCACCTATTTTGGACGCGCATACGAAGCAAGGTATCTTGCCGGTATTGTTGCCGGAATGAAGACAAAATCAAAGAAGATAGGCTACGTGGCGGCATTCCCCATCCCCGAATGCATCCGCGGAATAAACGCATTTGCGCTGGGAGTTCAGTCTGTAAAGCCGGATGCAACTGTAGAAGTTGTTTGGACAAACACTTGGTTTGACCCCAACCAGGAGCGCCAGGCAGCTTTGGAACTTTTGGAAAAGGGCTGCGATGTTCTTGAACAGCATCAGGATTCAACTGTTTCTCAGATAACAGCCCAGTCAAAGGGAGCTTTTGCCATAGGCTACAATGTAGACACGCCGGAAGCTGCACCAAAGGCCTACCTTACGGCACCAGTATTCAATTGGTCAATATTTATCCTTGACGATGTTCACAAGATTCTAGACGGAAGCTGGAAAAGCCGTGCATATTGGGAAGGTCTTGCAGCCGGAATGACGGATTTGGCACCCCTTAGCCCGCTTTGCGCACCCGGAACACAGGAAAAAGTGGACGAAGCAAAGGCAAGCATCATAAACGGATCGCTTAAGATTTTTAAGGGCCCCATCTACAAGCAGTCTGGAGAGTTAAAAGTTGCCGACGGATTCAGGATGAATGATGACGACATCTGGAACATGGACTGGTTTGTAAAAGGTGTAATAGGTACGCTTCCATAATTGACATGCTTTGAGTAAAATTTGATTAATTCCTTTAAATTAAGTATAATATACGCATTATGTTAGAGCTTACAGTAAATCCTAATTCGGCAGTGGCCATAACTTCTTCCCTTAAGAAAATAAAGGAAATGATTATGACCGGAGCCGTACCCAAAGATACTCCAATCCACCTGACACTAGAACCGGGGATTTACAAAGAGACTGTCCGCTACAATATGCCCAACCCGCTTATCTTGGAGAGCGTGCCTGGAACAAAGAATACGGACTGCGTAATTCAGGCAGACAACTGCGAAGCTTTTCACAAGGGGCTGGAAAACCGTGCCGTCTTTTATTTGGGCGCACTTGCAACAAACGTTACGCTTAAGAATTTTTCCATAATCAACATGCACAACAAGTCTATTATGGAAGGAAACATTCTTCCCGATGCAGCGGAAGCCCTGGTCTGGGACAATGCTACAGGAACTTTGTTTGCTGAAGGCCTCCGCTTGGAAGGTAGGCAGAACACCCTTTGCGCAAAAGGCTATGCCTGGTTCAAGGACAGCTACATTACCGGTGACACGGATTTTATTTACGGTGATGCGGACACAGTTTTCTTTGAAGGTTGCGAAATTTGCATAAGAAAGGACAACCGTGGGGACTTTGACGGCTACGCTGTAAAGAGTACTGCCATGGCAAACAAACCAGGCTTTGTTTTCTCCGACTGCCGCTTTACCGGAGAAAAGCGCAAAAAGAACAACATCTACATTTACCGCACGGAAGGCCACGGAAAGCCAACCTCTTTCAAGTGGTGGGACAGCGTTGCCCTATTGAACTGCTTTGTTAGCGAATACTACAACCCCGAATTTGGCTGGGATGACGACATGAGCCTTCCAGTCTACCCGCGTGGCAATGCAAAAAACGGCTGGCGCGAATACAACACAAAAATTGTTTCCAAAGCGGGAAAAGTTACCGAAGCCGATACAACACAGCGCAACATAAAGAGCTATACCCTTACAGACGACGACTTCTTTGCCCTTTATGCAAGCCGCTACCTTATTTTGCACGACACGCCCTTTGTAAAAATTCTGGATAACTAGAAGGAATATTTTCTTTTGCAGCCCCGCTAGGCTTTGTCTACTCCAAGTCCAAAGAGGGCAAAGTCTGCGCGGACTGGGTCTTCTGGAAAGTATTGCCTCATTTTGTCCGTAAGCTCAACTGCGGTTTTTAGTGAGGCAGCACGGCACTTTCCGGAAGATGCCGGCGGTAAAAAGCCAAGCCTTGTTGCTTCCTGCATAACATGTGTGTCCAGGGGAATTAAAAGATCCGTCTTTTTGTACCACTTCCAAAGCCCCATGTCTACCGGGGAAGAATCCCTTACCATCCAGCGCAGGAACATTTGAAGCCTCTTGTCTGCGGAAGACTCTCCGTGGGGAATAATGGAACATTCCTTTGGAAAAAAAGATGCAATCACTTTAGAAAGAAGCGGGCAGCCGGAATTTGCCCTTGCAGTTTTTCTTGAAAAAGAATCCGCATCTTTGTAGGCTTTCAGAAATTCAGCATGAAAAAAATCACCCAGGCTCGAAGATTGTTTCAAAATGGAGGAAAGCACGTCAAAGAAAATGCGCATAGTCCTAAAAGAAAACATCCTGTAAAAAGATTTGTTTGATTCCAAAAAAAACGTTTTGTAGCCGCCGTCAAGAACCCATTTTGCAGGCCAAGAGCCCGCTTTGTCTAAAATCATCTGGACATGGCTTATTATTTGGTCGCGTCTTCCAAAAGCAAGGTTTGCCGCAAGAAAGGCAACAAGTTCTATGTCTTCTGTGGCAGAAAAGCGGTGCATAAACTGGGAAGGGTCATTTTTTATAAAATCCGCGTTTTCGTACTTGTCTGCCAGGTCCAGCATCTGTTTCTTGCCTGCAATTCCTTCCGGTAAAAAATCCATCTTTGACCTCTTTCTTTTTTGGAGCGCATGCCTTTTTTACCTCCTGCCTACAATGCAAAGCGCAAGTGCCAATTGTTACCCGCTTTCCAGGGTTCCGGGGCCCCAACCCCTCCATTGCTCCACTCTGTTCCGCAACCCGCCTTCGGCGGGCCCTTCCAATCGGGGCTAGGCTTTTATATGCAAAAATTCTGCCACTTCTGCGGGCAAAAAAATTGCCTGTACCATCCAACGGACAGATACAGGCTAAAGGAGGCGGAAATCATAAAAAAAACGATTTCCAAAAATGCATAATTAAATATTATCTGAAATTCCCTTTGTTGTCAAGGGAAAAATTCTGCTAGTCGGACAAATCTGCATCCAGGTTCATGTGGATTTTAAAGTCCGGGTATTTTTGGCAGATTTTTTTGTGGATTTCTTTGAACTGCTCTTCGCGGTCTTTTGCATCAAAAGAAATGATTATGTCAAACTTTATGAGCTTGTCTTCTTTGCTAAGATAAAATCCGTGGATTTGCATTACGTCTTTGTATTGGTCCGTAATTTCCTTTATGCCCTCAAGGTACTTTGCGGCTTCCGAAGTGTCGCTGTTGTGCGAATAGATTCCTATTGCGGAAAGTGCCACGTTGTTTTCTTTGTAAATGGCGTTTGTAATTTTTATGGAAAGGTCGTCTATTTCTTTTGCGGTCATGTTCTCCGGCACTTCTATGTGAACAGAGCCAATCATCCTGTCCGGGCCGTAAGAGTTAAGGCTTAGGTCGTAGGCTCCAAGGACATTTGGAAAAGCTGCAATATTTTTTTTAACGTTCCTAGAAAGCTCCTTGGAAATGCGGCTGCCAAGAATGTCGTCCAGGGTGTCCTTTAGCATTTCTATTCCGCTTTTTAAGATGAAGAGGGAAATTATGCAGCCAATGTATGCTTCAAGAGAAAAGCCCGTAAACTTTGCAATTAGCGCGCCTACCAAAACTCCTGCAGAAAGAAAGGCGTCGTTTCTTGCGTCTTCACCGGATGCAATGAGCGATTTACTGTCCGTGTCTTTTCCCTGCTTCTTTACCCAGGCACCAAGGATGAATTTTACGAATACCGCTGTGGCAACGATTGCTATGGTTACGGTAGAGTATTCTGCTTTTTGCGGATGAATTATTTTTACGATTGATTCTTTTAGCGAAGTGAATCCTGCGTACAAAACAATTGCCGCTATTATTGAAGCGGAAAGATATTCTATGCGGCCGTAGCCAAAGGGGTGCTTTTTGTCTGCCGGTTTAAGAGAAAGCTTTGTCCCGATGATGGTTATTATAGAAGAAAGTGCGTCAGATAAATTGTTTACCGCATCGAGTATTATGGAAATTGAGCCGGCGACTAGGCCCGCTGCTGCCTTAAAGGATGCAAGCACAACGTTTGCCGCAATGCTGATTATGGAGACTGCTACTATCTTTTTGTCCCGCTTTTGTTCTTTTGGATTGTTTTTCATATTCTGCCTATCATATTAAAATTCTGCGAAGGTTCTGTCAAATTCTTCTTCCAGCCACAGGGAAATTTTTTCGCTTACATTGCGGATTTTTTCTGCCCTCTTTTTGCCGGTTATGGAACATTCCCATACAAGGCAAACCCGCCAGCCTTCTTCTATAAGTTCTTGGATTTCTTTTGCGTCCCGCTCTCGGTTGCGCTTTATTTTGTTGACCCAAAATTCGCTGTTGGTCTTGGGGATGTGGTATTTTGGGCAGGCCTTTGCAGAATAAACTTTTTTCTTTTGCGAAGGATTTTTTAGGCTCAAAAGCTTTTCCACTGCAAAGGGGACGTGTCCGTGCCAAAAGCAGCCGTTTACAAATATTATTGCGTGGTAATGCGGCAGAACAATGTCCGGTTTTCCTGCAAGCCGGGCATCGTTTTTTCTAAAGCGGAATCCCAATTTGAAGAGGGCAGAGCGCACGGCCCTTTCTGGAGCGGTGTTTGTGCTGCGTATGGCGGCCATGTTTGCGTGCCTTTGCTCTAAAGTAGCCCTGTCCATTGGAATTCCTGCCTGCTGTAAGGATGCTTATTTTGCTCCCCATTCCTTGTAGTAGGCATCTATTTCTGCCTTTATGGAATCGGTTATGAGCCCTCCCGGTGTGTGAAGGTATTCAACCACTTCCTGCATGGAAACTATTGCGCGTGCCGGAAAGCCGTATTTTGCCGTAATTGTGTCCAAGGCGGATTTGTCTGTGTCCAGGGCTTTTTCCATGCGGTTAAGGCTTACCATTTCCCCGATGATTTTAACATTTCCCTGTGCCATTACGATTGGGTAGGTTTCTTCTATAGATTTGCCGGATGTGGTTACGTCTTCTATGATTACAACCCGCTCCCCGTCTTTGATTGGGCTGCCCAATAGGGAACCTTTGTCTGCACCGTGGTCTTTTTCTTCCTTGCGGTTTGAACAGTAGCGCACTTCCTTGCCGTATAGCTTTGAGTATGCGATTGCCGTTGTTACCGCCAGGGGAATGCCCTTGTAGGCGGGGCCAAACAATACGTCAAAGTCGTCACCAAAGTTTGAGTGGATTGCCTTGGCATAAAATTCACCAAGCTTGCTAAGCTGGCTGCCTGTTACATAGGCACCTGCATTCATAAAGAAGGGGGATTTGCGCCCGCTTTTTAGCGTAAATGAACCAAATTTGAGCGCATTGCATTCAACCATAAAATCAATGAATTCTTTCTTGTAATCTTCCATGGAAAACATCATAGCGCATCTATAAAAAATGTGCAATTTATAATCATTCCCGTGACGTGGGAATGGGCTTGAAGTAAGATTTAGTCAAGACTTGCAAAGATAAGGAGGATTCTGCTATGAGAAAGAAATTTGCTGTTTTGTCTGTGTTGGTTTTGTTTTTTACAAAGGCTTTTGCCCAGAAAGACTATTCCCAGATTTCTCCGCGCATACACCGGATGATTGTTGCAACAGTTAAGGAGGCTCAGGCGAATGTCTATGACTACAATCTTGACGGAACGGTTAACTGCCGCGACTATTCATGTGTATTTAAGATAACCTGGGACAGAAAGTTTCCGGCGGAGGCATACCGCTGCATTCTTGTGCGGAACACTCCTCCAAATGAGGTAGGGCATCTTTTTGTAAATATATTGGATGATAATTCCTGCTATATTGATGTGGAACCACAGGCATATTCCCCGCAGCATTATCTTATGGCGGAAAACTGGCCTAAGGACAAGTATAGTAATACTGCGTACAGCTATTACAATGAGACTGACTATTGGCTTTCTGAACCAAGGGGCTTTGCCATGGCAGAACATAGTGGCCGTTCTGGAAATTCTGGTGCTTCTTATTACAGTAGTGCTTCTTCTGCCGGAGACTCCGGTGAGAATGCTGGCAGCGGATATTTTTCCCTTGGTTATATGGGAAGTTTGAGCTTAGAAAATTCTTCCGATTCTGGCTTGCTGAATTTTCAGAAATACGGAGTTGAGCTTGCCTTTGAAACGCCTTTTTATGAGGACGGCTTTTTCCTGATTTTTGCCGCAGATTACATTACGGACGGAGAGGGTGAACATGAGGAGCAGGCTTTGCTTACCGGTCTTGATGTGGGCTACTGCGTGAATTCTATTATTCAGCCCTATGTGGGGACTTTTGCCGGAGTAAAATGGACAGACACTTTTTCTTTGGAGAACATTGGTTTTGCGTGGAAAGTCTGTGCTGGCAACCGCTTTTCTTTCTCGTCATTTATAGTGCGGGCAGAAGTATCCTATTGTTCTGTTCTAGAAGGGACGGCTATGGTAGCGATAGGAATTGGGCTTTGAGGATGCAGCAGAAAAAAGCGCGGCAGGCACTGGAGGGGCGGTTGGGCAGCGGATGATTTAGCTGGATTCAAAAGGCAAGTGCCGCATTATTTAAAGAAAAAAAACTTGACTTATGGCTATTGTTAATTCAGAATTGAGGGTGGAATATTTTTAAAGTGAGGAAAGTTTATGTATTTGGCGAAGGATGAACGCTATGACACTATGGTTTACAGAAAATGTGGGGAGAGCGGATTAAAGCTGCCTGAGGTTTCTCTTGGACTTTGGCACAATTTTGGGGACAATTCAACTTATGCGAACATGAAGCAGATGATTTTTACTGCTTTTGACAACGGTATAACCCACTTTGACCTTGCAAACAATTACGGTCCTGTTGGCGGGGCGGCAGAAAGCAATTTTGGAAAGATTCTGCACGAGGAGCTGCCGCACTACCGCGACGAGATGATTATAAGCACAAAGGCAGGCTATACGATGTGGCCGGGACCTTACGGGGACTTCGGAAGCCGCAAGTACCTGCTTGCAAGTCTTGACCAGAGCCTAAAGCGCATGAATCTGGATTACGTTGACATTTTTTACCACCACCGCATGGATAAGGATACTCCGCTTGAAGAAACCATGGGTGCTCTTGCCCAGGCTGTTAGTAGCGGAAAAGCCTTGTATGCCGGGCTTTCAAATTATGACGGTGCAACTCTAAAAAAGGCGGCTGCAATTTTGGATGAACTAAAGGTTCCCTTTGTGATTAACCAGAACCGCTATAATATTTTTGACCGCGAAGTGGAAAAGAACGGCCTTAAGAAGACTGCGGCAAAACTTGGCAAGGGAATTATCTGCTTTAGTCCGCTTGCCCAGGGGCTTTTGACTGACCGCTACATTAACGGCATTCCGGAAGATTCCCGCATAAAGACGGACGGACGCTTTTTAAAGGAGTCAAACCTTACCAAAGAGAAGCTTCTTCAGATAAAGAGACTGAACGACATTGCGCAAAAGAGGGGGCAGTCGCTTGCCCAGATGGCGCTTGCCTGGCTCTTGAAGGACGGTGATGTTACAAGCGTTATAATTGGGGCTTCAAAGACTTCGCAGATTTTGGACAACATTGCGGCTCTTAGGAACACAAAGTTTTCTGCGGCGGAACTTTCTGCTATAGACAAGGCTTCGATTTAAGTGCAATTTGTTGCCGTGGCCTTTAGGGGTCACGGTGTCTTTTGTTTGTGGGAACTTGGCCGTGTTGCGTGGGGGCTTTAGCCGAGGCGGCTTATCCGTGGGGATAGAATGTGCGAAGTAAGTCCATTCTGCCTGCGGTCTTGAGGGCTTCTATTACAAGGCCTTTGTTTTCCCTTTTGTTGAACTGCAAGAGAGCCCTTTGCAGTTTGCGCTCTCGTGCACCGCGTGCGACGTAGACTTTTTGCAGGGAACCGTCGGCATTCTTTTTGTGGGGATTCAGTCCCGTCCAGTACATACATGTGGAAAGGCTTCCCGGCGTTGGGTAGAAATCCTGCACCTGGTCGGGGACAAAGCCTGTCTTTTTAAGATAGAGTGCAACTTCTATAGCCTCGTTAAGACCTGCTCCCGGATGTGAACATATATAGTAGGGAACAAGGTACTGCTTTTTGCCAAGTTCTTTGTTTACGCGCGCATATTCTGAACTGAATTTTTCGTAGAGTGAATGGCAGCTTTTTCTCATTAGTGCAAGGACAGAGTCGCTTACGTGTTCCGGGGCAACTTTAAGCTGGCCTGAGATGTGGTCTTTGCAAAGTTCGTAGAGGAAGGTTTTGTCTTTGTCCATCATCAGGTAGTCAAAGCGGATTCCTGAGCGGATGAATACTTTCTTTACATTTGGCAGGGACTTTAGCTTTCTTAGAAGTTCCACATAGTCCGTGTGGTCAACTTTTACGTTGGGGCAGGGGTTTGTTCCTAAGCAATCTCGCTTGGGGCAGGCTCCTCTTTTGGCCTGAAGTTGGCAGGCATCGTGGCGGAAGTTTGCGGTTGGGCCTCCTACGTCGTGTATGTAGCCCTTAAAGTCCGGGTCTTGTGTCATAAGTGAGGCTTCTTTTAAAAGGCTCTGGTGGCTCCTTGACTGGATTCTTCTTCCCTGATGAAAAGTTATTGCGCAAAAACTGCATGCTCCAAAGCATCCCCTGCAACTTGTAAGGCTGAATTTTACCTCTTCCAGTGCCAGTATGCCACTCTTTCCGTTTTCCGCAGGCTTGTCGTAGATTGGGTGCCATCTTCTTGTAAAGGGAAGCTCGTAGATTGCGTCAAATTCTTTTGTTGTTAGCGGAAGGGCAGGTGGCTCTTGTACTACATAGCGGCTTTCCGCTGCTTCTATAAGCGTGTGGGCGTTTATTGCATCCGTGTTTTCTTCCTGCACAAGATAGGACCTTGCAAACAGGTCTTTGCATTCTGCCGTGTCTTTGCAGATTTCTGCGTATGGGGGAAGCATTAGGGCCGGCTTTTTTTGGGAAGCGGGGTTGTCGCTTGCGGAAGTTTCTGTTTCTGTTGCCGGGGTGGCATCTGGTGCTTGCAGTGCGGGGATGTATTGCGGCAGTTCTTCTGCTTTTCCTGTGTACCAGCAGGTTCCCCTTATTCCGCGGATTTGTCTTACAGGAATTCCTTCTTTTAGCTTTGCCGCTATTTCAAGTATTGCGTGTTCACCCATGCCGTACATGAGCAGGTCTGCCTTGGAGTCAAGAAGGATTGAGCGCTTTATTGTGTTTGACCAGTAGTCGTAGTGGCTGAACCTTCTAAGCGAGGCTTCTATTCCGCCGATTAGCACAGCAACGCCCTTGTAGGCTTCGCGGATTTTTGCAGTGTACTTGATGATTGCCCTGTCCGGCCTTCTGCCTGCAATTCCTCCGTGGGAATAGGCATCTTCGGAGCGGGGCTTGTTGTTTGCGGTGTAGTTGCTTACCATGCTGTCCATGGCACCCGCGCTTACAAGAAAGGCAAGGCGGGGGCGGCCAAATTCCTTAAAGCTTTCTGCGCTTGTAAAGTCGGGCTGGGCAAGGAGCCCTACCGTGTATCCGTTTGCTTCTAGCAGCCGGCAGAGCAGGGCGGCGGCAAAAGATGCGTGGTCTACATAAGCGTCTCCGCTTACAAAAACAAAGTCAACCTCTTTTATGCCGCGCTTTTCCAAGTCCTCTTTGCAGATGGCAAGAAATTTGTTTTCCATAGACAGCTTGCTTAGACTAGCCTTGTAAGACTAGCGCGTGATGTTTACGGAAGAGAGTGAAATTTCCTTTTTGTACTTTAATGGCAGGTTTGGAGCGTATGATGTCTCCGGGAAGGAAAGGCCTGAATCAAGTACGAATGTTGGGTTTGAGCCCTTTTTGTTCAAGAGCTGGACTATAAAGTTGCCGGACTTTAGCGTGTTGAGAGAAACCTTCATCGGGATTTTTCCTGATGATGCGCTGATAGAATTTCCGCCTACAGGTGAAACATTTGCGAGTGTTTTTCCAGCAGTGTCCTGCAGTGAGCAAGAGTTGATGAGAAAGTTCCAGGCGGCGCTTCCTGCGTTTGCAACGTTAAGGTCAAAGTTCAGGTCAAGGTTAAGGTCAACTCCGTCAAATGTGTCTGAGCTAAGGCTGCGTCCTGCCAAAATTGATGCGGCTACCGTTGCTGCCTTAACAGGGTTCATTCCACCGTTTACCAGGGAGCTCTTTAGGTCGCCAAGTGTTGGCAGCTGAATCTTTGGGTTTGAAACGGAAAGACTTGGCTTAATTACAGGCACTTCAAAGCTCTTGCTGAAGGGAAGGGTAAGGTTCTGTCCTGCACCAAGGGCCTCGCTAAGGTTAAGGGATACATTGCCGTCGAATGTGAATGGAAGGGCCTTTTTGCTGCTTGAAGAAGATGCGCCCTTTGCCATGCTGATGATTTTGTCGTATGGAATCTTAAAGTTAACGCTGTTCGTCTTTGAACCCATTGCGGCAACGCTTATGCCTTTGTCCGTAACAATTTTTGCATAGGTTGAACTGTCCTGAAGTAGGTTTCCTTCCAGCTTGTCGATTGTGAATGCAACCGGATATGGGTTTGTGATTGAATAGTCAACATTGAATGTAATTCCTTCCAAATCCAGGGATTTGATTCCTACTCCCTTCATGGAAAGAGAGGGTGTAGCTAAAATTCCCGAAAGAGATTCGCAGGAAAATGTTATGACCGAAAGAATTGCAGCCAAAGCTCCGCAGAAAAATACAGATTTTTTCATAAAATAAACTCCTGTTTTTACGGTTTTTTAAGACTGTCTATATTTTAATGCCTAAACATAGGAAATTTCAAGACAAATAAAGTAAAATTCGCTATACTTCTACTTGGAGTATAATTTGAAGAGAATTCTGCCTGTATTGTTTTTTATTCTTGTCTGTATGGCAACGCTTGTTTATATGGGAAGGGCAATTCCCTCTTTTAGGGCCGACGTTTCCGAGAACAAAGGCATTTACAAGGCCATCCCCCTAAACCGCAGCCAGTTTTTGCGCCAGACTTATAACAATTGCGCCCCCTATTCAGCAATGGCGGTTATTTCTATCCTAAGAAAAAATATTATTGATCCTGAAAAGCTTGCTTCGGAAATAAACTGGAGGATGGAAAAGAATTTGACTTTCCCACAGGGGCTAGTGAACCTTTTGCATAATTATGATGTGGAAACCAAGGAATATGCAATGTCCCGTTATTCCAACGAGGAAAAAATCAACTGGCTAAAGAATATGGCAGATAACAATACGCCTGTTGTTCTTTTGGTAAAGCAGCATAATATACTTCATTTTATAACCTTGCTTGGCTATGATTCCCACGGCTTTATGTTCTATGACTCTATGCAGGAGCGCCGGGGTGAAAATTCCGAGATGACAAAAGTTGACCATCCCGAATATGAAGGCAACCGCTATTATTCAGCAGAAGAATTTCTTCCCATGTGGAATGAAGGGCATGTAGGCATTTTCTTTAAGAACTGGGCTGTCGTCTGTTACTAAGTCTGTTACTAAGATTGTTGCAAGATAAACAAAAGGAGATTTTTTATGGAATTTAATTCATTTGAAAGGACAGGAAGCAAGAGCACTGCACCTGTAGCGCGTGAGGCCGTAAACCGCAAGATTGCCCGCGAGTCTGCCGCAGAAGGAATGGTTCTTTTGCAGAATGACGGTGTTCTGCCACTTTCAAAAGATGAAAGCATAGCAATATTTGGCAGCGGAGCCAATCACACAATAAAAGGTGGAACTGGTTCCGGGGAAGTGAATGAGCGCGAGTGCGTAACCATACTTGAAGGTTTGCGCAATGCCGGTCTTAAAATAGAAAATGAGGACTGGCTAAAGGAATATGATGATTCATACCAAAAAGCCCGCCTTGAATGGAAGGACCGCATAATCGAAAGGTGCCACGGAAATACGGAATCTGTGGATTTCTTTGTTGCCCATGCAGAAAATCCTTTTAGGGCTCCAAAGGGCAGGGCAATTACAAAGCAGGACATTGGAAAAGCAGACGTTGCAATTTATGTCGTAAGCAGGATTGCTGGTGAGGGAAGCGACCGTAAGGAAGAAAAAGGCGACTACTATCTTAGCGATTCTGAAGAGCTTGAACTAAAGACACTTTCCTCCCTTGCAAAAAAGCTCGTCGTCCTTATAAATACCGGTGCCCAGATAGACATGGGCTTTATTCATTCCCTGCCGAACCTTTCTGCCATTGTGGACGTAAAGCAGCCTGGCATGGAGGGTGGAAATGCCGTTGCAGACCTTCTTACCGGAAAAGTTACCCCCAGCGGAAAGCTTACTGCAACCTGGGCAAAGAAATACTCTGATTTTCCTGGAGCCGCAAATTTTAGCTATAAAAACGGAAACCTTCAGAAGGAATACTATAATGAAGGAATTTTTGTTGGCTACAGATATTTTGACGCATTTGGCATTGATGTTGACTACCCGTTTGGCTTTGGACTTTCCTATACGGATTTTTCTATTAAATTCCTTTCTGTTGAATCTGGTAAAAATGTCCGCGTAAAATTTTCCGTTACAAACACAGGTTCAAAATTTGCAGGAAAAGAAGTTGTGCAGCTTTACGCTTCTTGTCCACAGACAGCACTTATAAAGGAAGAAAAAAGGCTGGTTGCCTTTGCTAAGACAGGGCTTTTAAAACCTGGTGAAAGCGTGGAAGTTGAACTTTGCTTTGAAACAAAGGACATTGCTTCTTTTGACGAGCAGAAGGGCGAATGGGTTCTGGAAAAAGGTCTCTATGCCTTGTCCTGTGGAAACAGCAGTGCGGATGCAAAGTTGTGCGCTGTCCTAAAAGTTGAAAATGACTTTGTGGTGGAAAAAGTAAACCATGTTTGCCCGCTAAAGGAAGAACTAAAATCTCTTGAACCCAAAAAGGATTTGTTAAAAAAGGCGGAAGAGGCATGGCAGGCAAAAGCTAAGGAACTTGGCCTGACACCTGTGGAATTTGTGCCCAGCATAGAAGAAAAGAAGCCTTATGCAGAAGATGAAAAAGATGCGCTTGCAAAGAAGATGGCGGCTACTCTAAATCGTGAACAGCTTATTACCTTTGTGCACGGTGTCTTTAACAAGGCAAAGGGAGCCACTGTAGGCGATGCGGGAAAGCGTGTTCCCGGTACGGCAGGCGAGACGACCGATGAATTGGTGGATTTGGGAATTCCTCCTGTAATAATGGCTGACGGTCCTGCGGGTGTGCGTGTTGTTCAGAAGTACGAGGTGGACAGGGCGACTGGAAAGCCATATTTTGACGGCCTTACCCAGTCAATGGCTCAGGGCTTTTTTGCCATGGACCACCACAGGCAGAATGTGGACGTTTACTGGCAGTTCTGCACGGCATTCCCAATCGGCTCCCTTCTTGCGCAGACATGGGACAAAGACCTGATTGCAAATGTGGGAAAAGCTGTTGCCGTGGAAATGGAAGAATTCCATGTTTCATGGTGGCTTGCTCCTGGAATGAACATACAGCGTAACCCCCTCTGTGGACGCAACTTTGAATACTTCTCCGAAGACCCCCTTGTAAGCGGAATTTGTGCATCTGCAATGACGGATGGGGTTCAGTGCGGAAACGGAACTGGCACTACAATCAAGCACTTTGCATGCAACAACCTGGAAGACAACCGCAAGGGTTCAGATTCAGTCTTGAGCGAGCGTGCATTGCGCGAAATTTATTTGCGCGGCTTTGAAATTGCAATAAAGAAGTCTCAGCCAATGGGATTGATGACTTCTTACAATCTTGTTAACGGAGTTCATTCTGCAAACAACTATGATCTTTGCACACAGGTTGCCCGCAATGAATGGGGCTACAAAGGCATGATAATGACCGACTGGACTACGACGGATTCGCTCGGCGGCAGTGAAGCCTGGATGTGTCCAAAAGTTGGCAACGATTTGATAATGCCGGGTGCCCGTTCTGATGAGGAAAGCATGGCGGCTGCATTGGCGGAAGGAAAGCTTACCGATGACGACTTGCGCTCATGTGCGGAAAGGCTTATCAATGTAATTTTGCGCACCAATGCCTTTAAGAATTCCGTTCCATACAGAGCAAGGTTCGGTTTTTAGAAAAAGCTTAGTGCAAGTTTTTTTATAGCATAGGCCACTCCGCTTTTGTCGCAGTCTTTTGTTACAAAGTGGGCGGCCTTTTTTGCTTCCTCGCAGGCATTTCCCATGGCAACAGAAGTAAATCCCGGAACAGTTAGCATGGGAATGTCGTTGCCACTGTCTCCAATTACCATGATTTCTTCATTCTTTAGCCCGATGATTTTTGCAATCTTTAAAAGCCCCTTGCCTTTGTCTGCTTCTATTGCAGTAACCTCTATGTAGTTGCCGTAGGGAATAACCTTTAGATTCCGGGGCTTTAGTTCTTCTATGATTTTTTCCCTTGCCTCATCGTCATTTGCAATAAGTGCTATTTCCTGGGCATTGTTGGTCTTTGCAAATTCATGAATGTCTTCTACTTCCATGCGTGTTGCGGAGATGTAGTTTTCCAGAGCCGTGCCCTTGAACTTTAGAAGCCTCTGCTTGTAGACTTGGGGATTTTCGTAGGCATAATTTTCCGTAAAGAATTCAACTGGTGTTTGGGTGCGCTTGGAAAGTTCCATCACAAAATCTACGTCTTCCCTGTTTAGCGTAACCTGACTTTTGCATTCAGGCAAATCTCTGCCGTTACAGTCGCTTACTACGGCTCCGTTCATGCTTACGACAAAGCGGGGCTTTAGCGCCAAAAATACATCCTTTGGAATTCCGTAAAAGGGGCGGCCTGTTACCGGTACAAATTCTATTCCCCGCTTGATAGCCTTTCCTATAATACGCAAATTCTTTTTGGAGACTTCCTTTTTTCTGTTCAAGAGGGTGTCGTCCAAATCTAAGGCAATTAGCTTTACTTTTGCTTTTGCAGTATTCTTGTTCATGGAGTGGATTATAATGAACTTGTTTACTTCTTGCAATTTTATAGACAATGCATAATACTTTTTTATCATGAATGAATTCTCAAGATTGCAGATGACTATAGGAAACGAAGGCTTGGAAAAGCTTGGCAAGTCTCGGGTTGCCGTCTTTGGCGTTGGCGGAGTTGGCGGCTACGTGGCAGAAGCCTTGGTCCGCAGCGCCATAGGTGCGATTGACTTGATAGACAATGACACCGTTAGCATTAGCAACTTGAACAGGCAGATTATAGCCCTTCACAGTACGGTTGGAAAATACAAGGTGGATGTTGCCAAGGAGCGCTTTTTGGACATAAATCCAGAATGCAAGATAAATGCCATCCGCTGCTTTTTTACAAGCGAAACTTCCTCCCAGTTTGATTTTTTAAGCTACGATTATGTTGTGGACTGCATAGACACCGTTAGCGGAAAGATTCAGATTGTAATGCAGGCAAAGCAAGCGGGAGTTCCCGTAATTTGCAGCATGGGTGCCGGCAACAAGATGAATCCTGCTCTTTTTGAAGTGGCGGACATTTACCAGACCAGCGTTTGTCCCTTGGCCAGGGTGATGCGCCGTGAGCTAAAAGAACGTGGCGTTGAAAAGCTTAAGGTTGTTTATTCAAAGGAAAAACCGATTCAGCCACAGTATACAGAAGATGAATTGCAGCAGATGATGGCAGCAGGTGCAAAAAGGGCTCCGGGAAGCAATGCTTTTGTTCCTGCAACTGCCGGTTTGTTGATTGCATCGGAAGTAGTAAAAGATTTGTTGCTCAAGGCATGAGGCCGGATTGGAAGGGCGCAAGTTGCCGTAGGCAATGGAGGCGAAAGCCGGAACCCTGGAAAGCCGTTCCACGATGAATACCTGTTCTTGAAAAAGATGATTGCAAAAGATAAAACTGCCGTCCAGAAAAATATTTTTTCTATAACTATTGCATATATTGGAAATATAAACTAAACTAACTTACTTTAGAAATACCATATTTGTACAAGGATAGGGTAAAGCCGATGCAAAATTCCTTTTACATTAGCCGTCAGGAAGAAACGGAGTCAAATGCGCGTTCTTATCCGCGCAAGTTTCCATTCGCTCTTGCCAAAGCGCAGGGCTCTTGGGTTGAAGATGTGGAAGGCAACCGCTACCTTGATTTTTTGTGCGGTGCGGGTACCCTTGCTTTAGGGCACAATGATGCAGAAGTGAATGCTGCCATGGTTGAGCTTATAACCTCAAATGCGCCGCTTCACACCCTTGACTTGACAACTCCAACAAAAGATAAATTCGTAGAGACTCTTCAGAATCTTTTGCCAGGTAATCTTAAGAACAATGCAAAGATTCAGTTTTGCAGCCCGGCTGGAAGCGATGCAGTTGATGCCGCAATAAAGCTTTGCAAAACTGCAACTGGACGCGGTACAATTGCTGCTTTTAGCGGCGGTTACCATGGCATGGGGCACGGTGCTTTGTCCGTAACAGGAAACCTTGGTGCAAAGGGCAAGATTCAGAACCTTATGGGCGGAGTTCAGTTCTTCCCCTATCCATATTCATACAGGTGTCCTTTTGGCTTGGGCGGAGATGCCGGTACAAAGGCTGCATGTGCTTATTTTGAGCGCTTGCTAAAAGACCCCGAAAGCGGAGTTCCTCTTCCTGCGGCCGTAATCATAGAGCCAATTCAGGGTGAGGGCGGTGTAATTCCGGCACCTGTTGAATTTTTGCAGACCGTGCGCCGTGTAACAAAAGAGCTTGGCATTCCCATGATTGCAGATGAAATTCAGTGCGGTATGGGAAGAAGCGGAAAACTTTTTGCTTTTGAATGGGCAGACATTGTTCCCGATGTTATTCTTATAAGCAAGGCTATTGGCGGAAGTCAGCCACTTTCCCTTGTTGTTTACAACAAAGACTTGGACAAATGGCAGCCGGGAGCACACGCTGGAACTTTCCGTGGCAACCAGCTTGCAATGAAGGCAGGAACCGTTACCCTTAACAGAATTAGCAAGCCCGAATTCCTTGCAGATGTAAAACGCAAGGGTGACTATCTCTTTTCTAAACTGGAAGAATTAAAGCAGCAGGTTAGCATTATTGGTGATGTTCGTGGCAAAGGCCTTATGCTTGGCATAGAAATTGTTGATCCCCACGGTAAAAAGGATAGCCTTGGTGCTCTTCCTGCATCTGGGGAAATTTGTGCCCAGGTTCAGAGGGAATGCTTTGCAAACCGCCTTATTATGGAAAAAGGCGGCAGGAATGGTGCTGTAATGCGCTGCCTCTGTGCCCTTAACGTAAGCAACGAAGATATAGACAAGATGATTTCTATTTTTAGTGCGGCTGTTAAGAAAATTGATGCCCAGGTAAAGAAAAACTAATTCAAGGCTAGCATTACTCTTTGTGCGGAGGAACTCATGGGATGTTTGCTTTCCCCAGAATCTTCGGATTTGGATTTATACAGGGAGACTGTTTTAAAGACAGCTGATGCAATTATCGCTTCCATAAAGGATGGAAAGGCCTATGCTGGTCCAGAACCCAGGGCATTGAACAAAATAATTTCGTCCTACGAGATTCTTCCCCGGTATGGAAGTGGCTTTGATTCTGTACTGGCAGACTTAAAGAAAGACGTGCTGCCCAATTTTTTGCGCACTTTTTCTACGGAATACATGGCCCACCTGCACAGCGCAGCCCTTCTTGAATCCCTTGCCGCTGAACTGATAATTTCTTCCTTTAACCAGAGCATGGACAGCTGGGACCAGTCGCCTGTTGCAACCGAAGTTGAAGAAGCCGTTACAAAATTCCTTGCCTCTCTTTATGGCCTTGCAGACGGGGCTTTTACAAGCGGCGGTTCACAGTCAAATTTGACCGGAATCCTTTTGGCCCGCGACTGGTACTGCAAAAGCGTCCTGAATCATGATGTGCAGAAGTTGGGGCTTCCCCAAAGCTATTCAAAGTTAAGGCTTTACACAAGTTCTGTCTCCCACTTTTCTATGGAAAAATCTTGCCATCTTTTGGGGCTGGGCTATAATTGCGTAGTAAAAGTTCCTGTTACTAAGAATCAGAAGATGGATTTGGACGAGCTTGAAAGGTTGATTCAAAAAGACAAAAGCCAAGGAAATCTTCCTTTCTGCGTAGTTGCAACAATCGGAACAACGGACTTTGGTTCAATCGATGAAGTTGAAAAAATCAAGGAGATAACGGACCGCTACAATATGTGGCTCCATGCCGATGCCTGCTACGGAAGCGCTTTGGTTCTTTCTTCTAAATACAAGGAGCGCATGGGAAATCTTGGACTGTGCGATTCACTTTCCGTGGACTTCCACAAGATGTTCCTTTTGCCAATAAGCTGTTCCTGCATCCTGCTAAAAGACCCTTCGGATTTTGCCCCTCTTGAATACCATGCAGACTATCTTAACCGCGAAGAGGACGAGGCAGACGGCTTTACAAACCTTGTGGACAAGTCGCTCCAGACTACAAGACGTGCCGACGCTTTAAAAGTGTGGGTTTCCTTTAGGACAAGGGGAGCTGACGGTTTTGAGACAATCATCAATACGCTTGTGGAAAATGCGGCCTACACTTACGAAAAACTGAACGACGCATCATCTTGCAACTCAGGATTTTGCTTTGAAAGTGGGCCCAAGCCTCAGATAAGCTCTGTGGTGTTCAGGGTAAAAAAACAGGACGGAAGCTTTACTCCGCAAGAGGAAGACGAACTTAACAAAAAAATCCGCCGCCATCTTTTGCAGAATGAAGGCATTGTTATAGGGCAGACTGTTTACGATGAGCGCGTTTTCCTAAAATTTACGCTTTTAAATCCAAACGTAACGCATAAAAACTTGGACGGCATACTGGACACAATTTTAAAAAGCGCAAGCACTTATGGCCAACTTTAACCTTGCCCTCCTTTTAAAGCAACAAAAGGAATTCACTTTTGCGCAAAAGATAAGCTATGTTTGGCAGCTTAGCCTTCCTGGAATCTTTGCGCAAATTTCTTCTATAATAATGCAGTACATCGATGCCGCAATGGTGGGCAGGCTTGGTGCAAATGCTCCGGCGGCAATCGGGCTTGTTGCGTCTTCTACATGGGTGCTGGGCGGCCTAACAAGCGCAATGTGTACAGGCTACACTGTTCAAGTGGCACACGCTGTTGGGGCTGGAAACAAGAATTTGGCCAAGCATATTTTGTGTAGTTCAATTTTTATAGGCCTTATTTTTTCTTTGGCACTGGCATTGCTTGGTCTTGCAATAAGTTTTCCGCTTCCACTCTGGCTGGGTGCTTCCAAAGAGCTTTGTGGCGACGCTTCCTTTTACTTTTTGATTTTTGCCCTTTCAACACCGCTTTACATGCTTGTCTACCTGATGAGCGGAATGCTTCAGTGCAGCGGTAACATGAAGGTTCCCGGTTTTATGAATGTGCTGATGTGCATTCTGGACGTGGTCTTTAACGCACTTTTTATTTTTGGAATGAATCTTGGCGTAAAGGGAGCGGCTTTGGGTTCTGCTGCTTCTGCTTTGGTAACGGCTGTCCTTATTTTTTATTTTACGCTTTACAAGTCAGATTATCTGAATCTTAGGGGCTTTAGGGATAGCAATGTTTTTGACCTGCCTCTTTGCAAGAATGCCGTAAGAATTGCCATGCCTGTTGCAGTAGAAAAAGTTGCCTTTACCGGAGCACTTGTTGCCGTAACAAAAATAATAGCTCCTCTTGGGGCAGTTGCACTTGCTTCTAATTCCTTTGCGGTAACGGCGGAATCACTTTGCTACATGCCTGGCTACGGAATAGGGGAGGCTGCTACCACTTTAACCGGGCAGGCTACTGGTGCTAGACGCAAGGATTTGTCTCGCAGCTTTTCCTGGATGACGGTTTTGTTTGGAATGATTGTAATGGCTGTTATGGGCGTAATAATGTACTTTATTTGTCCAGCGGTATTTTCTTTGCTTACCCCAATAAAAGAAGTGCAGGCTCTTTCTGCAAAGGTTTTACGTGCGGAGCTTTTTGCAGAACCGCTTTACGGGGCATCCATAGTCTGTAGCGGTGCCTTGCGGGGTATGGGAGACACTCTTGTTCCCGGTATAATGAATCTCTTTAGCGTATGGGTTGTCCGCCTAAGCCTTTCCTTCCTTCTAATATCCAACTTGGGTCTTACAGGCATTTGGATAGCAATGGCAGTAGAACTCTGCTTCCGTGGCCTCATCTTCCTAACCCGCCTCTTAGTGATGACAAGAAAGTAGATGAGTGGTAAATCACTTCTCCACTCGACTAAATCCAAAATTTGATTATACTTAATTCATGCGTAAAAACATTTTCTTTTTGATTCTTACTTTTACCCTTTTGCTGGCACAGGCACTTTTTTGCCAAGAAAAAACGCCTTCAAAAGCTGCACCCCAAATTTCTGTAGAAAAAATAGGAACTTACCCTTGTGGCCGCCAGCCCAAACAGGTGCTTTTTTCTCCGGACGGAAAATTTATTGTCATGCCCCTTTTGGAAGACAACGGATTTGATATTTTTAGCGTGGAAGAAAAAAAAGTTGTAAAAAGAATAAATCCCCCGAATGCAAAAAAAGAAGGTTTTGCCGAAGGACTTTTTATACCTGCAAAGAATGCATTTTTTGTTTCGCAGATGACTACCGGAAACATTTATGAGTATTCATACCCTGGCTTTGAATTCCGCAGGACGGTTTATACCCATGGCAACTGGTCAAAGTTCATTGCCTGGTGCCCGGAAAAAAATATGGTCGCTGTTTCCAACTGGATTTCCAACGACATTTCTCTTTTGGATTATGATTCAGGAAAGCTTCTGGGCAAGCTAAAGACTGGCGCTGCACCAAGGGGCATGGTCTTTTTGGACGGAGGAAAAAATCTTCTGAGCCTTTCCTTTGATTCTGGTGTTATAGAAAAATTTGAAGTTGATTCATTCAAAAGAATTGATTCAATAAAGATTCCCAAGGCATGCATGAGGCACGTGATTCTTTCTAAGGATTCAAAGTATGCCTTTATTAGCGACATGTACAACTGCAAGGTTTACAAGCTGGAGCTTGCGGCCTTTAAGATTGTGTCATCGGTAAAGATTTACATCAACCCCAACACCATAGACTTGTTCACTTCCGGGGGACATTCCTTTATCTTTGCTTCCACCCGCGGCCCAAACAACCCAAAGGACTACACAAAGCGCAGCCCTTCAAACGGAAAGATTCACATAATAGACGCAGATACAATGTCGATTGTAAAAACATTCTACGGCGGAAACCAGCCCACAGGCCTTGACGTAAGCCCAGACGGTTCGCTGCTTTGCTTTTCTAATTTTCAGGATGCAAACATAGAGCTATACAAAATAACCTGTGAGTAAAAATAAGAGATAACGCAATGGAGAATATGATGAAAAAGATAATGCCAACAGCTGTACTTGCCACCATCTGCCTTTGTGCGGCCAGCCTTTTTTTTACTGGTTGTAAAAAAGACCAGTCGCTTAACGAGCGGAGCATGTATTTTTGGAAGAGCAGCTTAAAGCTAGACCAGGAAGAAAAGTCTTTTATAAAAAAGCACAATGTAAAAAAAATCTATGCCAAGTTTTTTGATGTTGTTGAATCAAACAGCGGCAAAATAGATGAATATGGGCTGTCACCAATTGCAACTCTCAAGTTTGAGGAAGAGCTTCCAAGCGGCGTGCAAATTGTTCCGGTCGTGTTCATAAGCGAAAGCTGTCTGGATGGCAACAGCAAATACTATTTTAAATTTGAATTGCCAAAGCTTCTTTCCTACCGCGTGCTCCAGATGTGCGAAACCCATGACATTCCGGTAAAAGAAGTTCAGATAGACTTTGACTGGACGGAAACAAACCGCGAAGACTATTACGAAATGCTTGAAGAATTGCGCAAACTCCTTGCGGAAAAAAATGTAGCGCTTTCCGTTACGGTACGCCTCCACCAGCTAAGGATGGAAGAGCCGCCCTGTGACAGCGGAGTTCTGATGCTTTACAACACCGGCAACTTTAGGGACATCAACTGCAAGAATTCAATTCTTTCCTATGAAGATGCAAGCCCTTATATTAAGAATCTTTCGTCTTACAAACTGCCGCTCAGGCTTGCTTTTCCAAACTTCAGCTGGTACCTCTGCTTTAAGGGTAATGAATTTGCCGCCATTTCCTACAATGTGGACACCAGTGACAAAAAATCATTTAAGGACAAGGGAGACGGAAGTTTTTCCGTGCTGCAGGAAATCTATCTTAAAAACTGCTCGCTTACGGAAGGAGATACAGTCCGCTACGTAAAAGCTGATTTTGAAGAAATTTCAAAGGTTTTGGAAGAAATAAAGCAGGTGAACAAAGACCTTGCCAGCAACAACATTCTATTTGACTTGAACAGCCGTAACCTTAAGAACCTTGGGGGAAGTGAATATGAAAAGATTTTTAACTAGTGCTATTTTTGCAACGGCCATGGCATTTTCCTTTGCATGTGGCCCATATTGGATGACTCCTGTAGACTTAAAGTCCCTCTACAACGTAACCCCTAGCTGCAACAATAAAGTTAATTTCTATACCAGCGTATATTGGACAAACTATAACGAGATTGGTGCTACGGAAAGCGACCTTAACAAGCTGATTGCGGAAGGTTCCCAGGCAATAGAAACCAGCGTTAACCCGATTGCAAAGGCTTTGCGCCAGGGCGGGAACAAAGAAGACATCGAGTACTTCAAGATTCTATGCGATTACTATGCCAAGGGCTGCGTAGACACCAAAAAGATGCAGGAATACGGTGACTGGTATTACCCCACAAAAGAGGAATACAAGAACTGGGGCGTGGTAAAGTCCAAGCTGCTAAAGAAAATAGAAGAGTATGACGGTGAAAGGCTTGCAGACCGCTATGCCTATACTGCAATGAAGATTTACTTTGACCACATGGATTTGGACGGCGCAAACAATTACATCAATACTCATAAAAAGGAAATGGAAAGCCTTAAGGAATCGCCCCTTTACGACATGTGCAGAAGCCTTTACGCAGGAATCCTTTACCGCACGGGTCTTGAGGCAAAAAAAGCGGCAGAAATCTATGCGGAAATAGGTGACATTGAAAGTCTTGAGTATATGGGGGCCTTTGGTGACGAGGTTTATGACCAATTGTATTTTATATGGGAAGACAACAAAAATTCCCCCTTGCTGCCATATCTTTTGGAAAGGGCTGTGGCGCGTCCTTCGTCTACGGACAAGGCACTCTGCGACTTTGCAAATTCAGTGGCCAATGATGCCGACTGCAAAAACCAGCAGATGTGGAAGTGTGCCGCCGCTGCAATACATTCAAATCCGCTTTCAAAAGCCTACGATGTGTCTGCCGCGTTAAAAGAGATTAAGGAAGCAAAAGACCTAAAGGGAAATGCCCAGTCCAACCAGACAACCCGTGTGCTTACTTTCTACATCAAGAGCCTTACCCAGAAGGAATGGTCTAACGACTTTGCAAACTATGCCTTGGGTGAATACAACTGGATTGCCGGTTTGGGAGAAAAGGGCAACAATGCTCTTGCAACCATTACCCTGGAAGCTATAATTCCCCTTCTTGAGCGCTGCGGAAAAAAGAATGTGGCAGGCCTGCTTTCTATGCGCATAAATCCCTACGAGCCATACTATGTTTTGGATTCCAAGCTGAATTTTTATTCCAACAGGTATGTGGAAATAATGGATGCGGATGCAACGGAGAAAATGTTCCAAAAACCATCTTCCCCGGACAAATTTGTTGAATGGGTTTATTCAAGCCTTGAATCCTCTGTTGCGGAGAAGCAGACGGAAATTACAGAATACATAGGAACAAAATATCTTCGCGAAGGAAATTTCTCCAGGGCGGAAGAGTTTTTGTCCAAGCTGGATGATTCTTTCTGCTACGAAAACCGCGTTTACACTGTTCCTAGATGGTTCAGGGAAGAAAACATAATCAACTCCTATAATAATTTGAATGAATGGACCGACAATGACTATTCTTCTGCCCTTACCGCTGAGCAAAAAAATACCCTTGAAGAGTGGAGTAAGGTTAAGAATAAAAAGCTCCAGTATTGCAAGGACATCCAGGCTCTCATAAAAGCATACGAGGCGGAAAATCTTTCTTCTTCCGACGGAAAATATGAGCTTGCCTATAGAATTGCCGTGCTTTTTGACCAGGCTTCACATTCAGGCTACTGCTGGTACCTGCGGCAGTATAGCCGTGGAAGCTGGAGATTGCCGCCGCCAGAAAAAGAAGCTAAATGGCAGGGTGAAGAGGGAGGCGACCTTAGCCTTTTTTACAGGAGACCCTTCTATTTTGAGAATGAGGCAAAGAAATACCTTGCTTTGGCATCAGAAAGTCCGGATCAGGAGCTAAGCTACAAGGCCAAGTATGCGCTTTTGTTCCTAAGCTATGACGACGGCGATAGCAAGAAGATTGCACCAGCGCTCAGGACTGAATTGTACGAGGCTCAGCAGCAGGGATTGCTTTCTGGTGAGATGGCCCGCTGCGATTTGCTTGCTGACTACACGGCAAACAGCTGGTATTAGCCTTTAATTGTTGATTTTTGCCAATGCTCTCTTAAATTCAAATAAAATATTCCGATATATAGAAGGAACAGAGTAGTTTTTTTTGAAAAAATGGGGCATAATATGAGTATGGATGTAAATAACAGTGAAGATTTTGGCGCAAAATTCTTAGCCGCTCTCAAAGAAAAGGAAGCTTGGTTAAATTCAACGCTGCTTCCAAAAATTCATGATGATTATAGGCTTCACTTGACTTGTCTTAACAATTTGGTAGAGGCGCTTACAAAGAAATCCCTCATAACTCCAGACCCCTACCAGAAAGACAAGAAAATTACGCAAATTCAAAAACCGGAAGAGTCCTCTTTTACCGATAATGAACGCCCTGTTAAGCTTGGATTGCGTATCTGTGACTACCAGAGCATGATTGACTATGTCTGCAATTACATGAAGTTCAACACCGATCAGCTGAATTTGGACAAGGTTCAGCGCCTTATGGATTTGAACGGAACCTTCCAGTGGGCAAATTTGACTGCAAATTCCCCAAAAATGAACACCCAGGCATTGGCTGTTTGCATTGGAACCCTAAAGACAGGTGCCCAGCAGCTGCAGATTGCAATGATTAACGATAGTGTTCACAAGACCATAGAGGCTATGGCAGAAATTTCCTCTGGACTTAGGCAGACGGCAGACTTTATTCGTGAACGCTACAAGGGTGAAGTTAGAAAGAATGTCATTGCAAGCGACAAATTTGATGTTTCCAAGAAGGTTAACCCAACAACTTATCTTTCTGAAATAAAGCGCCTCTTCCCTTCCGTTATGGAAAAGCGTCCATTCTCCAATGAATTGATAGAAGAAATCATTCAGGAGGATATAGGCGAAAATAAGGTTGCCATTCAGAAAAAGACCCTGGATAAGCTTCGCATAGAAGAAACAAAGGTTGTTGCAAAAGAGACCGGCCCCAATACCCATGAAGTTCTTATGGAAGCAATCCGTAACCTTGGCACTACTTCCGAGCAGTACGAGCAGGTTCTGATGAAGATTGTTTCTAACAACAAGGTTCTTCAGGGCGGGCGGAATAGCTTGAAGGACAAGATTATCCGCTTTATCCGCAAGATTTTTGGCCTTCCTGAGCAGCAGATTGACTATTCAATCGTAACAACAGATGCCGCAACACACGCAAAGAAGCACGAAAGCTTGAATTATACCGAATTTGTAAGCAACTTGGCAAAGCGCAACAAGTTCTACTCTGGTATTGCAGTCAAGAATTCAATAGCATACAATCAGATTTCTTCCCAGGACGAAAAGAAGGCTTTGGCATGGCTTAATAAGCAGATGACGGAAAACAGCCGTATTCAGGTTGTGCTTGCGGGGCTTGACGCTTTCTTTAAGTCTTCCGTATCCGTTTTGGACAGACCAAAAATAAAGGGAATTACGATGGAACTTACTTCTTTAAAGAACATACTCGTAAAAACCAACCAGTTACGTGCGGAGTATGTTGCATATATAGAAGAAAAGGAACAGATGAGGAAATTAGGAATTACTGAATGAAAAATAAACGCATTTTTTCTTTGGTCACTTGTTTATGCCTTGCTATTCCGGCAGTTTTTGCGCAGTTTAATTTTAATCTTCCAAAAACAAAGGATACAGCTCCAATTCCGTCTTTGCAGCGGGTTCTTACCATTCAGGATATGGTGCATGAATATGACCTAAATCCTTATACTGCAAGCTATAATTCGGAAGCCCAGCTTTTTACGGCCTTGTATGAAGGGCTTTTTTCCTACGATCCAATAACACTTGATCCTGTAAATGCAATCTGCGAAACATACAAAATCTCACGCAACAAAATGCGCTGGACCTTTACTTTGCGCAAGGGACTAAAATTCAGCGACGGAAGCCCACTGAATGCCTCTGCAATCCGCAACTCTTGGCTTAGCCTGCTTGCCACAAAGAACGCTCCCTTTGCATCTCTTATTGACTGCATCGAAGGTGCAGAAGCATACCGTACAGGAAAAGGCTCTGCAGATGATGTACGCATAATTGTCCGCGACGAAGAGACTCTTGTTGTTCACCTTACCGAGCCAACAGAACACTTTCCCCGCATTCTTTGCCACCATGCATTTTCTGCCGTAAGCAAAAAGAAGAATGTCTTTTCCGGACCTTTTGTAATCAGCTCATACAGCAACGGAGAGCTTAAGATGGTGAAGAACATGAACTACCGCGACGCTGCGGCTGTTCAGCTTCCTGGAATTACGATACGCCAGGGGGACGATGCAAAGGAAAACGCCCATCTTTTTAATACCGGGGAGGCAGACTGGGTTACCGGAGACGTTGAAGTAGAAAAGATTCTTAACAAGGATTCAATCAATATAGCCGGTGAATTTGGCACTACTTTCCTCTTTTTTAAGCAGTCCAAGAAAATCTGGAACACTCAGGAATTCCGCACTGCGCTTTTGGAAGCCGTACCCTATGACGAGTTAAGAAAGGACTATGCGGTAAAGGCAAACTCTTTGGTCTATCCGCTTTCAGGTTATCCCTCTGTTATAGGCTGGGATGATTACGACCCGGAAGATGCCCTTGAACTTATGAATATTGCCCGCAAAAAAGTAGGCCTTTCTTCTTCGGACATTTTAAAAATCAACTTCAGCATAATGGATTTGGATTACATGAAAAGCTGGGCTGAAGTTCTAAAGAAGGCTTGGGCGCCTCTTGGAGTAGAGCTGGTTGTAAGCGTTGACGGCAACTTTACTACTTATGTTAACAAGATAAAAAATTCTCCGGCAGACTTGTTCATGTATTCATGGATTGGGGACTTTGCAGACCCTACAACCTTCCTGGAGCTTTTTAGGAGCAATTCCACGCTGAATGTTTCTGGTTATAAAAACAGCCGTTACGATGAGCTTTTAAAGCAAGCCGCCGGTACTGCAAAGCAAAAAGACCGTTTTGTCATTCTTGCAGAAGCAGAGCAGGTTATACTTGATGATGCAGAAATAATTCCAATATCACATCCTGTTTGCATGCATGTTATCAACACGAATGTGATTGGCGGTTGGAAGAGCAATGCCTTGGATATTCACCCTTTTAAATATCTTTACATTAAGGCGGAAGAAACTGATGTTCCTAATCTTGTTTCTTATCCTTTGCAGCCGTTGCCTGAGCAAGGACGTCTTCCAAGTTCACGCTTATAAAACCTGAACGGCCAGTCTTGTAAAAGATGGTTTGTTCCCATGCAACATATAAATAGTTTCCGGCAATTGCAACTTCTCCATAGTTGTAGCCAGCCGGCATTAACGGTAGTCTGAACGCAACAGTCTGCGAGTCTGCTGCCGTTTTTTTTATGTAAGTTGTTCCGTCTGCAAAAACACAAGCAACGTAGCCTGCAAGGGGGGCCTCTATTCCGTGAGCACTAACAGGAGATGCCCCATTTCCGCTCTGGTAGTAGCTTAGCGGTGTTGTTCCAGATTCATCACGCCAGATAAGATAGAATGGGAATTCGCTGGGGATTGGGGAAAGCAGTTCCTTTACTTTTTCCGGGGCAGAATTGTATAGCTTTGGCAGAATAAGCTTTTTGTACTCGTCTTCGCTTGAAGGCTTAAAGAGCAGCATGTCTTCCGTATTCAGGGCAGGCGAAAGTTCAGAAAGCTGAACGTAGGGTTCCCATGTAAAGTATGAGAATTCAAATCGGTTTGCATCAGGCTTCCTCTTTGCAGAGCAGGCCCATGTCTTTCCGTTCCACACGTAGCCTGTTACCTGATCCTCTCTTGCCAGATGAAGGTTTTCGTAGGACACAAGCGGAAAGAAAAGCTTTGCAGACGGATTGAATTCAACCAGGAAGGGCCTGTGGGTTGGCTTTTGGGCTGGTTCTGCTGTTTGCGAAAAGGGTTCCTGTAGCTGGTTAAAAAATGTGCTTTTGTAAAGATAGAAAATGGGAACGCCCTTGCTAAAGACCAGGGAGTCTGCGGTTTCGCTTGTAAAAATGGAACGGTCTTTAAAAAATTCCACTCCATCGTTTTTTATTGCCAGAATTCCTCCGTGGTTTACAAGTGCATAAGCTTGGTAGGAATTTGCTCCTCCTTCGGTCGATGGAACGCTTCCCGCAGAAGAGATGCGGACAGCCTCTGTCCATGGCTTTTCCGGAACAGCAGGTGCCTTTTGCGGAAGGTCGCATTTTTCGAATCCGTCTTGGGTAAAATAGTACCAGGTGTGGCTTTTTTGTACTGAGCGCAGTTCCATCAGAGTGCCGTCTTTTTGCTCGCTCTTCTTTTTAGAGCAGGAGACAGATGAGAAAACAAGTATGGTCAGGCCTAAAAATATTGGGAATCTGTAAGTTACGGCTTTAATATCAATAATTTTCATTGCATTACTATATATTAGATTTCGGCTTTATTCCACCGTAACATTACCTAAGCCTTATGTCGCTTTTTTTGAACTTGCCGGAAGAAATTGCCTTCATAATTCTCTCCTTGTCCAAAAGCCATGGATCTGCTGATTTTTCAAGACATGTTTGTTCAAACTTTTGCCAGTTAAAGCGCGTAAGAAATTCCTGTACGTCTGTTGCATTCCCGCAGGAACTTCCCATGTAGAGTGAATACAGGACGGAAGCCGCAAATCCGTTTTGAAAGGAAAGCTCCGTGTTAAGTGGAAAAATTGCCCCCGTAGGACGCGGTATGCCTTTGTTTTCCCTGTTTGGAGCGCAAGGAAAAACTGGTTCTGCAAAAAAAGAGGCAACCCGGTTTTTGCATACTTGTGCCTTGATTGTACTTCCAGCCGGAATCATCTGCATCTTGCCACAGTTGATTCCGTCGCTGTATGCCATGTTCCAGAATTCAACGGGAAGATAATTTCCATCGGAATCCATTGTACAGTAAGGGAGCTCTATTCTTATATCTTCTTCGGAAGAATTGACCGCCTGCACTTCGCTGCATCCTAGGATTAGGCATAAAAGTGCCGGTGCAAAAAAGAAATTTATTTTATTCATCATATAATATATATGCTTTAAAAATTCAAAAAGGTAGAAAAAAACGTAAATTTTATATATTATTGTGTTTATTGCGGAGGAATTATGGATCCAAAAAAAGATGCCGTTGTGGAGACAATTGGAGAAATTGGAACGGAAGTAACGGAACAGACAAAATCCCTTTTTCATATTGATGAACTAAAGGATTATATTACATGGAACAATCTTTTTAAGGTAGCAATCAGCATAGTTGCACTCCTTGTGTTTTATACCTTTTACAGAATAATAAAGCGCATAATCAAAAAACGTGTTGCCGTAAAAATGGAGCCGCACAATGCGCAAATGCTAAGCAAAGCCATAAGCTATGTTTTTTACATACTGATGGGAATGTACATCCTTAGCCTTTTTGGAATTGACCTTAAGGCAATATGGGGAGCTGCCGGTGTTGCAGGACTTGCAATCGGTTTTGCAGCCCAGACAAGCGTTAGCAACATTATCAGTGGACTCTTTGTTGTTTCCGAAAAGACGCTTAAGATTGGCGACTACATAGAAGTTGGCGGTGTGGCAGGAACCGTAGACACAATAGGTCTTTTGAGCATAAAAGTCCATACGGCAGACAACCAGATGATCCGCATACCAAACAGCACAATCATCAACAATAACCTTATCAACTACAGCCGCTTTCCCAAGAGACGCTTTGTCTTTGAGATTCCCATTGGCTACGACATGGACCTAAAGTACGTCTACAATGTGGTAAGCAAAATTCCTGCAAAGTGCAAGTCTGTCATAAAAGACCCGGCACCCCTTCTTTTCTATGACGGCTTTGGCGATGCAATAAAACTAAAGCTTGCCGTATGGTTCAACAACGGCGACCTCTTTGCTGTAAAGACGGAAGTTTATACGGAAATAGTAAAAACATGCCGCGAAGAAAATGTTACAATACCGTTTACCCACTATGACATTACGATTTTAAATGACAAGGGCGAAAAGGAAAGCCTTCCCGAACTTGCAATTCCTTCAGGCAGCAAAAAAACTTCTGCGTCAAAAAGATCCGCCGCAAAAAATGTTGCCGGTAGAAAAAAGCGCGGTCCAGTTTCCGCTGCGGAAAAAAGAGCCGTAGAAGCAGGCATCCTAAGCGATATGGAAGAAGATGATATTAAGTAGGGCTTGGGAAAAATTCCTATTCACCCTTAATTTGCAAAAAGCGCTTGTATTCCTCTTCCGTCATTTTGGATGAGGAAACGGCGTCTAAAATTGCCATGCTAAGTACCCGGGAAGCCAAAGTTCCAACAAGGTTGCAGTCGCTTTTTATGTCTCCGCATGAAACGGCATAAACTGTGTCTCCGTCCGCGCTGGTCCCAACAGGATTTATGCTGCGCGCAAGGCCAGCCCGGGTCATTGCCGCTATCTTGCACATCTCCTGCTGACTGAATTTTGCGTTTGTAATTACGGCTCCAATAGTAGTGTTTTTTCCTTCCTGGATCTTATTCTGCATCCCTTCCTGCATGGAATAAAGAACTTCTTCGCTGTCTATAAAGGCTGCCCGTTCGGCATTCATTGCACCTGCAACTTTTTTTCCATTTCTAAAGTCAAAGACATCGCCAAGTGCATTTACAATTACAATGGCACCAACCTTAAGTTCTCCAACCTGAAGTGCGTAATAGCCAATGCCGCTTTTCTGAGCCCGTTTAAGACCGCATAGCTTTCCAACAGAAGCACCGCATCCTCCGCCAACATTTCCTGACTGGGGAAGGGCATTCCTTTCTGCGTCTTTGCATGCAGCGTACCCCATCTTTGCATCCGGCCGCACTTTTGTCTTTGTGCTTAGGTCAAAGATGCAGGACTGGGGCACAATTGGAATCACCATGTCTGCAAGGCGGTAGCCCATTCCGTGTTCTTCAAGGTACTGCATTGCCCCGGTTGCAGCGGCAAGTCCGTATGCAGATCCGCCAGACAAAAGCAGCGCTGTTATGGATTGCTTGTAGGAAAGCGGTGTAAACAGGAAAGATTCCCTGGCAGCAGGGCCTCCGCCGCTAATGTCTATTCCGGCAGTATTTTCTTTGTCAAAGACAATTGCGGTAACCCCGGTCATGGAATCGTAATCCTGTGCGTTTCCTATCCTAAAACCGCCAATGTCTGTTATGCTGATTTCTTTTACTTCCAAGATTTGCTTCTCCTTTTAATCTGCTATTGCCTTTGTTCCATAAGCAAAACAATTTCATCAAGAAGACAGTCGGCCGCTTCTTCTTTTTGCATTACTGGCAATTCCTTTGTGTTAGAAGGAGAAATTAGGGTAAGCACGTTTGTGTCAACCGCAAATCCGGAATCCGGTGAAGAAAGCGAATTTGCCGCAATCAAATCAAGGTTTTTCTTTACGAGCTTTGCCTTTGAATTTTCAACCATGTTTTGGGTTTCCATAGAAAATCCGCACAAGAACTGTCCGCTTTTTTTGTTCTTCCCGCACCATGCAAGAATGTCTTCCGTGCGTTCAAGGGGCAGGCTTAGGTCGTCATCGTGTTTTTTGATTTTTTGGTCGCTTACATTAGCCGGCCTGTAATCTGCAACTGCTGCCGCTTTTATTAGAATGTCTGAATCAAAAAAATTATCCTTAACGGCTTCTGCCATTTGGGCAGCACTTGTTATGTGAACTGTGTTTACAAAGGGAAGTTCCTTTAGGGCAACAGGTCCGCTAACAAGTGTTACTTCTGCACCGCGCCTGCTTGCGGCTTTTGCAACGGCATATCCCATCTTGCCGGAAGAATGGTTTGTTATGTAGCGCACTGGATCTAAAGACTCTTGGGTTGGGCCTGCGGTTACGAGAATCTTTTTTCCTGCCAAGTCTTTTTTGCAGGGAAGTTCGTGTTCAATCCAGGCAAAGAGGTTTTCTGGTTCTGCAAGCCTTCCTTTTCCGCTTGTTCCGCAAGCAAGGTATCCTGCATCGCCCTCGGCTATGCTCATTCCGTAGCTGCGGCATTTTTTTAGGTTGTCCTGGGTAACGGGATTTTCGTACATTGCCGTGTTCATTGCGGGTGCAATTATTTTTGGACAGGTGCAAGCAAGAAAAGTTGTTGTTAGCATGTCGTCTGCAAGACCATTTGCAACTTTTGCAATTACGTTTGCACTTGCGGGTGCGATTATAAAAAGGTCTGCCCTTTGCGCAAGTGAAATGTGCTGAACTTTAAATTCGTGGTTGCGGTCAAATGTTTCCAAAAGGCAGCGGTTGCCCGTAAGGTTTTCAAAAGTTGCGGGCCCAATCAGCTGGGTTGCGTTTTTTGTCATTATAACGTGGACATCTGCGCCGGCCTTTACCAGCATGCTTGTTAGGGCTGCGGCTTTGTATGCGGCTATGCTTCCGCTTACACCCAATACGATGCATTTGTTTTTTAGGGTCTGAATTTCCATACAAGAATTATAGCAAAGAAAATAAAGGCAAGCAAGTTTTTCTGGAGCAGCCTTTCTGGTTTTACTGTGCGTAAGGTTACTGTAAGGTCTTACAATCGGGGCTAGGCTTGGTTATCCATTTGCCGTTCACCAAAAGTTCATGCGGAAAAAAGTTTGCCTTGTAATTCATCTTGGGGTGGCCTTCAATCCAGTAGCCAAGATAGTAATAGTCGTAGCCGTGTTCCGCAGTCCAAAGAATTTCGTTTATTATGCTGAATGTTCCTATGGAGCGTTTTAGAATTTGCGGAGAAATGTCGTAGTAAAAATAGTTTGAAGAAATTGAATCAAGCGCAAAGTCAAGCACGCTTACGGCCACGAGCTTTCCGTCCAGGTAATAGTCAAAATTTTTTGTTCCGCAGTAATTCTTTCCTTGCTCAAAACCAGAGAATACTGCTATATCCGAAAAGGCATCTTCTTTAGAAATATCTTTTTCGGGGTTGTGCCGCTTCCAGTAATTCTGGTAAAGCAAAACTTTTTCTTCCGTAACAAAATCGTTTGCTTCTTCCGTAATGCGAAGCTCAAGCGATGAATTTTTTCTTATAAGATGGCGTGCGCTTTTATTTGGCCTGTATTCACCTGCGGGAATTCTTATTGGTATGCATTTTTTACATTCAGGGCATGTTGCGCGGTAGATTATGTTGTCTGTTCTGCGGAATCCTTCTTCCAACTGAATGGTGTAGAAAAATTCCTGTCTGGTAACTTTCTTTCCATACCTCTTTTCTGCACTGCGGATAATTTCATCCGGAATAAGGTCTTTAAGTTCGTCTTCATCTGGAAAAGAATATATCTCTTGGTTCGAGGTAAGTCTGTTAAAATAACCGCATGGGGATTCATACAGATTCATAGGATAATTATATTCTTGCTCTTTTGCGGATGTCAACTGTAGCTTGTAATTCTTCCCATTTGCTTTCAAGCTTGCTCAATAGACAATTCGTTGCGTCTGGTGTAGAATGGTAGCGTGAAAATTATTTCTATCGTTGTGGCGTTTGTTCTTGCCCTTTGCGTTTTTAATTCCTCTGCTTTTGCACAAGCAACAAGCTCTGATATTTTTGAGCCTGTCTTGGATGCCCAGAATAGGCTCCAGGAGTATTATGATGCGGTGGCTTTGGATGAAGAAGGTAAGCTTTCGGAAAAGCGTACTGACGAGCAGAATGATTTAATAGAAGAGGCTGTGATAAGTTTTAGGGAAGCTGCCATCACCCTTGCAGAAAAATATCCTGATGACACCGAAAAATTTCTTGAAAACATAGAACAGGTTGAAAGTTCCAAGAGGTCAATTCTCAGGTTGCGTTTTGAAAAATCAAAATCACCAGAAGCAAGCTCTGTTGAATATGCTTCGCAGGTAAACCTGGACAAGTCTTACAAGGTTCTGGAGAACAAGGTCTATACGGCAACGTCACTTACGGACACCCTTGTTTTGCGTGGCTATGCATACAACTCTTTGCGCAACCGGTGGACTATTTCTGTCAAGTCTAATTTTTTTAACTACACATCATTATTCTCTATTGATTTGCCCTTGTCTTACAAGGCTCTTACCGGTAAAGAGGTTAAGTCCCTTGTAAAAATGACCAAGGAAGAGCGCGAGGAATACGAGAGGAACATTATGCTCTATGACAGCCTCTTCCGCCAGGCAGTGCCAGTTGTCTATGTGCGCTTAAAATATAAAATCCGCAAGTGGAAGGAAGCATCAGAATACCGCTTTGAACCTGAGCAGCTTGAGCTTGTGCGTACCGATACAAACAAGACAATCTTTACTTTTGGAAAGGATTTTCTTTCGGAGACTACATTTATTGTCTATCCCCGCATCGAAATCCGAACTGCATCTGAGCGCGAGGCAGATATAAATTCAGCCGCAAGAGTCCTTATGGGAGAAATGAAGACAAGCCAGGAAAAGGCCGTTGCCAGGGCAGAGTCCAGGGGGCAGATTACCATTGTTGACGATAAAAAGAAGCATGTTGAACAAAAGGGACGGAGTGCAGTCTACATTTCAACGGACACAAGAATTACAAATTCCATGCTGAACGATTTTGAGGCAAAGGACATACAGCTTAATTCCATAGTTTTGAATGTTGCCTTGGGACTTGGAAAATTTGGCTTTGTTGGCGGTGACTTGGGTTATGATTACAAGAACCGGTCAAAAGAAAACAGCGCTTACTGCTTTGGTGCTTTTGGCGGCGTAAATTTTATGCCAACGAATTTTATTCGCCCCTATGCCGAGCTTGCGCTTAATTATCACACGGATGAAAACCTGACCCCAGAAATTGGTGTGGGAACAGACATTCTTATTGGAAAAGTTATGCTAAACCTTGGCTACAATTTTGGCTGGAAGATAAACCTTGAAAACTACTTTGATGAAAAAGAATTCCTTGATGATGATATTTCAACTTACCACCTCTTTACCGTTGGCTTTGGTTTTACTTGGCGGTAAAGAAGTGGTTCAATAAGCCTTTAGAAATTCAAGTGTACGTTTATTCCGTAAGGGCTGAACATAAGTTGCGGTTTTTTGGACGAATCCTTTTCTGATGAATTGCTTTGGGCAAAAAGATGGTGGACAAATGGAACTGCAAATCCTACTGCTGTACCCATTGCGGCTCCTGCAAGCACGTCTGTACAGAAGTGGTTTCCGCTTGCCATACGCAATGCTCCGGTTCCTGCTGCAAAGAGGTATGAAGTTGCAATTACCGGAATCTTTAGCTTTGAATCTGGATAGTAGCTGCAAAAAACGTAAGAGGTGAATGTTGCTCCCATAAAGGCATTTGCTGTGTGTCCGCTTAAGAAGGAATATTTGTAGTCATTGCTGTCTATTCCGTCTTCATCGCGCTCGTCAAAATACATGTAGGGCCGTTCACGTCTTGCACCTATCTTTATCCAGTCTTTGATTCCGTTTGTGAACAAAAGTGCTTCTGAATACATTACGGCAACATCAAAAAGATTCTGCTTGCTAAAATTTCCACAGGCGCTTTCTGTTAGGAAAGTTGCAAAAGGAATTCCGGCAGTGGCCACTAGGCATGTCGCAGTTCCCAGATTGTGCAGGCTCTTGCTGTATTCATTCATAAAAAAACGGTCAAAGGGGTTAACATCGTCCTTGTCGTAGCTTTTAAAATCATCAACATCGTCGTTTGAAGAAAAATGGTCTTTTAAAAGTGCCCCTCCATAAGTTATGGCTCCTGCGCCAAAAATAATCGGATCCCAAACCTTGTCCAGCGCAAAAGGAGAGCTTTCTTCTGGAAGGCAAAGTTCATTCTGAGGAATGTTTACATTGAAAATTTGTGCGCCTGCATTTATTGGGAAGAGGCATGCAAAGGCAAGGACTACAAAGGTCTGTGTGATTTTCATAAATTTATTTCCCCATAAGTTCATACATGATAACGGATGATGCCTGGGCAACATTAAGGCTGTCTATTACGGGCTTTGCATCCGGGAATCCTGCGTAAGGAATAAGAACCAGGTGGTCGCAGAGGGATTTTACCTCTTTGCTGATTCCGTTCTCTTCGTTGCCAAGAATTATTATTACGCCCTTGTCTTGGCACATCTGCTTTATGCTGCGGGTTGTCTCTTTTGCATCCAGCGATGTTCCTATTCTTACCATTTTGCCCGCCATGTCATTCAAAAGTCGCGGAATTGATTTTATGGAATAGATGTTTACAAATTCCATGCCGCCTTCTGCTACGCGGTAGCTGCTTGTTGTAACTGATGACTGTGCTTCGTCCAGTGGAATTACGACGTTCTTTATGCCAAAGAAAGCAGCGCTTCTGACAATTGCGCCAAGATTGTTTGCGTTCCCTACGCGGTCAAGAAGAATTGCGGACTGTTTTTCTTCCACCCATTTTGCCGTAATTTCTGTGTTAAGGGCTTTTATTTCCGGCGTCTGAATCATGGCAACTACGCCCTGGTGGTGTACGCTGCCACAGAGACGCTCAAGTTCAACCTCATCCTTAACCTGATTGTAAGGCTTTTTTGCTGCGGCAAGTTTTTTGCAAAGTCCTCCAAAGAGTGGAGCCCTTGCGGAAGAAAAATAAAGTCTGGTGATTCGTTCCCAGTTTGCCTTTTCCAAAGTTTTTACTGCTGCAAATCCGCAGACTGCAAGTTCATTATTCAGCGTGTTCTTCATAAAATTTTGCTCCTATTCCACCCATTACCTTAAAAAAGTCAGGGAAGCTAACTGCGCAACATTCTGCGTCGTTTACGATAATTTTTTCTTTTTGTCCAAGCGCCAGCCCCATGCAGGCCATAGCCATTGCAACCCGGTGGTCCTTGTAGCTTTCTACATTTGCTCCGTGAAGGGAAAATTCCGGGTTTGCAGAGCCGTCTGCTTTTATTGGGGAGTGTCCGTGGATAACAAAGTAGTCTTTGCCTTCTTCCGTAACTGCCCCAAGCTTTGCAAGTTCTTCATGAAGCACTTTTATGCGGTCTGTTTCTTTGCGGCGGCAAACGCTTATGTCTTCTATAAAGACCTTGCCTTCTGTAAAGCATGCTATTGCCGCTACCGCACAGATTGCATCGGGGTAGCCTGAAAGGTTTACGTGGAGTTCCTTGCCGGGAAGATTTTCTGTGGAAAGCCGTCCAATTCCGTCTGAAGATTTTTTTAATCCGCGTACACGAAGGGTTTTGGTTTCTTTGTTCCACTCTATGTCTGCTCCAAGTGATTTTAACACCTGAACAATTGCTTCGTCTCCCTGGGTTCCAGAACCGTCTATGTCTTTTATTGTGATGTCGCTGTTTGTGATGAGGGCTGCCACAAGTGGAAAGGCAACCGCTTCCCAGTCGCTTGGAATTGTTGTGTCAAAGGCTTTTATGTTTACGGGACCTTGCACTTCTATGTGCTTAAAATCCGGGCTTATCTGAACTTTTGCGCCAACGCTTTCCAGCCACTTTTGAGTCATGGTAAGGTAGGGCGTTTCTTTTGGGTCGGTTAGTTCAATCTGCAAAGTGCCGTTTAGCCTTAGGGCTGCCATCATGAGGCCAGAAATGTATTGGCTGGAAACAGTTCCGCCTGTGGTGATTTTATTCTTTGCGGAAATTGGTCCTTGTATTAAAAGTGGGCAGGTAGAGCTTCCCGGAACAGAGGTGCAGGCCTTGGCACCCAGCTGGTTGAGCGCATCTACAACGTGGTGGACGGGGCGCTTTCTTATGCTTTCGTCTCCGGTAAAAATGCTCCATCCGCTGAAAGTTGCGGCTATTGGAGAGAGGAAGTAGAGCAGGGAGCCTGAATTTCCAACGTTTACAACATCGCTTGGCAGATGAAGTTTTTCTCCGGCGCCGTAAACAGTCCATGTCTTTGAAGGAGAGCCGTCGCTTGATTCGCCCAAGTTTGCGCTTGCTCCAATCAGGGGCAGGGCAGCGTATGTGCTAAGGCAGTCTTCGCTTGGCAGGGGGTTTGAGATTTTGCAAACTCCGTCCGACATGGCTGCCAGAAGGAGGGCTCTTATTGTATGTGACTTTGAACCGGGGACGGAAATTTCTCCGCTGAGTTCAGATTTTTCTGTTGAAATTTTCATGCTGATAAAATAGCACAGAATGGTATTAAAAACAAGGCGCAAGTTTTTACACGTAGTTTTTCCAGCTGCATTGGTCTTGCAAAACAAGGATTTTTTTTGTGCGGTAAGCTGTAAAATATAATTCCCCAAAACAAAAAGGTTTTCAACCTTCTGTTATAATGGAAATTGCACAGACCAAAAAACAGGAGGAAGAAAACCTAATGGAGAATATAGCACGAAAGAAGAGAAAAGAAAACAGCTGCT
>ODAI010563530.1_pt1 | contig 51694 bp, 39 predicted proteins | sample 1539321 | NCBI WGS metagenome assembly ODAI01 (sample SAMN02144231, study PRJEB22623) | gut metagenome | biome: sheep rumen | host: Ovis aries | place: New Zealand
AGCTCGTCGGTGTCCAAGATACTTGGCTGGAGACGGCCCGGGAAAATAGAACGCTGCCGGATTATATTCCTCTATAGCTCAGTCGGTAGAGCATGCGGCTGTTAACCGCAGGGTCGTAAGTTCGAGTCTTACTGGAGGAGCCAAATAAAGCAGTTACGAAAGTAGCTGCTTTTTTGTTGTCCCATTATTGTCACTTCCTGCATGCTATAATTTACGTAGATATGAAGATAGTTTTTCTGGAAACTGATTTAGAGCAGACAGGAGGTGAGCTATTTATGATGTGGAATGATTTCTACGAGAATTACATGGAATGGGCGGAAAGTACAGTTTCCAGCCGCATCTCGGCTTTAAAGGAGATGGGACCGACCGATGAAATCATCGAAGTGGCTACGGAATTCTCCGATCCTCTTAGCAGCAGAATAATTCGCAAAGCCGTTTCTTTGGGAAAGGTATTTACTCCGCAGAATGTGGTGGATCTTTATGGTGCCGTTCCTGATGCTTTACTGGAAGAACTCATCACAAGGTATATGGATACGGGAAAACCGATCAAATATGATAGTATTATCGATCTCGATGGAATCTTATCTCAGAAGATGATGGAACGTATCGTGCGTTATGATGTGGATAACGGCGTGATTTTTACGCCGGAGCAAATCATCGAAATGGACGGAATCGTTTCTTCAGGAGTTCTGACATATGCTTTGAAGAAGTGGAATAAACCGCTGACTGCTTCGCAATTGGAGTATCTTGATGGCGTGGTGGATATAGATCAGTTAAGCCGGAAATTTACCAAACAGGCAAAGGCAGACTTGCAAGAAGAGTATGATTACAACGACTCCTACGACTATGCGGACACATCCGGCAAGAAACCGGGACTCCTGGATAAACTTGGTGTGTTTTTCATGGTAGACGGAGCGGAGAAATATGCGAAAAAACGCCGCGAAAGAAAGCAAAGTGAACGCGACAGTTCATATCATCTGTTCGGGAACACACCGGCAAAGTATCACATCGGAGATTATGTGAGGGTGAGATCCAGACGTAAAAGCGGAACGATCGTGGATATGACGAATAAGCGATATGACATCCGGCTCGATGATGGCACGTACTTGAGAGCGGTAAGTGAAACGGACATAGAAAGATCGCTATTCTAAGATTTAGAAATAACTACGGGGAAAAACAGGTTACTTATCTGCAGGCTCGTATGTCTGGGTGAAGAGTTCTTTTTCAACGATGTAGAAGTCAGACAGATCATTCTCACGGATAGCGATATAGTCACCCTCTGTGCCACGTACATAGTTGTTGGCATCCCATACGGTGAAGATCTTGACGGAGGTCGTGATCGGCTTCATATAGACATACTCGGTTCCCTTATTGATGCACGAACGGATGTGATCCACAAGGTCGAACGTCTCGCCGGAACGGAGATTCTTGAGCGTCGGACGGTATTCGGAAGAAACCTTTGACTTGGCGCTGGCCATATCGTAGTTTTCTTTGAACTTGGTCATGGTGGTCGGCACGATGCTGCCGCTTACACCGATCATGATACACGTATCCGCATTGGCGTTGATCTCGATATCTCCCTCGAGTGTACGAACAAGGATCGGGGTATTCGCTGTAACGAAGTCTTTGCAGAATACGACGCCGACAGGAACTCTCTTTTTCTTGTAACGGTGGAGGCCCTCGGTGCTGATCTTGTCTACACCTGCACGCAGGATCTCGCATTCGCCGGAGTACTTGGTCAGCTTCATGCGCAGGAACTGCATCATGCGGAGATCCTTATATTTTGCAGAGTATTCATCTTTGCCGATGAAACCGCCGGCCTTGTTTTTGTGACCGCCGCCGAATCCGATTTCATCGGTGATGTACTCGGCAAGCTCGCTGGCCTTGGTCTCTTTGATACAGCTTCTTATCGAGAGCTTGTATCCTGTATAGGTCTCGTTAAAGGCGATACAGATATCAACACGGTCCACCTGGATAAGGAAGTCACTGATGAGACCGAGGATATTCGGATCACAGGGCTGCACCTGTACGATCGCCAGACGCAGTTCGCTGTCAAAAGTAAAATCATTCATCGCCTGTGCGGCGATGGAAAGCTCGGAAAGAGAGAGGTTGGAGTTCGAAAGACGAACAAGAGCCGCCTGGTCAAAGGCCAGAGCATCACGCATATCTCGGTCGAGCGGGTGATAGATTTCAGAGAACTGGTTCGTATCACAGTAAAGACCATAGTAGAGTGCGGTAGCGCAGATCGGGTCTTTGTTGATGTCGATACCTTCGTTTCGGAAGAGCTGCCATACCAGGGTACAGCAGGAGCCGACATTCGGCTGGATGTAGGAATAGTCCACATCGATACCACAGAACTGGTGGTGGTCGATCACGGCAACTTTCGGAGCCGGGAAGAAACGGACATTTCCGGATCTGTACTGGCAGTCGGTGGTGATCAGAAGATCACATGTGCCGAAGTTGGAAACACAGTATTCGATCGGGATACGGAACATCTCGATCATCATGGTGAGATTTACTTTGGTGATCTTGGTGCGGCCGCTGTAGATCAGCCGGACATTGCACCGATGGCTCTTAAAATAGCGATAAAGGGCGAAACCGGAAGCGATTGCATCCGGATCCGGGTTATCATGGCACTGGATGGTGATGTTTTTATATTGCGTCAGATCCGACAGTTTCATGAAAGAAAAACTGCTCCCTTCCCCCCAAGTAGATAAACCTAAAATGAAGTCTAAACCAACCAAATAAATAATACCACAGGAGGGAGGAAAGAAAAAAGTCTTTTATGAGAGAAGTGAAACTTTTTAATAAGATAGTAATATATAATTAAGTTCGATGCTTGCTAATTGCAGGGTCAAGGCTATAAACTATATTTTGGGACGGAAGGAGGTCCATCATGAGGAGACTTAGAATACCGGTTCTGGCGGTTTCGTGTGTGATGTTTTTCTCGATTTTTTCTTGCGGATGCAAGTCGGATAAATCAAAGAAAAGCACGGACGAGACACGTCGCGCCACGGCACTGCTCGATGATTTCTGTGCATATCTTAAGAGCGGGAAATTCAATAAACTCAGTAAACTCATCGATGGCACCAGTAAAGAGGCCGATACCCTGAATACTTACACCTCCACAGAAGCAAAAGATATACTTGAAGCCGCCCGTAAAAGGCTCTCCTACGATATATCGGATGTATCTGTCTCAGAGGACGGCGGCCAGGCAAAGCTATCCTTTCAATACTTCGATGTGGAAGAGGTCTCCGCTGAAATCAACGAAGACTGCACTTCCCAGGAGATAAAGAAGATGATCTCTGATGCTAAGGAAAAAGAACTGGAGTTTTCCTGCGCTCTTTCCCTTGATGAAGACTGGTATGTCGATGCAAAGAGTGCAGATGAGATCGTATCTTCGCTGTTCTCCTTTATGAAAAATGCTGATATCAAGCCTTCGGAAACGATTCCGACGAGTGACCGGGATCCCGGCACTACCACGACGACCACGGTAGCCGCGCCGCCAAGCTATCCGCTGAGAGAGATATGGAGCGATTGGTATGACGGGAATTATAACAATGTGTACGGATTTCACGAGTCAGATACTTTTATGCGCTATATGGTTTCCTTCGACGGTTCCTATTATGGGGAAGAGGTAACGTTCAGTTTCACTGACGCGAATGGGAACTCCTATGAGAATACGGCAGTCATAGAAAACGGAGACAACATCGTTACCTGTGAATATATGCCGAAGGCCAAGCTTCCTATCGGGACACTTACCTGTAGGGTGTATGACGTAAAGCAGAATCTTGTGTCCACCGGAACTATCGAGATCTTCCCGGATGGTAAGAACATCCCCGAGCCACTTCATGTGCTCGACTTCCATATGATCGGGCCGGACGGCGAACCGGTACCCGGCTATGAGAAAAATACGAACTATATCGCAGGTTCCATTACACTCGATCATCTGGAACAGGACACGGTATTGCTCTATAGATATGACAGGCAGGATAATTCCGGATTAGTTATGAAGGTATATGAAGGAGCTGTTACACCACAAAGCCTCAAAGTGACACTTCCGTGGGAAGGCGTTACTTCGCCGGAGCCCGGTGATTACACGATAACAGTGTGTACGGCAGATACGGAGGTCCTCTACATATACGCTTTCAGGGTCCTTGCAGACGGACAGACATTCACGGTCGATGATCCGGAGGCCGAATTATTCCGGGACGCATGGTGCGAGTCGGCAGGTACTTATTCGCTGATCGACAAGATTTCCAAAAAGGCAAGCTATGTGTATTATCATGTAGAAACAATTGAATTTTATCAATATATGGAGTTTACTTATGAGGTCCTGGATGGTTCAGGCAATAAGTATAAAGAAGGAAAGGCGATCATGATCAATTCCGATACGGTTGAGATCGAGATCCCGCTGGACAGTGATTATAAGGGAAAACTGTCCGTGAAGGTTTATAATCCTTCCAGAAGCCTGCTCTGTGAATCGTCGATAGAACAGGAGAATTAAAAGGAGGAGCAGTAATGCGTAATAAGAAATTGGTTCCGGTAATGTCGGTCATCACAGGTGTCCTTATGCTTACGATGATCGTGCTGCTGTTTACGATCGGTCCGTGGAAGAAGTCTTCCGATGACAGTTCTCTTAAGAATGCGAAGACCGGAATCGAAACAGAACTCACATCTGCTACGGAGATAACCGAAGCAACAAAGGGAAGCACACCTTCCATACTGGAAACGGAAGCGACCTGGGCAACCAAAGAACAGAATACTTCTGAAACACCGGAACCGACAGGGACATCAGCGCCCGAAGTAACAGAGAGCGAGACTTCTGCCGCCACCCCGACTGCTACGCCGACCCCTGCTCCGACAGCGACGCCGACTCCGGAAGCGACAAAAACACCTACCCCCGAGCCGACCAAGGCGCCGGAAAAGACACCGGAAACCACCAAGCCGGTATCAGATCCCGGAGGAAGCTATGATCTTTCCGGTATGGTGATCGTCCTGGATCCGGGTCATCAGAGAAAAGCAAATTCCGATCAGGAGGCCGTAGCTCCCTGGTCGAGTGAAACGAAGCCGAAGGTATCTTCCGGAACATCCGGTGTTTCGACAAAACGCCCGGAATACGAGGTCGTTCTGGAGATCGCACTGAGGATGAGAGATAAGCTGCAGTCCATGGGCGCGACGGTCATCATGACCCGTACCACCAATGATGTCAATATCTCGAATATCGAGCGTGCCAAGATCGCGACGGACAATAATGCGGATGTGTTTTTACGTCTGCACTGTGACTCTTCGGACAGCTCGTCCTCTAGAGGTATCGGTGTATTTGTCTGCAGTAAAAGCGAACTTGCCGGTCAGAAAAAGTGGGGAGACTGGCTCGGAAACTGTCTTTCGAACTCGACCGGATCAAAGTTCAGAGGAACGGTATCCAATACGACATACAGCGGCCTGAACTGGGCGACATCCGTACCTTCGTTCCTCCTGGAGATGGGATTTATGAGCAACAGTGAAGAAGACAGACTGCTATCGGATCCGGATTATCAGGAGAAGATCTGTAATGGCGTGGCGGCATTCTGCAACAAGATGAAGAACCGCTAAAGAAAGGAAAGAAAATGAGCGAGAAGAAAGACTTTAATTTGAAACCCGGCGAGAATGAACAGTATAAGCCGGTCAAGGCGGATATCACCTGCGCCAGGTGCGGAAAGAAGAGTACGCTGACGCTCCGTGCCTGCGTGAATGTGTCACTGCACCCGGAGGAGAAACAGCAGGTCCTCGACGGATCGTTCTTCGTCTATACATGCCCTGACTGCGGCGAGAAGATGAATGTCGTCTATCCGCTTCTTTATGATGATATGGGAAAAGCACTGATGATCTATCTTCTTCCGGATCAGACGGAAGAAGCGCTTGCGAAGCTGAATGCCCAGCAGAAGACGTGGTCCGAAGACATGCTGAAAGCAGCGAAAGTCTGCACGATGCGTGCGGTGCGCTCGATCAATGAACTTGCCGAGAAGATCAAGATCTATGATGCAGGCCTCGATGACCGTTTCGTCGAGCTTTCCAAAGCATTCGTGTTCGCCCGGTTTCTCAAGCAGACACCGGGATGTGAAGTCGTACAGGTGCTTTTCGAAAGACAGGAAGATAAAGACGGTCTGGTGATCTTCAGTAAAGAAGGAAAACAGTACTGGGTCGAGTTCCCGGAAGGCCTCTATGATGAGGTTGTCTCGATGTTTGAAGATAAGGTGAAAAAGTCCTCAGATACAGAATATTCCCTGATCGATGCCGGATGGTCCATGAAGATCCTCGCGGATATTAATAAAGCGTAATGCTCAAATAAAAGAAAAGTGATATAGTAGTAGCAGTAAAACGACAGGCTTTAAGGTTCGAGACCTGTTTTTATCTGGTTTTGTGGGGGATGAAATAATGAAAAAATCCTGGCGCCGCCGTCTCATCATCATCGCGATCACTGTGGTCGTGCTGTTCGGACTTGTTATGGCGCTGAATATCTATATAGAGAAAGAGAAGCGCGTCTATAAGGAGTGCGCGGTAGAAGCCGGGACTCCCGTAAGCGCATCGGACTTCGTACGCTTTAAATGGGATAAGAAATCGGCAGCTTTTAAGTATGGAACATCTGCCTACGATGTAACGGTACCGGGCGAATACCCGATCACGATCCAGATTGGAAAGAAATCCTACGATTCGAAACTGGTCGTAACCGATACTGTCGCGCCGGTACTTACGGCATCCCCGAAGACCACGATCTACGAAAAAGCACTCCAGGCGGAGGATTTCGTGGTAACGATGGACGACCAGACGGCCTGCACGGTCGAGTTCCAGACGGAACCGGACTTTAAGAAGGTCGGAATGCAGGACGTGACACTGCTCTGCCGTGACCTCGGCGGGAATGTGACCACAGCGACGACGCAGATGCGTGTCATCGGTATCTATTCCGAGGTGACACTCGAAGCAGGAAGCAAACAGCCGACGATCGAGACATTTGCTTTTGGAGAGAAGAATGCGGCTCTGGTTACGCCGCTCAGCGATATTAAGATGGATGAGCCGGGTGACTACAATGTCTCCTTTAGTGTAGAGGGCATCCGCTATAACAGCGTATTGCATCTCAAGGATACGACACCGCCGAGAGCAAACGGCATCCAGTATGAAGGTTTTGCCTGCTATCCGAAAGAACCCATGGAACTTCTTGACGGTGTCACGGACGCGACTCCGGTAACAGCGGAATTTGTGGAAGATCCGAAGTTTGACGAACCAGGTGAAAGAGATGTGCAGATCCGTCTTCGCGATAACGGCGGAAATGAGACGGTCGTAACTTCGCATATCAACCTGAAGGCGGATACGGAAGCGCCGGTGATCACCGGACCGAGAGATATCAGTATCATCACCGGACAGGCGATCGCATATAAGGATAATGTCAAGGTTACCGATAATGCGGATCCGGACATTACATTTAAGGTTGATAATTCCGAGGTGGACATCGATAAAGAAGGAACCTACACGGTAACCTATTCTGCAGAAGACCGCTCCGGCAACAAAACGGAAGTAAAGATCAAGGTCACGGTCGTCTATCGTCCTTATACGGAGGACGATCTGTGGGAGCTCTGCGATAAGATCCTGGCACAGATCATTAAGCCGGGCATGACGGAGAAACAGAAAGTCGAAGCGATCTTTAACTGGGTGGACTGGTCGATCAAGTACCAGGGCCATGCGACGAAGATCAGCTGGATCCAGGGTGCCTATGAAGGCCTCCGGGATCGTGTCGGAGACTGTTTCACGACAGCGGCTGCCTGCCATGCTCTCTATTCCCGTGCCGGAATCGAAACATTTATGATCGAGCGTTACCCGATCACCCACTCCCAGCATTTCTGGAATGCGGTCAAGATCGATGGTGTATGGTATCACTGTGATGCCCTGACCAAGGATGACGGTACGAGATTCTTTATGTGGGATTCCGCGAAACTGAAAGCATATTCCGATTCGCACAGAGGATACCACTATTACGACGCATCACGTTATCCGGTAGAGATTCCGTAATCGGAGCGCGTCATTAGCGCAGCGGTCCCCTCCGGATCCTGCACGGATAGATATCGGAAAACCGGAAAGAGAGGAAACTGATTTGAAAAAACTGGGCATCATCGGAGGACTGGGACCGCTGGCGACGGCATATTTCTATCGCCGTGTCGTCGAGTTTACCGATGTTTCCACCGATCAGGAGCATATCGAGACCTGGATCGGATCATGTCCTTCTATCCCGGATAGAACGGCTTTCCTGCTTTCCCCGGAGACTTCGGAAGATCCGAGACCTTCGCTCATCGAGGTAGGAAGGAAGCTTCGTGATATCGGCGCGGAAGTCCTGGCGATCCCATGTATCACCGCGCATGCTTTTCATAAAGAAATGGAAGAGGGCATCGGCCTTCCGGTACTTCATGCGATCCGTGAACTCGGCACATGGTGCCGTGACCGCGGCATTACATCCCTGGGTGTCATGGCGACGGATGGTGCAAGAAAGACCCGTATCTATGAAGATGGCCTCTCGGACTTCGGTGTGACATGTATCTGGCCGGGGCCGCGGGGACAGAAACAGGTCATGGGCATGATCTATGACGATGTAAAAGCAGGACAATCGCTGGATCGGACCGCTTTTGAGATGGTATCCGGCGAGCTCTTCGGAAATGGCGCGCAGGCGGTCGTGCTCGGCTGTACGGAACTCTCGCAGGCGATGGTCGAGATGGATCTTGATGACCGCTTCGTCGATATCATCGATGTTCTGGCAAGAGCCTGTGTGCGCGAGTGTAGAAAATAACGCGGGACCGGACGCCTGATATTCCGGCCGGACCGGCATTCCCTGATACTGCCGGCCTTCTAAAAGGAGAATATATATGCATAATCACGTGCTAAAAGATCTGAAGAATACTGTTGCGAAATATCCGGACAAGCCGGCTTTCTGCGGAGAAAAATCATGTCTTACTTTCCGCCAGCTCGATACTGCAGTCGATAGGATCGGCACGTATATCCTCCGTCAGGGGATCAAAAAGAGTCCTATCGTAGTCTATATGGAGAAGTCGCCGGAGGAAGTCGCGGCTTTCTTCGGTATCATCCGGGCAGGATCGTACTATGTACCGATCGATGCGGAAATGCCGCCGGTACGTATCCACCTGATCCTCGAAAACGTGAAGTCTCCGCTTCTGATCTGTGATGACGCGACCTCGGAATCGGCAGAAGAACTCGGATTTGACGGGAAAATTATAAAGTATAGTGAGATCGCCGGACCGGCCCTCGAAGGAATCTCCGGAGAGTCTGAGGCGGATAACGGGATCGATACTGCGGCACTTGATGAAGTATATCATCACTCGATCGACACAGATCCGCTCTATATCGTATTTACATCCGGATCTACCGGTGTACCGAAGGGCGTCGTTGGCTGTCACAGAGCAGTGAACGACTATATCGACCAGCTCTCGGAAGTGCTGGGATTCTCGTCGGAGACAGTTTTCGGAAACCAGACACCTCTGTATCTCGATGCATGCTTTAAGGAACTCTATCCGACGATCCGATTCGGCGCGACGACCTACTTTGTTCCCAAGTCCCTCTTTATGCAGCCGCTGAAACTGGTGCAGTATCTGAACGAACATGAGATCAACACGGTATGCTGGGTCGTCTCGGCACTGACGATCATCAGTGCTTTTGGCACATTTAAGACAGAGATCCCGAAGTACTTAAAGACCATCGCATTTGGCTCGGAGGTATTCCCGCTGAAGCAGTTCCGCATGTGGAGGACCGCACTTCCGGAGGCCACCTTTACGAACCTGTACGGTCCGACGGAAGGAACCGGCATGTGCTGCTACTACAGAGTGGACAGGGACTTCGAAGATGGCGAGGCGATCCCGATCGGACGCCCGTTTGATAATACGGACATTATCCTTCTCGACGATGAGAATAACGAGGTCACGAAGGAGAGCGGCGAGCAGGGCGAGATCTGCATCCGCGGCACATCCCTGACGCTCGGCTACATGAATAATCCTGAAAAGACCGCGGAAGCATTTACGATCAACCCGCTTCAGAAAGGATGGCCGGAACTGATCTACAGAACCGGCGATATCGGCCGATATAACGAGCTCGGCGAGCTGATGTTCGTCTCGAGGAAAGACTTCCAGATCAAGCACATGGGCCATCGTATCGAACTTGGTGAGATCGAGGTCAATGCACAGATGATCGAGGGCATCACCGGCGCGGCGTGCGTGTATGACAAGGCAAAAGGCAAGATCGTGCTCTTCTATAGCGGAGACAAGGAAGAGGCGGACATGAAGGTGATCCTGAAGGACTCCCTCCCGCGCTATATGGTGCCGAATGTCACGAAGAAACTCGACCGGATCCCGCTGACCAGTAACGGAAAGACGGACAGAGTCGCTCTCGCCGGCATGATCTGATCAGCTGGAAAAAGCGGAGAATGCCGTATCCGAGCGCTGCATACGGAACTGCTTCGGAGTAAATCCCGTTTTCTCCCGGAACACCTTGATGAAATGGCTCTGCGAACAGAACGCGAGTGAATATGCGATCTGTGAGTAAGTGTACTCGGTGCGCGTCAGGAGCGCCTGCGCCGTCTCGATGCGCCTTCTGAGAAGATATGCGCTGAAGGACTCTCCCATTTCCGCCTTAAAGATTGTTGCCAGATAATTCGGGTGCAGCCCTGTCTGCGCGGCAAGATCCCGAAGAGTGATCCGGCTGGAAAAGTGCGCATCGATATAGTTCAGACAGGTCATGACCGGCCGGGAGAAGATCTTCGACTTCTTCGTCAGCTGCACGAGCTCGACGAGCTTCGTCCAGAATTCACGGACCAGCTCCCGGAGTGCTTTTTCCGTGGTAAGAACATCTGCTTTCTGGATATAAAGGTCGCTGAGCGAATACACACGTTCCTGGGGAACTCCCGCCTCGATCGCATAGCGCGTCGCAAGTCCGGTGCCGATGATGAAGAGGTACCGCATGTTCCGGACCGGGTCGGAAGAAAGCTTGCCCTGGATCTTCGGATCGCTGATACGGACGGCCTCATCGACCGCCGCCATATCGCCCTGCATCAGAAGATGATATCTCCTGTTTTCCTCACGGTACGTAGTGTGGCGGAAGCTGTTCTCACTGTTTTCATGAAGAAGACGAGTGATCTCGCTCTGGGGGATGAGAGTCTCGGACATGGCTGGCGCTCCTTTGGAAAGTGATATAAATCTTAACATTATTATATAACTGAAACAGCGATAGAAATATAGTATTGATGAAGGGAAAGTGCTTTTCGCATATGGAAAAGCACTTTTACATGCGAAGTTTCAGGAGAATGACGATGGATATTCTATTTGCGGAAGGATCGAAGAAGGAGTTTTTGGAACTGCCGAAGGAGACGGTAAAAGATCTCGCACTCGAAGAGATCACCTCGTGGATGTCGGTGATGGTCGAGGAGAGGGTAGTGCTGACGACGACGATGAGCCGGGTGCTCGCCGATCCGGAAGATATGAGGTTCCGGCAGGAGATCTTCCGCGATCTGATCGATAATCCGGAGCTTCGGGAGGGCCTCTATGAGGCGGTCTCCATGATCCGCTCCATGAAGGAGTTCTCCGGCGCGAACCGCGCGACCAATCTGAAAGATAATGCACTCTATACGATCCTTCAGGAACTGCGGTCGATCTCTCTTTACTCGGATACCGTACGTTTCCTCTCGGACCTTCTCGGAAAATACGAGATCCGCTCCCGCGGCCTTCTGGCACTGAAGAAGGAGATGGATGCGGTCATCGCGACAGAGAAATTCAGCGAACTGAATGAAGACGTCAAGAAAATGATGGACGACCTGACCACCGTGCGGTCGGCGATCATCGGGGTGAACTTCACACCGGATCTCGATATCGAGAACGTCGCGGCTGTCGAGTTCATGCCGGTGCCGACCCGCTCAAAGTACAGTTTCGTCAATGTTGCTTCCAGTATCGGTATCCTGACGAAAGCCGGGCAGGGTGCACAGGCAATCGGCATGTCCCATGTAAACAATGTCTCCAGCAAGTATAAAGATCCGCTTCTGGTCGCGATGATGCCGATGATCGAGAAACACATGAAGCGCCACTTCGCTTCTGTGAAAAAGATCATCTCCCAGTACCGTGATCTCGATATGAAGGGCATCACTGACCTCTATGAGGGCATGGTGTTCTATACCTGCTGCTCGCGTTATGCGGAAAAACTTCAGGAAAGAGGATACGGAGTCAGCACTCCGGTGATCGAAAAGACGGAAGATAAGAAGTGGGAAGTGAAGGGATTTTATAATATCCGACTGGCGATGCTCCGCGAGAAAAATGTCGTCAAGAATGACTTTACCTTCTCGGAGGAAGAAAGGATCTTCATCCTGACCGGCCCGAACAGAGGAGGTAAGACGATCCTTGAACAGGGACTGGGACTTGTGTCCCTGATGGCATCGGTCGGGCTCTTCGTCACGGCGGATTCCTGCCGCGGGATCCCGTTCCGGAATATCCTGACGCACTTCCCGATCGACGAGAACCTCACGATCAATTACGGACGTCTCGGCGAAGAAGCAAAGCGTGTCCGCGAGATCGTCACGCAGACAGATGCCGACACACTGGTGCTTTTCAATGAGACGTATTCGACGACCTCATCTTCGGATGCGCTCTATCTGTCCGAGGATCTTCTTCACATCCTGAAGGACAAGGGCGCGGCGGTGATCTTTAACACGCATATCCACGAGCTTGCCAAAGAGATCCCGGAGATGAATAAGTGGAACGGCAAAGGAAAGATCATCAGTGTGATCATGGAGATCAAGGATAACGTCAATCCCTTCCGCGTCAAGCGCGCCGAGCCGGACTACTGCTCCTATGCGAGGAATATCGCCCTGAAATACAGGGTCACCTACGAGCAGATGAAGGAGACGAAATAGAAAACGGACCGACAGTTACTGTTTTGTAATTGCAAGGTGCAAGCCGTACGTTTATAATTATCACGGACGCTTATTAAGAGCGAGTTTTCGGAGGTTAGTCAAATGGACGAGCTGATTGCGATTTTGAAGGACATCCACCCGGATGTGGACTATGAACAGGCAACGAATCTGATCGACGGAAAGATCCTCGATTCTTTCGATATTATTTCTCTGGTATCTGAGATCAACGACAAGTTTGATGTCGTCGTCTCTGCAGAATACATGATCCCGGAGAATTTTAATTCTGCCCGGGCACTGTGGGAGCTCATCCAGAAACTTCAGGACGAAGAGTAATCCCGTATGTTTTTTACTTCCTATAAATTCATCGGATTTGTGATCCTTCTGGTATCACTCTATTATGTGCTACCGAAGAAGGCCAAGTGGCCCCTGCTCCTGCTGGGGTCCTACGTTTTCTATTACTTCGCGGGATGGACGTGCCTCTTTTATATCCTCGGCGTCACGGTCATCACGTATGTCGCGGGACTTCTGATCTCGAAGAATAAAAAGATCTCCGATGCCCGCTTTGCTGAGATGAAGCAGCTCGAAAAAAGCGGGGAAGGTTCCTCTGAGGAAGTCGGAAAAGAAGCCAGAAAACGCTATAAGGAAGCGCAGAAGAAGAGACGCCGCCGCATCATGGCGATCGGCATCACTCTGGCGCTCCTGATCCTCGCGGTCGTGAAATATACCAACTTTACGATCCACAACATAAACAGCATTTTGAGTGTTTTTCACGCGCCGAAAAGGATCGATTTCCTGACTATCGCACTGCCGATGGGTATTTCATTTTACACATTCCAGGCGGTCGGATATGTCATCGACGTCTATCGCGACCGGCATGAAGCGCAGAGAAACTTCTTCAAGTATGCGCTGTTCGTAAGTTTTTTTCCGCAGCTGGTGCAGGGCCCGATCAGCCGCTACGGCGATCTTAGTAAAGAACTCTTCACGCCGCATACCTTTAAGGGACGCGTGGTCGAGCGGGGACTGCAGCGCGTTATCTGGGGATATTTCAAAAAACTTGTGATCGCGGACCGTATCCTGCCGGCGGTTAATACTATGATCGGAACTCCGGAGAGCTTTAAGGGTGCGTATGTTTTCCTCGTCATGATGTTCTACGCGGTCGAGCTGTATGCTGACTTTACCGGCGGCATCGATATCACGATCGGTATCGCGGAGATGCTCGGTATCCCGGTCAAAGAGAACTTCGAGCGGCCGTTCTTCAGTAAAAACATCGCTGAATACTGGAGACGCTGGCACATCACGATGGGCACGTGGTTTACGGATTATATCTTCTATCCGATCTCGGTCAGCGGACCGATGCTCAAGCTCAGCAAGTGGGGACGTGCGCATCTTCCGGAAAAAGTCGGAAAGAGACTTCCTGTCTATCTGGCCTCCTTCGTCGTATGGTTTACGACCGGTATCTGGCACGGTGCGAGCTGGAACTTCATTGTATGGGGATTGGGAAACTTCGTGGTCATCATGATCTCCCAGGAACTCGAGCCGCTCTACGCAAAATTCCATAAGAAAGTGAATACCGACGGAAGCGTGACCTATAAGTCTTTCCAGATCGGAAGAACGATCCTTCTGATGAGCGCACTCCGTCTCTTCGACTGCTATAGAGATGTTCCGCTGACCTTTAAGATGTTCGGTACGATGTTTACGACATGGAACTGGGGCAGCCTCGGAAACGGCACACTGCTGCATCTTGGCGTGGCCCGTGCGGATTATGTCATCCTGGCGCTCGGAACGATCCTGATGTTTGTCGTCTCCTTGATCGGAAGATCCGGCTCTGTCCGCGATAAGCTCGCAAAAAAAGTGCCGCTGGCCGGCCGCTGGGCGATCTTTTCGGCACTTCTCCTGATCGTCATCATCTTCGGCGCTTACGGCCTCGGCTATGACGCATCCCAGTTCATCTATAATCAGTTCTGATCACTAACAAAAGTATTTCGCTCAGCTTATACCCATTTCAGTCTCTTTTCGAAAAGCACTTTTTCCGGTCCATTTCTGTCCTTATCGTCGCGCGAGATCGTGCCGATCTCGTAGCAGTCATGGAACTTACTGAGATGTTTGATTACCTGCGCCTTCTCTTTCTGCGGAACTACGATCGTCATTCCGACACCCATGTTGAAAGTGGTGAGCATTTCCGTATCCGATACATTTCCTTTTTCCTTGATAAAACGGAATACCGGCAGGATCCGGATCCTGCTTCGGTCGATCTGAGCAGTCAGCCCGTCAGGAATCACCCTGCAAAGGTTGCCGGCGATTCCGCCGCCCGTGATGTGCGCCATGCCGGAGATCCTGTCCTTGCCAAACAAGCCTTTGAGTGCAGGGTAGTATGGAGTGTGGGGCTTCATGATCTCTTCAATAAACGTGTTGCCGTTGATCTTCTCGAGTTTGATCTGCGGCATCTTGTCGAGGAGCATACGTACCAGGGAATATCCGTTCGTGTGAAGTCCGTTAGATGCAAGTGCGAGTACAGCATCGCCTTCTTCGATCGCGGATCCGTCGATGATCTTTTTCCTTTCGCAGATACCTGCGATACTCGATGTGAGAACATATACGCCGGCATCCACAACAGATGGCTGGATGGAAGTCTCACCGCCGACGAGTGAACACTCATTCTCGCGACAGGCATCGGACACGCCCTTAACGAGAGCGCTGATCGTGGCTTTCTCAGCTCTTCCGCATACGATGGTATCGAGAACGGCAAGGGGAGTTGCTCCCATGACAACGATATCGTTAACAAGGTGGTTGATCATGTCATGACAGATGGACTCGGTATAGCCGAACTCCATCGCAAGCTTCTGCTTGGATCCAGGCTCCTCGGACTTGAGGACAAGAACAGGATCCTTGATCGCCGGGAACTTGATATCGTAAAGCGAGGCAAAGGGACCGAGGCCATTGAGTACTCTTTTGTCTTTGCTCTCGAGATGTTTTTTCATCTCGTTCTTGATCGAATCCGTGTAGGCAATGTCGATGCCGGCTTTGCTGTAGGAAAGACCGTCCTGATCCTTCTTCGCGCCGGAAAGAAGTTCATCCACGGAGATCTCCAAGGTCCTTGCCAGATCAGGAAGCATCTCAATATTCGGATATGCTTTCCCGTTCTCCCATTTCGAGATCGTCTGAAAAGAAACATTCAACCGCTCGGCGAGCTGGCCCTGGGTAAGCCCGAGTTCTCTCCGCTTCTCGTTTATAAACTTGCCAACCTTGCTGCTGTCAATCATAGTGCGATCCTCCGTTTGTTTTCTTGCCTTCAGTATGCAGGATAAAGCACCCGTTTCACAATAACATTATCGTTGAAAACGGAGGTGAAATTCAACCATTGGGCGAATTTGACTAAAAGAACGCAAAACCGCCAAAGAAATGTGAGGAGCGATTCCGCAGGCGCGAAGCGTCGAGGACCAGCGACGATAATTCTTTGGCGTTTGCTTATTTCTTCAAACCGTAGACGACCCAGTCTTCTTCTTCGAGCATGTACGGCGCGCCGCAGGTCGGGCACTTCAGAACATGCATCGCATCGAAGCTGGAGGCGCAGGCTTTGCAGTTAACGGCGTGGATGGAGAATCCGTAGTTTTCCCGGGCGGTAAGCTTTTTGACCAGCGTCATATTGTAATCTTCTTTTTTCTGTACGATCTTCCCTTTGATGAGATGTGTCGTGTTAAAGTAAACGCGGACAAGAAGAACGAGGTTATCGCCATCCTGGATCCTGGAGTTGAGATACTTCATGGCACCTCTATAGTCGATATCGATGAGAGTATCAAGCTCGGGAAGATTCGGATCTCCGCGATACACACTCATATTCGTGCGGTCTTTCGAATACGCGATTGCACGGAAAAGAGAGATCACCTTTCCTTCGAAGAGGTCGTAGGAGAACTCAGGATCATAGCGGGACATCGCCTTGGCAAGGGAGCCCTTCGTCAGAGAAGCGGAGGCAACATCTGCGGTGCTGATGGCTGTTGCCGTAAGTCTTGACATCATGAAGACGGCAAAGAAAAAACCGAAAAAGAGATATAGACAGATAAATCCAAAAAAGCCTGCCAGTAGTCCGCCACCGGCACCGAAAAACAGAGCCATATAGTGGGGGTCGCACTGCGGCCAGTAGTTGATCGTGACACCGATAGCTGTTCCGATGCCGCCAAGGACAGCTAGAGTAGCTACGGTTGGGATCAGCCAGTCTATGGATTTTCTGTCCACGATCTGAGACAGGAGATAATAGTTGCTGACGCAGGGAAAGAGTTGCTTCATCTGGAATCTCGTGCCGCACATCGGACAGCCATTGGTAAAGACAGAGAGCGTGTTGTGATGTCCGCAGTTCGGACACTCGTATTCCGCATTCTGCGAATCTGCACGGTCAAGGATATTCGTATAGAAAATGCTGGAACTCTTTTTGTGCTTCTTCATAACCTTTTGCGTGGATACGTTGGTGTACTGTGAGGAAGCATTGCACTCAATAAAAGAGAGACTCGCAGTATATGGCGGCTTATTCTTTGTGCGGGTGCCCTTCGTCGCATCTTTGACCGTCGTGAAACGGCGCTGGATCTTAATGCCCTTATCAGCGAGACGCTGTTCGTGGGTATGAAGATAATACCGCATGTCCTGTGAGGCATGCTCCGGCTCTGTGCCGTCCTCGTAGAAACGGGTGATCTCGTTCATGAAAGAATCGCGAAGCCGGTCTTCCGGCTTCTCCTTCGGATTTGCCATATCCTGGATCTCTTTCATCTTCTCGGAAAAACGCTCCATAAAATTGCTCATAACCATACCCTCCTAAGAAAAATAACCAGCGGCGTGCATTTGCGAATAATCAGAGCGGGTTTCCCTCGAGATCCTCGGCGATCAATGCTCTTGCCTCATCGGAGATATCGGAAGTTTTCGAGGACTTTACGTGCTCGGCATCCAGAACTTCCAGGACTTTGAAGCGGACCTTCGTGCTTCTCCACGGGTAGTTATTCTTGATCTTCTCGGATCCCTGGATCGTCATGACTACGACCGGAACATTCGCCTTCTGGGCGATCTTAAACACACCGCTGTGAAAAGGGAGGAGCTTGCATTTCTTGGATCTTGTGCCCTCCGGATATACGAAGATAGAGACCTCGTCCGCCTTCAGGAGCTTGCTGGCGCGGTCGATGGTCATCATGGCATTTCTCGGGTTTTCACGGTCGATGGCCATCATGCAGCAGCGGCGGATGATGCGGCCATAGAAAGGGATCTTAAAGTTTTCGGCTTTCGAGATAAAAGACGGATAGTGCCTGGCAAGGACTTTCCAGGAAAGGAGCGGATCAAAGTTCGATCTGTGATTGCAGACGAAGAGCATCTGCTTGCCCTCTGGAATCTTATCGAAGTCCTGAAGGTCATACTTCACGCGCATGATGCGCATGCCGACCGCTGTCGTGTGGACCAGAACAAAACGGAAGAACTTCGAGTCGGTGTTGTACTCTTTCTTCGTGCTTATGAACTGGGATGCGATGAACGTCGTCAGGAACAGAATAAGGATCCCGGCCACTTTGATGCCGACGATCGCAAGAATGGTATAAAGAATGTAAAGCAGTATTTTCATAATATCCCCCGGGGAAGAAATCCCTCTTTAAGATCTTCCCGTAAATTTCTTGTGTGTTTCTTATGCGGAAGTATTCTATCACAAGCATGGCCTTATGTGCTACAATGCTGTTGTTTATGAAGAATTGAGGAAGAAGAAATGTCTGAAGAAAACGAGCAGAAAATGGACAAGCCGGTAGGAAACACTGATACCGCTGTAAAAGCACTTTCCGAAGCAGCGGAGGAGGTTAAGAGCGAGGCTTCAGAAGAGACGGCGGAAGTTGTGAAGCCGAAGCGTAGAAAAAAGATCTTCCGCGTGGCGCTCGTTCTCGTGCTGCTCGTTCTGACCTGTGTGGTCATCTATCTTGCGGATCTGCTTCTCCGTCCGAAATATATGGGCGATGTCACCGAGGGCGCGCTGACGGCCGAATACTATAAGGCATATGGCGACCATGACGTGCTCTTTGTCGGTGACTGTGAGGTGTATGAGAATTTCTCGACCGTGGAGCTGTGGAGAAAATACGGCATCAACAGCTTCATCCGCGGAGGTGCGCAGCAGCTGGTGTGGCAGTCCTACTACCTTCTCGAAGATGCTCTGCGCTATGAGACTCCGGATGTGGTCGTCTTCAATGTGCTTTCACTGATGTATAACGAACCGCAGAATGAGGCATATAACCGTATGGCTCTTGACGGCATGCGCTGGAGCAAAACGAAGTGGAATGCGATCAAGGCTTCGATGTGCGATGGCGAGAATATGATCGACTATATTTTCCCGATCCTCCGCTACCACAGCCGCTGGAACGAGCTGACTTCCGACGACTTCAAATACTGGTTTAAGAAAGATCTGGTATCTTTTAACGGATACTATCTGCGAACAGAGATCATGCCCGCAGGTGATTTTCCACCGGCAAGACCCCTGGCAGACTATAACTTCGGCGACAAGGCGATGAAATATCTTGATAAAATGACGGAACTCTGTAAAGAGAAAGGGATCCAGCTTGTACTGATCAAGTCGCCGTCGCTTTATCCGCACTGGTATGACGAGTGGGATGAAAATATGGAAAAATATGCCGAGGAGCATGGAATCACTTATATCAACATGCTTAAGATCGCCGAATCTGAAGTCGGTATCGATTACTCGCAGGACACCTATGATGCAGGACTTCACATGAATGTGACCGGTGCGGAGAAATGCTCGGATTATCTGGGAAAGATCCTGAAGGAGAAGTACTCTCTGGAAGATCACAGAAATGACGAAAAAATGAGCGAGTACTGGAAAAAGGTCGAAGAACGCTACGATGCTGCTAAAAACGGCTGATCCGGACCTTCGGCTGCCGGCGTTTCCCACGCATTGGGAAATATCAAAAATTTGACCAAAGTAAATTGCAAATAATTAATGAATAATGATAGTGATACTTTGCGTGCGCTCTTATAAAGTGTTAAAGTTATTTTATGAAGTGCTTTAACATAAAAAAGAGAATATTTTGCACACTGCTCTCGATGATCATCACGGTTTCGGGAATAGGAGCTTTGAGCGCTTCACAGGTTTTTGCCCGGGGTAATGCCGGCGGTGTCATGGATACACTCCGCGATACCTCGGATGATGATCCGAATCAGGAGACAGACCCTGCCTCCGGGTACTCTCCGGTACTCTACAACAATACAAACGGACTTCCGACCTCGGAAGCAAATGCCATCGTGCAGACCTCGGAAGGTTTTCTGTGGATCGGAAGCTATAGCGGGCTGGTGCAGTATGACGGAAATACCTTCACACGCATCGACTCCGCGAAGACCGGAATTACCAGTGTTATAAGCTTATATGCAGACTCGAAGAACCGCCTGTGGGTGGGGACGAATGATAACGGTGTGGCCGTCCTGGACAAGGGTGAGTGGCAGCACTTCAACAAACAGAACGGTCTGAATTCCCTATCTGTCCGTGCGATCGCGGAAGATGAGAACGGCCTTATTTATCTTGCGACTACAAAGGGTGTCGCCATCGTCAATGAAGATATGACGATCACGACGGTCCAGGCCGACCAGATCAAGGAAGAATATATCCGCAGCATCATGCTCGGACCGGATAACGTCATCTACGCGCTAACGATGAATGGTGCGATCTTTACTTTGAAAGACGGGAAAATGACCGCATACTATGATCCGGGTTTCCTTCGGGTGGAGGATATCCATGCGATCCTGCCGGATCCGGCGGTCTCGGGAAATATCTACTGTGCGACTTCGAAATCATCGATCTATTACGGGCCGCTGAATAAGGGCTTTCAATCCGAGTATGCGAATATTGAACCTCTGTCATATGTTAACTCGCTCCATAAATATGATGACGAGCTGTGGGTGTGCGCGGATAATGGTATCTGCCGCGTGACCAATGACGGAAAAGATGTCATCCGGCTGACGAACCTTCCAATGACGACATCTGTCGAGAATATGACCTCAGACTACCAGAAGAATCTGTGGTTCGTCTCTTCCCAGCAGGGAGTCATGAAGATCGTTTCCAACCGTTTTACTGATCTGTATGAACAGCTGCATCTGAATGACGATGTGGTCTATTCCACCTGCCGGCAGGCCTCAAGGCTCTTTATCGGAACCAAGACGTCCGGACTTATAGTGGTGGAGAACAACAAGTGTCTATCCTCTTTGCCACTGGAAAAGATCACTACGGCCGGCGGGAAAACTATAGATCAGCACGATCTGATCAAGCTCTTCAATGAGGATGCAAAGGCGAGGATCAGATCCATCTCCCGTGACAGCAGAGGACGGATCTGGTTCTGCTCGTTCAGCAAGTATCCGCTGGTCTGCTATGACGGACAAAATGCAACAATTTTTACTTCGAATGACGGACTTCCCGCTTCGGAACGTGTCCGCGCTGTATTTGAGTGCTCTGACGGATCGATGGCGGTAGCCTGCACCGGAGGAGTTGCTGTCATCAAAGACGGCAAGGTCGTGGATGTGATCGGTGCTTCCGATGGTATCGATAATACAGAGATCCTCACTGTGGCGGAAGGGAAAAACGGAGATATTCTTATCGGAACAGACGGAGACGGTATCTATGTTTCATCGGAAGGGAAACTACGGCATATAACCACGGATAATGGTCTCATGTCAGATACGATCCTTCGCATCAAGAAAGACCATAAGAGAGATATCTACTGGCTCGTTACCAGTAACTCGATCTCCTACCTTGACGGGAACTACGGAGTAGTAACGATCAATAACTTCCCGTACTCCAATAATTTCGATATCTACCAGAATGACCGCGATGAGATGTGGGTCCTGAGCAGTAACGGCATCTATATCGTTCCGACGGAGACCATGATCAGAAACACTGATATCATGCCGTTTTTCTATGCAAGAGGAAATGGACTCTCCTACTATTCGACACCAAACTCCTACAGCGAACTGACCTCGGACGGAAATCTCTATATGAGCGGTTCCGCAGGAGTGATCCTTGTGAATATCAACGGGGAGAACAGACTTGAAAGCGATGTCCGGATCCTTGTCCCGTACATCGAAGCCGATGACAAGAGGATCTATCCGGACAAGACGGGTGATTTTACCATAGGAGCAAATACCAAAAAGATCACGGTGTACGCATACTGCTTCAACTATTCGCTGGTCGATCCGGAGATCTCCTACCGGCTCGAAGGCTTTGACCGGACGATGAAGACCGTAAGAAGATCCGAGCTGAAACCGGTGGACTATACGAACCTTTCGGGTGGCGAATATTTCTTTAAGATGCAGCTGCTGGATGTCTATGGAGAGGTGCAGCAGGAGATCTCGGTAAGGATCGTGAAGAAAGAATCACTTCGCGAGGCGACATGGTTCCGGGCATTCATCATCCTCGGCTTCGTGGGCGTCGTGATCGTCCTTGCATATCTTGCCAGCTATCAAAGAATGAAGAAACTCAAGGCGAAGGAGCAGGAACAGACACTCTTGATCCGCGAGATCGTCGAGGCGTTCGCGAAGGTCATCGATATGAAGGACCGCTATACGAACGGTCACTCCACGCGGGTTGCGGAATATACGGAGATGCTCGCTCGAGAACTCGGCTATGACGACGAGACGGTCGAGAAGTACAGAAACATCGCGCTCCTCCACGATATCGGCAAGGTCGGAATCTCCTCCGAAACGCTGAATAAGCCGGGACGTCTGACGGACGAAGAATTCAAGGAGATCAAGTCCCACTCCGGCAAGGGATATAATGTTCTTAAGGATATCAGCATCATGCCGGAACTGGCGATCGGCGCACGCGACCATCATGAGCGTCCGGACGGACACGGCTATCCGAGAGGAATCACCGGTGACGAGATCCCGCGTGTGGCACAGATCATTGCTGTGGCGGATACTTTTGACGCGATGTATTCAGACCGTCCGTATAGAAAACGCATGAACTTCGAAAAGACAATCTCTATCATCAAAGAGGTCTCCGGCACGCAGCTGGCAGAAGACGTCGTGGAAGCATTCCTGCGGCTTGTCGAGAAGGGCGAATTCCGTGCAGAGGATGATAACGGCGGAGGATCGACCGAGGATATCACGAATATCCATAAGAAGCAGGATGCCGACAAGGCGGCACAGGACCGCGCCGCAAAGAAGAGTTCTGACGCGGATGAGGGCGGAGAGAATAAAGAAAACGGTGACAAGTAAGAGTTCTTTTGTGACGATTTACTGATTGAAAGTCCTCTGGAATAATGCGACAATAGGCAAAGGAAAAGGACGCGGAGGCGGGTGCTTCCTGCGAAGAAATAAGTAGTTCCGGAAAAGGAGAAAGAAAGATGAAGAAATTTGGTTCACTGGCGCTCGTATTCATTATGGCAGTCTCCATGGCGGCCTGCTCGGATGCCAAGAAAGTGGAAAAGACAACCAACGACACATCCAACGGCGCCGTTGTTTCGAGAGATGCAGAGCAGACGAGCGCGTCTGAAGCTTCCGGTCAGGATGACCCGTCGCAGGGCGAGGGCACCGGTTCGGTAGAGGTCACACTCGATACCAAGGACAATTTCGTATTTAAGTATGAGAACGTGGATATCACGCTCGGAACCGAGCCGACAGCGACACTTGCCGCACTGGAGAAGGCCGGTGCTCCGAAGAAACTGGACGTTCCTTCCTGCGCTCACGATGGTACGGATCATGTCTATACATTCAGCAACATGGTGCTTACCGTCTATCAGGCAACCGGAAGTGAGACAGGCTACATCTCTAATGTGCGCCTGACTTCTGACCTGGTAGCGACACCGGAGGGCCTTGAGATCGGCATGAGCGCGGACGATGCCCGTTCCAAGTACGGTGATCCGGACGAATCGACCGATAAGACATGGATCTACAAGCGTGGCACATCGGAACTGATGCTGACATTGAACGGGGACAAGATCGTATCGATCGAGTACATGATCCCGTAAGCCTAAGGAATCGGAGGAAAGTGCTTTTGGCACATTATTACGAAGAAAATCCACAGGGAGAATCCGACCGTCGCGTCATCCAGGCGAGGATGCACGGTATGGATTTCTTCTTTTCTACGGACGCGGAGGTATTCTCCAAGAAGTTCCTGGATTTCGGCTCGAGGACGCTTCTGGAGACGGCGATCGAAGATCTTTCTTCTGCGAACCGGAAGAAGGGAAAACTCCTGGATCTCGGATGCGGCTACGGGCCGATCGGGATCATTATGAAGCGCGTCTTTCCGTCGATGGAGGTCACTATGGCCGATATCAATTCCCGTGCGCTCGAGCTTGCACGCGAAAATGCGGAGAATAACAGCGTCAAGTGCGTCGATATCAGAAAGTCGGACGGATGTGCGTCGGTGGAAGGTCTTTATGATGTCGTTCTGACGAATCCGCCTGTCCGCGCGGGTAAGCAGACTGTCTTTTCCTTCTATGACGGAGCTTTTGAGCACCTCTCGGAGGGAGGCTTCCTGTATGTGGTCCTTCAGAAGAAGCAGGGCGCGCCGTCGTCGGAGAAGTATCTTATGGAAAAGTTCGGCAACTGTGAAGTGATCGCCAAGGAGTCCGGCTACTGGATCATGAAGGCCGTGAAGTAGTGCTTTTCGCGAGAAATAAGGAAAAGACGGAGCTTGTCTAATATACTGTCCTATGAGGACAATAGATTAGGTAAATTGTTTGACATTTGGTTCTGTGGTCTAATAAGTGATCTTATGGAACGTGGTAATTTGGTAAAGAATTAGACTGCGGAATGCAATGTCAGATATCTGGTCTAATAAGTGTCTGCAATTAGGTTGCTAATTAGACGCGGCTTTGGATGTTAACAAAATGCTTACAAAACTACGCTTATAAAATATTGGTTTTCCTGTGGAAAGATGATAGTTTCTCTTTACCAATTTAGTTTGTAAAGGAGAACCAAATGATATCTTCGATGATTGTTAGAACTGGTCTGAACATGCGGGTTTCTGCGGTTTCTTCTGCGCGAAAAGAACTTGCGGAGCTCCCGTGGGTCTCCTTTGGACAGCATTCCAGACATGGAGAAAGAAATAGCGTTGTACGGTTCCGGTCAGTGAAAGATGGTAAGACAAGATGGATCGAGTTTTTGATTGATTCGAAGCAAGGAAAGAAACTCGTCCCGTATGCAAGGCGGAACGCCCTTCTCCGCGAGGTGATAAAAGAATGTTCACAAGAAATAGAATATAGTTCCGCCAATATTTCGAAGGAAAACGATAGGGTTAATCTTGATCCGGCTATGAAAGAGCGAGGATTCCTGAATTTCTCTTACGAGGAGTTCTGCGGGTTGGTGGAACATAATGATCAGAGTATTTCTCCGGGATATAAGCATGGCAGATACCTCTTCCGGTCAAAGTCGGAGATGTTAATTGCGCAGGTTTTGGATCAGTTGGGGCTAGAGTATAAGTACGAGCCGGTTATACTGATCAATGGTGAGGAGAGGTGGCCGGACTTTGCGGTATACTGCCCGGAAACGGGTCGGTATTTCTTCATTGAACATCTTGGAATGATGGACAAAATGAAATACAGGCTGGATAACATGGAAAAGATGACGCTGTATGAGGGGGCCGGTATCCGTAATGGCATAGATATTCTCTATACTACAGAGTACGGAAAAGGCACTTTCACAACAAATGCTGTGATGGGGAAAATCGCGGGAATTGTGATTGCTCAGGCGCTGGTTTAGAAAATCGTGTGTTTAGAGGCGGCCAGTTCACAGCAGTTTTTGATTTGCTTTTATCTATTACCTAGCGTACAATAGGGTTTCAAGTGTTAAGCTATTAAATCTAAAGAGGTGAAAAATATGGGTTCCTGCGATTCTTGTGGTTCCAAAGATTCCTGCCCGTCTGCAACAGCCGGCGGTTCCTGTGGTTCTTCCGAGCCGGAGTCTCTCATCGCTCCTCTGCATGAGAAATCCAGTGTAAAGAAAGTAATCGGCGTCTGCAGCGGTAAGGGCGGCGTCGGAAAATCCTTCGTCACCAGCGTTCTGGCTTCCAGACTGGCTCGTGACGGTTATCGTGTCGCGATCCTTGACGCCGACGTGACCGGTCCTTCCATCCCGAAGGCATTTGGTCTGAAAGGTCAGCTCAAGGGCGATGAAAACGGTATCCTGCCGATGATATCCCACTCCGGCATCCAGATCGTTTCTGTTAACCTTGTTATGGAGAATGAGGAGGCGCCGGTCGTCTGGCGTGGTCCGGTCATCTCCGGTGTCGTTAAGCAGTTCTGGTCTGACGTTATCTGGGAAAATATCGATGTTATGCTGATCGATATGCCGCCGGGAACAGGTGATGTTCCGCTTACTGTATTCCAGTCGATCCCGCTCGATGGTATCTTCCTCGTATCTACTCCGCAGGATCTGGTTTCCATGATCGTTAACAAAGCGAGAAACATGGCTCTGCTCATGCAGGTCAAGATCCTCGGTTTTGTCGAGAATATGAGCTATACCGTCTGCAAGCACTGCGGTGAGAAGACTCCTCTCTTCGGTGAAGAGGGTAAAGTCGGCAAAGCTGCTCAGGAGATGGGTGTTCCGCTTCTGGATAAGCTCCCGCTCGATCCGGATATCACGGCGCTTGTCGATGAGGGTCATATCGAGAAGGTTCCGAATGAGATCCTTTCCGGTGCGGTAGAGTTCGTCGAGAAGATGCTCGAAGAGAAGAAATGAGCAACATCCGGAGCTTAAGAAAAAGAGTAACGGTAAGAGTCCTGGCATGCCTGGTGCTGATCCTGAGCATGCCGGGACTTTTTTGCGCATGCGGGAAGAAGACCGGATCTTCTGATGAGTACCGTAAATATCTTGGCGATTATGACTACGACTACTCGATCTTCGCAATGGTCTTTGAGACACCGGAAGGAGAGACGGAGCCGGGGGTACTGTACCGCCAGGTACTGGATCTGAATTCTCTTGTGAAGACCTGTCCGATGCCGGTGTGTTTCCTTTTTTATTCCGGCATGCATGCGGATGTCTATGGACTTTTCGCGAGCATGGAGCAGGTGGCGGAACAGTATCACGATAAGGTCATGATCATTGCCATCGATGCACTTGAGGAAAAAGATATGGCGGCGTCATATAATATCGAGGCGCTTCCGGAGGCGATCATGATCAAGGATAATATGCAGAAGTCCCGCTTTGACGGACAGTCCAGGAAAGACTGGACGGCGCAGGATCTGGCGAACTGGATCATTGCCGAAGCGCAAAAATGACCGTTTTCTGCTAGTTCTGAGAAGAAGCAGGGGACCGGCATGATATAATTATCTATGACTTTCGAGTGAAAGGCGGAACAGAATATGCAGTATGAATATGCAAATGGAATCGGGCAGGACAGTCACCGCTTTATGCAGCCGGTCGAAGCGAAACTGAAGACTGCGGACAAATGGCCGAAGCAGCTGATCCTGGCAGGTGTGGTATTCCCCGGGGAGACACCGCTTGTGGCCAACAGTGACGGAGATGCGGTCCTGCATGCGCTGACCAATGCGATCTCCGGCGTTACCGGGATCAATATCCTCGGAACGATCGCCGATCAGATGTGTAAAGACGGAATTACAGACAGTTCCGCTTATCTTGCAAAAGCACTTTCCTTTTCGGCGGATCAGGGCTGGGAACTGACGCATATCTCTATTTCCATCGAGGCGAAGCGCCCGAAGTTCACTCCGATGATCGGACCGATGAAGGTCCGTCTGGGAGAGCTTACGGGGATCGATCCGCAGCGGATCGGTATCACGGCCACATCCGGCGAGAACCTTACCCGGTTTGGAGAAGGTGAAGGGATCATGGTATTCTGCAGTGTAACGATGCGGAGAGAAGAGGTTTCGCTCGGATAATTGCGGGAGATCTCCCTTTTTTCAAAAACGAAAAAAGCCGGAAGTCAGATCTTCCGGCTTTTGAGCATAAACTCAGCAAGTGCGGCGTCTTCGGGCGTCGTTATCTTTATATTCCCGTAAGAACACGGGATAAGGTGGACGGTGATCCCGAGCGCTTCGGCCAGTGCAGTATCATCCGTGGCGGAGATGCCTTTTTCTTTGGCTTCGCTACTGACCAGAAGGAGCGTCTCATAGTGGAAGACCTGCGGGGTCTGAACTTCATAGAGGGTGCTTCTGTCGAGTGTGTGATCGACAACTGCCGGCGCTGGACTTCCGCTTCGGGAAGAGGCGGCTTCAGAAAACTTAGCGGACGGATCTTCCGGCTTTGCCATCTTGATCGTGTTCTTGCAGGGAGTTGCGGCGACACTGACATCGTAGGAGATCCCGGCGGCATAGCAGGCGGCAATGGTCTGCTGATCGACCATGCAGCGGGCGCCGTCGTGGATGAAGACCGGTTCGGAAGGCTTTGGTGCGCGCTCCAGCTTGGAAAGAGCAGCGATGCCGCAAGCGACAGAGTCTTGTCTGGTGGCGCCTCCTTCCACTATTTTCTCGACAAAGCCGATCTTATATTCTTCCGTCAGAGCGCGGGCGCGATCGATATTCTCCGCCCCGGTGACGATCACGGCATGAAGTCTGACGCCGGTCTTCCCGGAAAACTCCGAGAAAGCCAGAAGCGTGCGGGCAAGGACCGGTATGCCATCGATCTTCAGGAACTGCTTACTGTCGGAGATCCCCATGCGGCTTCCGATGCCGGCGGCGGGGACGATCAGATACAGGTGTCTGTCGAGCTTATCAAAGGGGATCGTTATCTTCGGGATCTGCATATGTATTCCTCCTTACGAGAAAAGAACATCGATGGCTTCGGAGAGCTTATCGACATAGATAAAGTCCATTTTTACGGGAAGCCTCGACGCGGCACTCTTGCTTGCGCCCGGAAGAACGCAGGAAGTAAAGCCGAGACGGGAAGCATCTGCGAGCCTCTTCTCCAGATCGCTGACCGGACGGAGTTCGCCGGTCAGACCGACTTCCCCGATCACCATCGTATTTTCGCGGAGAGCCTTGGAAGAGATGGAGGAGAAGACGGCACAGAGAACAGCCAGATCACAGGCGGTCTCATCGATGCGCATGCCGCCGACGACATTGATATACGCGTCCATGTTGGAGATACCGACTTTGCATTTGCTCTCAAGGACCGCCAGGAGCATCGAGACACGGCCCTTGTCGAGGCCCTGTGTCATACGCTGCGGATTGGCATAGGAAGAAGGCGACATGAGTGCCTGGATCTCGAGAAGAACTGCGCGGGATCCCTCGACAACAGAGGTGATCACGGAACCGGGGGCCATATGCGGGCGCCCGGAGAGAAGAAGAGCAGAGGCATTTTCGACGCCGGCCAGACCTTTCTGAGTCATCTCGAAGAAAGCAAGCTCGCCGGTGGAACCGAAGCGGTTCTTCGTGGCGCGGAGCATGCGAAGTGACGAGGAGCCGTCTCCTTCGAAATAAAGCACGGTATCGACCATGTGCTCGATGATGCGGGGACCTGCGATCGCGCCGTCCTTCGTCACATGACCGACCAGAACGATCGGAACATTCAGAGACTTCGCGATGCGGAGAAGACCTGCCGTGACCTCACGGGTCTGGGACACAGACCCTGGAGCGGAGGAGATCTCCTCGCTGTACAGAGTCTGGATCGAGTCGATAATGCATAGTCCCGGATGACGCTCGGAGATGAGCTCGGAAATATGCTCGAAAGATGTCTGGGAACACAGGACGATGCTGCTTCTTTTGACACCGAGACGGTCGGCGCGCATCTTGATCTGCGATTTGGATTCCTCGCCGCTGACGTAGAGGATCTCGCCATCGGTCCTGACGGTGCCGCTGACCTGCATGAGCAGTGTGGACTTACCGATTCCGGGATCGCCGCCGACAAGCGTCATGGACCCTTCGACGAAACCTCCGCCGAGGATACGGTCGAGCTCGGCAATTCCGGAGGAGAAACGAGGTTCGTTCTCCTTGGAGACCTCGGAAAGCTTACTGACACCGCGCTCGGCGATCCAGCCGGCACGCAGTGCGGGCTTGGCGTCAGAGGGAGCGGATTTTACCTCGACAACTTCATCAAATGTGTTATATTCCTGGCAGGACGGGCATTTGCCCATCCATCCGGATGTCTCGTAACCGCAGCTGCGGCAGACGAATTGTGATTTCTTCTTAGCCATGGTTTCTCCTTCATAAGAGGGGTATGGAGCGCATCGGAAACGGCTTTCCGGCGCGAGTCTGATACACATAATCATACCACCTGGCTATTTCTTTTTTAAGTGAAATTGAGTAAAATACAAAAGATTGTTTGATATATAGAAGGAAGTAGAAACATGGACCGCGCATGGAAGAATTTTTATGATGAGAGAATGACCGGCGATATCGATCTGCCGGATGGTACGATGTATGAGATGCTGCTACGCGCAGTAAAGTATTTTCCGAATAGAAGCGCTGTCACTTTTCAGGGAACACACATCACTTTTAAGGAACTCCTTTATGAAGTGGACTGTTTTGCCGAAGGCCTTGCGGACTGTAATGTCGGCACAGGTACGGTCGTGACGGTCTGCCTTCCGAATATCCCGCAGGCGGTGATATCGGTCTATGCGATCAATAAACTCGGTGCGATCGCCAACATGGTCCACCCGAAAACTCCGGCGGCGGAGCTCCGTAACAGCATGAAGCTTACGGGCAGCGAGTGCCTCCTTATCCTGGATGCATTTCTTCCGAAGTGCACCGGGATGCTCGAAGAGATCCAGCCCGGACTGGTGATCGCCTGTAAAATAAGTGATTATCTTTCCGCGCCAAAAGCACTGGGCTTCAACATGACCAAGGGCCGCAAGATCCCGAAGATAAAGACGGACTCTTTCTATATTTATTTCTCGAAGCTGATCCGTCACGGAGAGCTGATCTTCCAGGGAAAATATGAGGATGATTATGACTGGGACGATCCTTTCTCGGATAAGCCCGAGAAGGAAAAGAAGACTTATATCCGTCCGTTCGAGCCGGATGCTCCGGCTGTATACCTTCACAGCGGCGGAACCACGGGATCTCCGAAGATCATCCAGCTGTCTTCTGCAAATATGAACAATCTGGGCGCATGGAGCCCGCAGATCGTAGGTGCTCCGGATCCTTTCCGGGAGACGGATAAATTCCCGGAACTGACGATGGTGGCGATCCTTCCGCTGTTCCATGGTTTCGGCCTATGTATGTGCATGCACTCCATGTTAATGAACGGTATCAATATCCTTCTGGTTCCGGTCTTTAAGCCGGAAGAACTCGGTAGAATCATCTGTAAGGAGAAGCCGCAGCTGATCGCCGCCGTACCGACGCTATATGAGGGCATGATGAAGAGTAAAAAGATCAGCCGTATGAAGCTTGACTTCCTGATCGCGTGCTTCGTCGGAGGTGATGGCCTTCCGATGGATCTGAAGAACCGTTTTGAAGCATTTGTTGCCGAAAGAGGCTGCCATATCTCCCTTCGTGAGGGATACGGCCTGACCGAGACGGTCACCGTCTGCGCGGTCAATCCGGAGAAGAACTGCCGGGCAGGCTCTGTGGGACTTCCGCTTCCGACGATCGATATGAAGATCGTCAAGACGGGAACGAATGAAGAAGTACCGAACGGGGAAAAGGGCGAGATCTGTGTTGCAGGTCCGACGGTCATGCTCGGATATCTGAATGATCCGGAGGCGACGGACCTCGCGATCCATGTCCACGAAGACGGAAGAAGATGGGTCCACACCGGCGACTTCGGGTACCGTGATGATGACGGATTCTTCTACTTTGAGCAGCGTCTCAAGAGAATCATCAAAGTCTCCGGCGTGCCGGTATTCCCGACACAGATCGAGAAAGTCCTTCTTGCCAACGAGGCGCTCGAGTCCGCCTGCGCGGTCGCGATCCCGCACCCGTACCGCATGCATGTGGTCAAGGCATATATCCTTCTGAAAGATAAGTCGGCAGACGAGAGTACGAAGAACAAGATCAAAGAAGAACTTGAGAAGGCTTGCGAAACGGAACTTATCCCTTATGCGAGACCGGTGGAGTATGAATTCAGAAATGAGTTCCCGCTGACCAAGCTCGGAAAGATCGATTATCGCGAGCTGGAGAAAATAGCAAACGGAGAAAAGAATGGGTAAACGTCACATACGTCATGTGATGCGCAGCGAATGGCGCAAGACGAAGAAAACACCGGCACAGCTTCTGATGATGCTGATCGTACCGGTGGTATCAGTGCTTTTCCTGTCGTGGTGCATGTGTTATGTGCGTGTCATGGTCGATAAGTACCATGCGTCGGTCTATCTTCCCGATGAAAAGACGACGGAAGAGATCAGCGGATATCTCGGAGAGTATTATCCTTATTTCAGCTTTGTCACCGGTACAGTGGAAGAGGCCGAAGAGCGGGTGCACGAGGGGAAGACCGACTGCGCGCTCGTGGTGGATAATACGACGGTCCGTATCCTTTATGACTCGACTATCCTGACGTCCACGATCGCCCTGAAAGATGCGAACGACTGCGCCAATGACCTCGTATATCTTCTCGAGGGAAAGGACTACCTGGAGGGAGCCTACGAACTTTATCCCGAGACAAAGACGATCGATCTTTCCACCGATGAACAAAAACTCGTGAATTACTTTGACCAGATGTCGGGGCTGATCGGCATGATCCTCTTTCTTATGATGGCAAGCAACGCGATGACGCTCGCCGCCAAGACCATCACCGGCGAGAAGGAGCGGCAGACCTTCGACTCTCTCGTGCTCTGTCCCTCACCCCTTCGTAAGATCCTTCTCGGAAAAGAACTGGTCATGATGATCGAGGTGTTCGTATCCGGCCTGGCCGGGCTTGCTGCAGCGGTCGCCGGCATGGCGGTCTGGTATCCGGATGAATTCTCCATGGTAAGAAAAGCGGTTGCAAATGATCCCGTATGGATCCCTGTTGTCCTGACCCTGCTTCTGACGGTCACACTTGTGATCACGGGCATCTTCAGTATCATCGGCAGTGCTTTTGCCACGGCGAAAAAAGCCTCGCTGTTCTCCTCGGCCGGCATGGTGTTCATCTCTGTGGGCGCGATCCTGCCGAACTTTATCGATAAAGATATCGTGCGATATATCCCGGTGGCGAACTGGACACCGGTCATCAAACATATGGCAAAAAACCAGATCGATATCCTGCCGCTCCTGACGGCATTTCTGGTTTCGGCGATCGTAGCCGGCATCTGCATGATCCTGTCTTGCGGATTATGGGAAAGGACTTCTGAATGATTACTATCGAACATCTGAAAAAGACATTTAAGAAGAATAAAGTTGAGGCGGTCAGGGATGTGACGCTCGAGATCCATGACGGCGAGATCTTCGCGCTCCTGGGTCCGAACGGCGCCGGCAAAACGACGACGATGCGTATGCTGAGCACGCTTCTTGCGCCGACAGCGGGAACTATCCTTTACGATGGAAAACCACTCGCCGAGGAGAGTGACAGCATCAGAAGACGTATCGCATTTCTTACCAACGAGATCCGCCTGGACGGGCAGTTTACCCCGGATGAACTGGCGGACTACTACGGCGGCCTTTATGAGATGACACCGGAGGCAATCTCCGAAAACCGGGATAAACTCTTTGACTATTTCGGGATCAGTGAATTCCGCGACAGAAGATATGAGACATTCTCTACGGGCATGAAGCAAAAGACATCCCTTGCGATCTGCCTTCTTCACGATCCGGATACGATCATTTTCGATGAGCCGACAAACGGACTGGATATCCTGACCCAGCACCTGATCGAGGCATATCTTCTCAAGCTCAAAGAACAGGGCAAGTGCATCATCCTCTCCACACATATCCTCGACCTGGTCGCCCGTATGGCGGACCGCGTGGGTATCATCGTCGATGGAAGATCCGTGTTCTGCGGGACAGTCCCGGAGCTCCCCGAGAGTCAGGGAGTGGCCACGGTAGAGGAAGCATTTATCAAGCTTTACAAAGAAAACCACGAAGAAAAGGCCATTATCGGCCGTCACGGAAAAGAATGATCGGAAGGCGGTAAGAAGGAAGAATGCGCGGACTTGGAAAAATATTCCACCACGAGATGCAGAAGATCCTGAAGGAAAAGACACTTCTCTTCGGGTTCCTGATCCTGCCTGTCCTGACACTCTTTGTTACTGTCGGGATCTCGCTTCTCCAGCCCCGGACCGGACAGGAACAGAATTCTTCCTATGTCATGTATTTCTACGGGATCGATATGGAGAAGACGAATATCGGATCGGTCGATGAGAAACAGATCTGGGTCGAGAATATCGATGTGGCGCCGGAGGAATTCATTCAGTCCGACAAATTCCATAAGTGTGACGTACTTGTGGATTTCTCGGATATCGAGTGTGTGGAGATCTATTATCACCAGAGTGATTCCGTATCTACCTACCTGAAGATGAGTGCGGAGTCTTTCGTCCGCCAGAGTTTCGATCAGGTCTATAAGAGGATGAAAAGCGATGTTGTATTCCGGTCGGTCGAAGTGAAAGATATCACGCTCAAAGAGAATAACAACCGCATGATCGCGATGCTTCTTCCGTACATGCTCATCCTTCCGCTGACTGCAAATATCGCAAACTTTGCAGGAGATACCGTCGCAGGCGATAAGGCGCGCGGGACTTTCTATCAGGTGATGCTGTCTCCGGTTCCGCCGATCAGCCTGATCATGGGAAAGATCCTCTCGGTCAGCCTGATCAGTCTCTTCAGCAGCGGACTTTATATCGGGATAGACGTCATAGGAAGTAAGATATGCGAGGCGATGCATACCAAGGATGTCTTCGGATTTGCCGGTGTTTCGGTCACGGTTCCGCAGGTGCTCCTGATCCTTCTTTATGCGGTGCTCCTTTGTTACCTGTTCTCCAATCTCGGCGTCCTGATCTCGCTGTTCTGTAAAGATGCCAACCAGGCACAGACGGCGCAGCTTCCGGTAACGCTGGCATGTACGATCGCTTCGATGATGTCGATGTTCCGTCTCGGTACATCTCCTGCTTCGCACTACCTGATCCCGGTTTACAATATCTGCCTGATCTTCCAGGATCTCCTGAACGGCCGTGCGAAAATGGAGAATATGGTCATGGTGGCAGTGTCACTTCTGGTTCTTGCGGTGCTGGTGCTGATCACCACACTTCTTTCCTACAAAAGCGAGAAAGTGAGAACCTGAAGAAGGGGAAAAGTGCTTTTTACGCGGAAATAAGAGAATTGTCATTAAGCTTCCCGCGGTTTTACTTTACCCCTGTTTTGTGCTTAAATATCCTTGAGAAAGGAAGGGAAACAACTCATGAATAAGAAAATCAGAAATGTGCTCAAAGTACTGGGCTGTATCATACTATCGTCCTCTATGTTCCTCAGCGCATGCCGCCCGAAAAAGGAACCTTCCACGAAGAAGCTGACAAGGAGAACAACGGAAGAAACCACGGAAACAACGGAAGAGCCGACGGACACGACAGATACTTCTGACACGGCTGTTCCGACAGACACGTCCGCTCCGTCCAATAAGAAATATACGGGGGCAGAGGCAGGCGCAAAGCTTCATGAACTCGATGAAGAGATCTTTAAAAATGGGAAAAAAGACATCATCTCCATGGTGTTTGATATTGAAGATCCGACGAAACTCGGCATGGACTGGCCGGATGTTGGTATCGAACCATGGTCTCCGAGTGATGAGCAGGAGAACCTGAAATCTATTGAGCATGCACTTTCTACCTTAAATGATATCGATTTTGATTCGCTTGAACTGGAAGATAAGATCCTCTATGATACGCTGGTACATGACTATACCCTGGCCAAAGAAATGTCCGGGATGGATTACTACACAAGTTCGATGAACAGCCTGACCGGCGAGAATATGGAACTCCCGATCATTTTTGCCACACTGAACTTTGACGACCAGGCGGATGTTGAGCGGTACCTGAAGATGCTTGCGGATGTCAAGCCTTACTTTGAGAGTATCTTTGAGTATGAAAAGAAGATGGCGGAAGCCGGAAATTCCCGCCCGGACAATATTCTCGATACACTCATCGAGTCCATCGACGCGATCTGCAAGGACCACGAAGGAAACTACATGTACACCACATTTGAAGACCGCGTGAATGCGATGGATCTCGATGATGCGGTGAAGAAGGATCTGATCGCAAAGAATAAAGAGATCCTGGATACATCGTTCTACCCCGGTTATGAAGAACTCAAAAAGAATATGGAGACGCTTCGCGGCACTGCGAAGACTTCCGGAAAGATCTGTGAGATGCAGGGCGGAAAAGAATTCTTTGAGAAGTACTTCCAGCTCCGCTCCGGTACGAACATGACGATCGATGAAGCAAAGAAGATGCTTCTGGACGATATCAATGCAAAGTATACCGTTTTTTATTCCAAATTGCTTAAGCTCAACCAGCAGCAGAACGATGAGCTCATGAAGCATATGAGTCAGGATCCGTCCGTGGCGATCACTACGGGTTCATTTGAAAAAGATGTCGAGTTCTGTAAAGAAGCGATCAAGAGCGATTTCCCGGATATCGGAGAAGTGAAATATACCATCTATCATATCCCGGAAGCGCTTTCTAAGAATCTTTCTCCGGCGGCTTACATGTCCACACCGGTCGATGATATCAATAAGAATGTCCTTATGCTCAACGATCACAGTGACGGACTTGGAGATATGCTGACCACGGTAGCGCACGAGGCTTTCCCGGGACATCTCTTCGAGGCTGTTTATCATATGCAGCACATGAATAACTTCTACCAGAAGGGCGGAACGACTGCGTATAAGGAAGGCTGGTCCACCTATTCGGAAGACTACATCATGAACCTGACCACTGACTACGATCTTCAGGTATATGAGTGCTTCGACACTTATATTGCACTTCTCAACTATCAGATGCAGGCATATCTCGATATCTGTGTTCACTATGACGGTTGGGGAAAAGATGATGTCGTGAAGTTCGTCGATCAGTATTTCCCGGGTGGCGGAAATCAGCTGGCGGATGCTTTCTACGACAGGATCATCGAGATCCCGTGCTATGTTACTCCGTACTGCTTCGGCAATATGTGCTGCAGCAAGATCATTAACGACGCGATGGCACAGTATGGAAACCAGTACAGCAAGAGTGAGATCCACGCGGCTTACCTCGATATGGGACCGAGTTCCTTTGATATTCTCGAGAAGTATATGCCACAGTACGTGGAAAAACAGCACTAATAAGTTGATGTGAAAGGATCAGGGTATTGAAACGATGGGCTGGCTGAAAGATAATATCGGTACGATCGCTGTCAGTCTTGTTCTAGCGGTTATCGTGATCCTCATCATCGTCAAGATGAGACGTGATAAAAAGAAGGGAAAAACTTCCTGCGGATGCGGATGTGCAGGGTGCGCGATGAGTGCCTCCTGCCATTCCCCTTCGAAGAAGGAAGGAAAAGATACATGAGAAGATCCGGAAAGTACATAAGATCTTTAGCGATGATCTCCGCGGGAGCGATCCTATGCGCGCCGCTTGCATCCTGCAGTTCCGGAGGCCGTGACAAAGTGGCCAGGCCGCCGGTGACATCGACGGATGAAAACGGAAACGTGATCTCCGGGAACCAGTGGGGCGACCGCCCGTCGGATGACGACACAGAAGCGGCGAAGACTTTCCGCGACTATGACAAGGGGCTTTTTATCGGAGCCTCCGATCTTCTCAATGCGTACTATGCTTTTGACGATCCGAAGAATTACTATTCGGACTGGCCGACCGTCGGACTTCTTTTTCCTCAGTCAACCGACTACAGCTCGGCGGCATCCACATACGAGATGCTCGAGGATACTCTTTCCTCTCTTGATCCGGCGGAACTCTCGGATGCCCAGAACCGGGCGATCAAGGACATGTGCTTCGACTTTAAGTATATGTCGGAGATGTATAAGCACTACCTTTATATCCCGCAGCTGAACCCCATGGGCGGAAAGCATGTCGTATATCCGCTTCTTGCATCGCTGATCCCCTTTGAAACGAAAGACGATGTCGATCGGTATTTTACGATCATCGGCGACTTTAAGGACTTCTTCACCAGAGCTTTTGAGGCGGAGGAGCTCCGAAGCAGCATAGGTATCGGGTATAATGACGAAAGCATCGACCGGATCATCCAGGACTGCTTCAAGATGAAGAAGGATCATGACACGAACTTCATGAAGACGACCTTTGATGAGCGTGTCAAGAAGCTGGGCCTTTCCGACCGGGAGACAGAAGAACTGATCAATAAGAACCAGGAACTGCTGGATCTTTATTATTTCCCGGCCATGGAGATGCTGATCGAAAAACTTCCGGAACTCAAGGGAAAGTGCAATGATGCGCCGTACCTGGCGGAGACTGCGGATGGAAAAGCATATTACGAGGCCCTTTTCGCAAGAAAGACAGGCACGGATATGCCGGTGGAAGAGGCGAAAGAATTGCTTCAGAAACGGATCGATGAGATCTATGAAGAGTATATGCCGCAGTGGAAGGTGAAGGGATCGTATTTTGCCTTCGGCGACCTGGAATTCGATGAGGCGAGCGAATGGTGCAAGCGCTTCACGGAAGAACATTTTCCGGCGATCTCAGATCACGATGTCGAGGTCTATCCTGTTCCGAGACAGCTCTATGACTCGATCCAGCCGGCGAGATACTATCCATCTCCGATCGATAACTATACCCGGCACACCGTATGGATCAATAATGCGCTTCTGGATGACCCGCAGTACGATATGTTCACGCTCGTTTCGCACGAGATGTATCCGGGGCATCTTTACCAGCATCAGTATCAGGCGGAGAACCTCGAGAGCAAGTACCAGGTATTTGCGATGTCCGAGCCGTATGCCGAGGGCTGGGCGCAGTATTCTGAGACGATTATGATCCAGTATGCGCCGTTTGACAGAAAACAGGCGAAGCTCTCCGTAATGGCTTCGATCTTCTTTTCGACGTATATTGCGGCAAGACTCAGCATCGGTGTCGAGTATGAGGGCTGGGATTACGAGGATTGCAAGACCTATATCATGCACTACGGTCAGGACGGGGCTGCCATCGATGAGTACTGGAAGCGCCTTACTGCCGAGCAGGGGTATGCACTTGAGTATGCATTCGGCTTCCTTTTCACATCAGAGATCCTGGATCAGGCGATAGCCGATCTCGACGGTATCTGCACACCGGAAGAAGTCTATAAGGCATATCTGGATCTCGGCTGTGCGCCGTTCTCTGTGCTGAAAGAAGACATGGCGGCTTTTGTGGAAAGCAAAAAGAATTGAGCAGATCCCGCGTAATACCTGTGCAATAGTTCCTTTCCCGGAAAAACACGGCAAACACGCATCCTTCCGCATCCTTCTTCCGGAAGCAACCGCATCGACCCGAAATTGTCACGAAATTGTAGTAAAAAGTGCCTCCGAAACACTTGTATGAAAAGACATTATGTTATAATTAACTAGAAGTAATGGGACGATCCCATAATTTGGAGGCCTCAAAACATGGCAAAACAGACTCGTCTGGCGACGACGCTTACAGCGAGATATTTTCCTACAACAGAGCTTACAGACGCTTTTTATATGGACGGCCGCGTGACCAGCAAGTCCGTTGCCCGCTCCGCAGATCTTACCAACGATAAAGAAGACAGAGGTTTTTTCTTTTCTGTTTTTTCCCATCAGACCAATCCTGACCAGGATCCGAATGCTCTTCCGCCTTATGAACCGATCCTCCGCCGTCTCGGTACAGAACTGAAGACCGGCCGCCGTTCTCTCGATGATTCGATCGGTGAGATGGTAAATACCGCGGTTTCGATCACTGGCAAGATGAAGATCTCTCAGGGTAATTCCCGAGCGCCTTTCTTCGCAGGTGTTATGGTCAAAGATGGCGAAGCTTTTGCATCGACGATCGGCAAAGGCCTGGCATTCCTCTACCGTGATGATACACTCTACCCGATGACAGCGACGGATATCCGCATCGATGCGATCAATACCGCCCGTCAGAAGGTCGATAATTTCTATAACTTCTGTGCCACCAAGACGGCACCGGCACTTTGTTCCAATATCGCCCAGCTCAAGCTGGATGACTGCATTATCCTCTGTAACCGTGAGGTATATGAGGCACTCGGACAGCAGGAACTTCTGCGTATCCTTTATGATGCAGAGGATCAGAGCGATGCGGCATCCGTAGTTATCACAGAAGCGGCAGCGAAGCTCCCGGGAGTCCCGCTGCAGTTCATGATCTCCTTCGTTGAGGACATCACCTCCAGCGAGAAGGGCGGTTTCTTCGGATTCGGAAGAAAGAAGAAGAAAACCGTCGAAGAAGAGATCGATGATGACGATGAGTACAACGTAGCTCCGCCGGTACCGCTCGAGTCTCCGAAGAAGGCTCCGGCTCCGGTTTCCAAGGATGCGATGCTCTTCGGCGATGCACCTGTAAAGGAGAAATCTCCTGAGGCAAGGGCGCTCGAAGCTACCGCGATCACTCCGCCTGTCGGAAGCGCGGCAGACGCTATCGCTTCTCTCGGCGCCGAGACGGCATCCAGGACTTCTGCCGCTGCGGCTACGGGAGCGGCAACCAGCGCACTGGTGGATAAGACGATCAATACACCTGTTCCGGAACCGACACTGTCCTTCGGTGATATTTCCGAACTGATGCCGGAAGAAACCAGCGAACCGAAGACAGAGGTTTCAAAAGAGGAACCGGTGAAGGAAGAGACATCTTCCGGGAATATGGAAGCGACGAAGGTAGTTCCTTTCGTAAACAGCTTCGATAAGGCAGCGGCTGAACTGGATGAGAAGATCGCAGAGAATACGGAGAGTGCTCCTGCGGCCAATCCTTTCGTACAGCCGCAGGCAACAGCTCCATCCGCACCTGTAAAGAAGGATGAGCCCTTTGTTGCAGTAAAGAATGAAGATAATCCGTTCTTTAAGGCCGCTGTCAAAGCACAGCAGCCGGAAGCTCCGGTTACGCCTTCCGTACCGCCGGTATCTCCGGAGGTTGAAGCTGCGGCAGCAGCTGTTTCGGGAGACGAGCAGGCTTCTGAAAATGTATCGTTTGAAGTAGGCGGAGAAGCACCGGTCAATGATGGCGGCGCTCCGCTCTTTATCGGCGACGAGCTTTTTGCCGGCGATCCGTCAAAAGCTCCTGTTGCCAAACAGAACGTGGCAGGCACTGAACAGACTACCGAGGCCGGAGCTTCGGGATCTGTTGCGGAAACAGACGAGGATGCCCCGCTTGTTTTCGAAGCGGAAGATGAGGTGAAAAAGCCTATGAACGACGAGCCCGAGTATTCCAACGATCCAAAAGAATTCGACGAGACCCCGCTATTCTTCGGAGATGCGGAGCCTTCTGCAGAAGATCAGTACGAGACACACGAGTCTTACCCATCCGATTATAATTCCGCTTCGGATGCGGAGACAGCAGCGTCATCCGGCGAGTTCGTGATCCCGTTCGCTTCTGCTGAGACACCGAACAATGCTACTTCTTCGGCGAACGATGTTCCGGAGATGCCTCTGTACGAAGCACCTTCCTATGTTCCGCCGACGTACCCGACCAACAGTGACACGCCGGTCGGCTATGAGGACACCGGCGTATATGCCCGCGGTTCCTATACTGTGGATGAGGATGAGGCAGCGCCTTCCGTATCCCAGTTCGTACAGCCGCAAGCGGCTCCGGTCTCTCCGTTCGTAAATGTTTCCTCTGAAGATTATGCAGCGGATACCGGCTATGCTGCTTCTGCTTATGACGAGCCGACGCAGGAGATGCCGGCAGTAAGCGATGCGGATTACGATCCGTTCGCGGCAGTCAGCGCAGCATCCCGGGAAGATGTTCCGCAGTATGACTTTGACAATCCTCCGCCGTCTGTGGCAGATCTCTTCGATGTATCGCCGTCTTCCGCACCGATCGAGCCGGCAGCATCTTCGATCCCGGCATATATGCAGCAGAGTGAAGCTGTCCGTCCGGGCTCTGTACCGGGTGTTTCGAAGCGCCCGTCCCAGCCGCAGCGTCCGGGAAACCGTCCGAATACCCAGCCGGCCAGAAGAAGACCGGATACGATCGATGACGGATTTGATAACGGAGACGATGAAGGACAGGCCGGTACATTCCTGCCATATGTCCTGGCAGCAGTTTCTCTGATCTGCCTGATCATCATTATCGTTCTTATCGCGAAGTCCTGCAGCAGCAGTAAGAAGTCGGAAGTAACCGATGTTCCTACGGATACATCGGTCACAGATATCTCCGAGTCCACGGAGTCAACACCTGAGTCCACACCGGAGACCACAGAATCCACTGCACCGGATCCGAATGCTCCGATCGGTATCTATACATTCTCCGATCAGATCGGCTGCCGCACATGGTGGGATCTCTTCCACACTGTATATGGCTATGATATTGATAATGAGCAGGATTCCCGTGTAACCACGATCCTGACCTACAATGAACTCGACAGTTCCTATACACCGAAGGCCGGTGATTCCGTCAAACTCCCGCCGGCGAGCATGTTCTCGAATCCGGTATAAGCTTCGGACCAAAACAGATCGAACCAGGCAGCCGCTTCGCAAGGAGCGGCTGCTTTTTGCTCGAATAAAAATCATTTGGCATGTGATCCTGTCATGTTGTCGGCTAAAGGGCATCGAAAAGCACTTTTTTTGGTATTTTGCCGAATTTGAAAATGACAGTGCTTTTTGACTAGAAAAATAGAAGAAATGCGACTACAATGGTACGGTATGTAATTATAGTTATTACTTGGAGGAGTTTATCATGAGTACGCACAAAAAGCTTTTCATTCCGGGTCCGGTTGAAGTCCGCGATGAAGTTCTGGAAAAGATGGCTACACCGATGATCGGTCACCGTACCAAAGATGCATCTGCTCTGCAGAAGTCGATTTCCGAGAAACTGCAGAAGGTCATGGGTACGAAGAACACTATCATTCTTTCCACCTCATCAGGAAGCGGTCTGATGGAAGGCGCCGTACGATGTTTTACTGCAAAGAAAGCAGCGATCTTCTCCATCGGAGCATTTGGCGAGCGCTGGTATAAGATGGCGGTATGTAATGGTGTTCCGGCAGATATATTCCGTTCCGAACTGGGACAGATCACGACACCTGAGATGGTTGATGAGGCACTCTCCACAGGCGAGTACGACATGATCACCATCACACACAACGAGACTTCCACAGGTATCCACAATCCTGTCGGAAAGATCTCCGAGGTCTTAAAGGCAAAATATCCGGATGTTATCCTCTGCGTGGATACCGTAAGTTCCATGTGCGGAGACTATATCCCGGTAGATGAGTGGGGAATCGACGTCTGCATCACTTCCACACAGAAGTGCCTGGGTCTGCCTCCGGGAATGTCCATCGCTTCGGTTTCCGACCGTGCGCTGGAAAAGGCGAAGACCATCCCGAACAGAGGTCTTTACTTCGATTATGTCGAGCTTGCGAAGTTCGTCAAGGAGAAGCCGTTCCAGTATCCGTCCACGCCGTCTGAGTCACACATGTTCGCACTGGATTACCAGCTCGACTGTATCCTCGAGGAAGGTATGGAGAACCGCTATAAGAGACACTGCGAGATGGCAGAGCTCGTTCGCGACTGGGCAAGAAAGAATGCGGAGCTCTACTCCGATCCGGATAACCTGTCTGTGACAGTTACCTGTATCAAGAACACTCTCGGTATCCCGTTTGCCGAGATCAATAAGAAGATGGGCGAGAGAGGATATCTCCTGTCCGGCGGTTACGGTGCTCTGAAAGAGACCACATTCCGTATCGCACATATGGCAGATACCACGATCGAAGAGGTCAAGGCGATGCTTAAGGATCTTGATGAAGTAGTTGCCGAGCTGAAAAGCCAGAACGCATAAGTAATAGAAAACAGGGGCGCGATTCGCGCGATAGTAAATAGGGAGGAACACAAAATGAAGATTTTAGTTGCAGAGAAGATTGCGGCAGATGCTATCCAGTATCTGAAAGACGAAGGTTTTGAAGTAGATGAGAGACTTGGCTGCTCCCAGGATGAGATCAAGGGTTTCATCGGTGATTACGACGCACTCATCGTCCGTTCTGTAACCCAGGTAAATAAAGATCTTCTCGCAAATGCGAAGAATCTTAAGGTCGTCGGCCGTGCCGGTAACGGTATCGATAACATCGACGTTGCTGCCTGCACAGAGAAGGGCATCATCGCGGTAAATACTCCGGAAGCAAACATCATGGCAGCAGGTGAGCTCGCTGTGGCACATGCTTTCTCCATCTTCAGAAATCTCTGCCACGCAAATGAGGCAGCACATCACGACGATTTCCGCCGTGCACAGATGATCGGTAACGAGCTCGAGGGCAAGACCGCAGGTATCATCGGTCTCGGCCGTATCGGTTCCATCGTAGCCAGAAAGCTCAAGGGTATCGGTATGACAGTCGTTGCTTATGACCCGTACATCACACAGGAGAAGTTCGACACAGTTGGTGTTAAGCGCTGCGCGAAGCTTGAGGATCTTCTTGCTGTTGCAGATCTCATCACATTCCATACACCGAAGAATAAAGAGACTGTCGGTATGGTCGGCGCTGACGAACTTGCCAAGTGCAAGAAGGGCGTACGTATCGTAAATGCCGCTCGTGGCGGTCTTGTAAATGAGGCAGCTCTCTACGAAGCGCTGAAGTCCGGCCAGGTTGCAGCTGCAGCAATCGACGTATTCGATAAGGAGCCTTCTTACGACAAGGCACCGGGCGAGCAGCACTATGAGAACCCGCTTCTGACTCTTCCGAACTGCGTAGTTACACCTCACCTCGGTGCTTCTACTCAGGAAGCAAACCACAACGTAGGTTCTGCGGTTACCTCTCTCGTTGCAAAAGCACTTCGCGGCGAGCTCGTTGCTGCGATCAACATGCCTTCTTTCAGCGGCGATATGGCGGCGATCCGTCCGTATGCCGACCTTGCCGAGAAGCTCGGCAAGATCTACTTCCAGGCAGAAGAGGCTCCGGTCAAGAAGATCGAGGTCGAGTTCAGAGGCGCACTTGCTGAGCAGGAGACAGGTATCCTGACTCTTTCTGTTCTGAAGGGTTTCCTCTCCGCACATTCCGATGGACGTGTAAGCTTCGTAAATGTACGTCAGGGCGTCGAGTCCCATGGTATCGAAGTTGTTGAGAGCAAGAGTGCACAGTGCGAGCGCTACACCAGCATGATCGTTGTAAACTTCGTTACTGAGGAAGGCCGTGAGCTTTCTGTTTCCGGCACGATCGTCGGTGAAGATACCGAGGTCCTCGTTAGCTTCTTCGGATATCAGGCAGACTTTGCTATAGCTCCGATCATGCTTGCGATGCAGAACGAAGACAAGCCGGGCATCATCGGTAAGATCGCTACCAAGATCGGCGATCACAACATCAACATCAACAGCATGCACTGGGGTGTAAAGCCGGGCTCGAACAAGGCTCAGTCTTTCCTCGGCATCAGTGAGGAGATCGGTGAGGATATCTTAAGTGAACTCCGTTCGATCGACGGCGTGCTCCGCGTTACACAGATGTTCTTCTGAGACGCAGAGGCATAATCAAATAACAGACGAATAAGTAAATCCCCCGTCGCTGGTCCTCGGCTTATAGCTGGAGAACCGTTCCGGGGGATTTCTTATACGTCATTTTCTTTGGCTTGTTAGCACCTAAGAAGAAAGAAGCCTGACAACGTCAGTCGGCATAGAAGCAGCCGCTGAAGAGATCGTAGGCACCCTTGCCGTTGAAGTATACATCATAGTAGTCGTCATCACTGGATCTCAGAATCATCTGGAACTGGAAGTTCTGGGATTCGTCCGGGAAGACGGCTTCGAAAGTAACGAGCTCCTGTTTGGTGTTGATTCCCAGGATACGTACTACCGTGCCCGCAGGAACTGTGACGGACTGATCGGTGGGTTTTCCATCAGGTGTGAATTTGCCGAGGACCATCTTATCATTTGCCGCGCCGAGTCCATACTTTTTCATGAAATCAGATGTCTGCTTCGGGATACCGTTTGTGTCATTCAGCGTGGAAAGAATGCTAACGTGATTCGTACCCAGAAGATCAGAACGGCGGTTGACTACGACGCTATCCGGATTTACAGGGAAAGAATCAAATTCTCCCATCGATCCGACATATTCGACGGAATCCCCGGTGACATGAAATACTAATGTGGTATTTACCGGATCTTCCATCGCACATTCTACATAGAGAAAGTATCCGTTATTGGTATAGGATACACATACCCAGGAGATATCATCTCCATCCTGAAGCTCCGGCAGATCAGGCAAAGTGATTTTTTTATCGTTTAGAGAGATTTCCAGATTGATGCCGTAATCATCATCGGAAACATCGTTAACGGTGAGTGTATCCAGGATCCCGTCTTCATCGAAATCCCATTTGATGTTATTCCCTACATCCTGCACGATGGAATAGTACTTCGTAGTAGATCCGAAATACTCGAGTTTTACGCAGCTGGACAAATCGAGGACAGAGACATTGAAGTTGATATCCTTGCTTTGGCCATCTAACACAACTGTGTCGGAGATGTGGATCGCATTCGCATAAAGAAGGAATGCGACATCCTCATTGTTCCTTATGTTTTCAGCGGCTGCTTTGACGGCTTCATACTGAGTCTTTTGCCAGTCGTTCGTGTTTGATGTAGTCGCGGGGATGCTGGCAATTATGGCATCGGCAAAAGCACTTCTATCCGTTATGATGTCGTCAAACTTGATTTCTTCGCCGGTCCCGGACTTGAAGTTGTAAAATGCTTCACTGTCGGAGGAAAGATCGGTTGAAATGAGGGTATCTTTCACACTGAAGGAAGTGATCTCACTGTCTGCACGGCACAGATTTATATAACTGCCGAAGTAGTTGGATGAAAACATATAATAGTTTTCATCACTGGCGTTCTTCTGGTATTCCGGGAACTGCTTGACGATATTATCATATTCCTTGTCACAGGCATTTTTGTGGATCGAACTGATATCGCTGAGTTTTTTGTTCAGCGCATCATAATTGTCCGACAGTACAGTATACGAAGACACATATTCATGAACGGACATCATATGGGGATAATCAAGATTCTTGATCAGTTCACCGTAAGCGCGGTCGGTAACATCTTCTGACAGATCCAGAAGCGTCAGAGAGTGGTCCAGTTTTACCTGGACCGGTCCGGAGGGTTTCCCGAGTCCGGAAGTATCGGAACTGCTTTCCGACTCGGATTCGGATTCTGATTCGGTGGACTGTTCAGATTCAGAAGACGTTTCTTCTGTTTCCGGAGCTTCTGTATCTTCCGTTTCCGTAGAGTCTTTCGTCCGTCTCGTTCGGGATGTTTCCTTTTCATCTTTCTTTGAACAGCCGGCAAGAGATAAGATCATGGCCGCTGTCAGAAGAACAACAATACTGCGTTTCATAGTCATCCTCCTATGATACATTTATAAATAATTCACGAGAACAGAGTAGCATTCCAGGCCTGAAAAGTAAAGAAAACGGAAGAGTGGGAAAACTCGTGCAGAAAACGCTTTATTTGCTATAATGGGAAAGGTACTAATAAGATGATTAAGAGGGAAAAGACAGAAAGGATAATAGTATATGTTTTGTATTAATTGCGGAAAACAGATCCCGGATGAAAGTGCATTTTGCCAGTACTGCGGTTCAGCAGTAAATATGGTTCCGCAGGTTCCCCAGCAGGTGGTTGCGCCGATGCCGGCCGCACCACAATATACACCGGCACCGCAGCCGATGGCTCCCCAGCAGGCAGCTCCCCAATATGCCGCGCCGGCACCTCAGGCCGCACCGGCACCACAGGCCGCACCGACACCACAGGCAGCACCTCAGGCATTCACGATGACTCCGGTAGCAATCGGACTTACGTCGCCTAAGAATGCCGCAGGACAGAGAGCTCCGCTCGAGGCCGCACCTCTATGGTATGTCGAGATCGCGAATAACCAGCTGCTTTTCTCCACACAGGGAAATGCCGCATCGTATATGTTTGGCGCGATCGGTGCACTTGCGACGATGGCCGCCTGTGATCTGAAACCGTCATTTTATGTCGAGCCGACAAGTATCCGCAGCATCCACTATGAGAAGAAATTGGGCGGACAGGTGATGATCATCGAGCTTCTGAGCGGCAATTTGCTTCAGCTCAAGGCGAAAATAGATATCCTTAATACGATCGAAAACTGGTGGAGAATGAATATTCAGAGATAAAGGAATATAAAGGAGATACACTTATGGTAAAGCATGTAATCATCTGGACTTTAAAAGATGAGCTCTCAGACGAGGAGAAGATCCAGGTCAAAAAGAGCATCAAGGCAGGCCTTGAGGGACTTTCCGGGAAGATCCCGGGAATGACCGGTATCAAGGTATATACCGATGGACTCAGCTCCTCGAACACAGACCTGATGCTTGATACGAGCTTCGAAGATGAAGCTTCGCTTCAGGGCTATGCCGTACACCCGGCGCATGTGGAAGTGGCGAACACTGCTGTCCGTCCATATACGAAGATCAGATCCTGCTTCGATTTCGAGGTCTGATCCTTTTTGCGAAGAATCAAAACCGGTAAGATAAAACCGAAAGACAGAAATCGATCATCTTTTATTCATTCTGCGCATTGACAGGGATTATATAGATTACTATAATTCCCGTGAATGAAAATGAAAGACAGTATATACCTACGAATTGAATAGTGAGCAAAGGCGTTCGCATGTGCCGGTTCCAAGGCACGTTGGGGACGCTTTTTTTCTGTTTGCTGGACCGGAGGGCATTATGAGAAAAAAAGACCGAAAGATCGTTTTGGAGGATGGAAGCTATTTTGAGGGATATGGCTTCGGTGCGGATGTCGAGCGTGTCTGTGAGATCGTCTTTAACACTTCCATGGTGGGATATCAGGAGATTCTTTCCGATCCGTCATACACCGACCAGATGGTGGTCATGACGTATCCCCTGATCGGCAATTACGGCATCACGGATGATGACTATGAGTGCAAGAATCCGAGTATCGGCGGCCTGATCGTCAGTGATTACAATGACATGCCGAGTAACTTCCGCTATACAAAGACACTTTCCGAAGAGATGGAAGATGAGGGCATCCCGGGCATCTCAGGTGTAGATACCAGAGAGATCACAAGAAGTATCCGTGATCTTGGTTCCCGAAGAGTGATCATCACGAGCATCGACACACCGCTCGATGTTGCGCTTGCAAAGATCACCGTCACTCCTGTCCCGCACGATCAGGTCTCCCGCGTATCCTGCCGCAAGCGCTGGTACTCGAGAACGGCTAACCCGAAGTATAACGTGGTTGCGATCGACTGCGGCATCAAGCTCAATATCATCCGGAAACTGAATGAATACGGCTGCAATGTGACCGTTGTTCCTTTTGATACGACTCCTGAAGAGATCGAGTTCATGAAGCCGGATGGAATCTTCCTTTCTAACGGTCCGGGAGATCCGGAGGATGTTACTCCCGTTATTTCCACGGTAAAAGCACTTGCCGGCAAGTTCCCGATCTTCGGTATCTGCCTTGGTCACCAGATGATCTCGCTTGCTTACGGCGCAAAGACATATAAGCTGAAGTTCGGTCACCGTGGCGGCAACCACCCGGTCAAGAATCTTGAGACGGGGAAGATAGAGATCACTTCCCAGAACCACAGCTATGCGGTCGATCTTAAAAGTCTCGAGGAAACAAAACTTAAAGCGACACACATCAATCTGCTTGACAATACCGCCGAGGGTGTCGAGTGCAAAGAGGATATGGTCTTTTCCGTGCAGTACCATCCGGAGAGTGCTCCGGGTCCGCAGGACAGCACATATCTTTTCGAGAAGTTCGTCTCTATCATGAAAGACTTCTGTGAGAAAAAAGAGAGCGAGGTGAACGTCAATGCCTAAGAGAACAGACATTCATAAAGTACTCGTGATCGGCTCGGGTCCGATCGTTATCGGACAGGCGGCGGAGTTTGACTATGCAGGTACACAGGCCTGCCTGGCACTGAAAGAAGAAGGCTACGAAGTTATTCTTGCGAACTCAAACCCGGCGACCATCATGACAGATACATCCATCGCGGATAAGGTCTATATGGAACCGCTGACACTGCAGTTCCTGGCACGTATCTGCCGTCTCGAAAGACCGGATGCGATCGTTCCGGGTATCGGCGGCCAGACGGGTCTTAACCTTGCGATGCAGCTGGCGAAGAAAGGTGTTCTGGAAGAGTGTGAGATCGAGCTTCTCGGTACCGACGCCAAGAGTATCGAGTGCGCGGAAGACCGTGAACTCTTTAAGGAACTCTGTGAGAGGATCGGCGAGCCGGTCGTACCTTCCCAGATCACCTATAGTATCGAAGAAGCACTTTCTGCGGCAGAAGAGATCGGATACCCGGTCATCCTGCGTCCGGCATTTACACTGGGTGGCACCGGCGGCGGATTTGCAAATGATCCGGAGGAACTCCGCGAGATGATGAAAAATGCTCTGGCGCTTTCACCGGTGCATCAGGTCCTTGTGGAGAAGAGCATCAAGGGCTATAAGGAGATCGAGTACGAAGTTATCCGTGACGCAAACGATACCGCCATCACGGTATGTAATATGGAGAACCTCGATCCGGTCGGTATCCATACCGGTGACTCCATCGTCGTGGCGCCTTCGCAGACACTGACGAATAAGGAATATCACATGCTGCGTGACAGTGCTCTGAAGATCATCCGCGCACTGGGTGTTAAGGGTGGCTGTAACTGCCAGTTCGCACTCGATCCGCACTCCTTCAAGTACTATGTCATCGAAGTCAATCCCCGTGTATCGAGATCTTCCGCACTCGCATCGAAAGCCAGCGGTTACCCGATCGCACGTGTTTCCGCAAAAATCGCAGTCGGCATGAATCTCGATGAGATCAAGCTTGCCAATACGCCTGCCTGCTTCGAGCCGGCTCTCGACTATGTTGTCACCAAGATGCCGAGATTCCCGTTCGATAAATTCCCGGCAGCGATGAATAAGCTTTCCACGCAGATGAAGGCGACCGGTGAGGTCATGAGCGTGGGCAGAACTTTTGAAGAAAGCCTTCTGAAAGCGATCCGCTCGCTCGAGGATAGCAAGAACCATATCCATATGACGAAGTTCGATTCCGAGCATATGAGTGTCGATGATCTGCTCGAGTACATCAAGGAAGGTACCGATGACCGCATCTATGCGATCTCGCAGCTGATGTGGCTGGGCGTCGATCACTCCCGTATCTGCAACATCACGGGTATCGACATGTTCTTCCTCGACAAGATCAAGAAGATCGTTGATTTCGAGCGTGAGATGGAAGCAAATCCGGGATCGATCGAGCATCTGATCGAAGCCAAGAGAATGGGATTCTCCGATTCCTATGTTGCTGAACTCTGGAATAAGACAGAGGATGAGATCTATCAGCTTCGAAAAGAGAAGAAGATCGCTCCGATCTATAAGATGATCGACTCCTGCGCATCGGAGTTTGACAGCTATATCCCGTATTTCTACTCGACATACGGCAAGCAGAATGAGTCGATCGTATCTGACAGAAAGAAGGTCATCGTTCTCGGTTCCGGTCCGATCCGTATCGGCCAGGGGGTCGAGTTTGACTATTCTACTGTCCATGCGGTACGAACGATCCAGTCGATGGGCTATGAAGCTATCGTTATCAACAACAACCCGGAGACAGTATCTACCGACTATACGACGGCAGATAAGCTCTATTTTGATCCGCTCACCCCGGAAGACGTCATGGCCATCGTGGACTTTGAGCAGCCTGAAGGCGTGATCGCCACCCGCGGCGGACAGACGGCCAGCAACCTGGCGCAGCCGCTGATGGAACGGGGCGTAAAGATTATCGGTACCGACTGCGAGGCCATCGAGCGGGCTGAGAACAGAGACGCATTCGAAAAGATCCT
>ODAI013861094.1_pt1 | contig 51634 bp, 52 predicted proteins | sample 1539321 | NCBI WGS metagenome assembly ODAI01 (sample SAMN02144231, study PRJEB22623) | gut metagenome | biome: sheep rumen | host: Ovis aries | place: New Zealand
TAGGGGGTAATCACTTTTTTATTGTAAAAAAGTAAAGAACCCCTTGAAAATAAAAGATTTAGAAATAATACGAGGAGTGTCAGAATTGACACTACCCGTATGAGGAGGAAGGATGCTTTATGAGAAAAGGATATGTATATACAACGTTGGCAGTAGTGATGGCTGTATGTATCAGCGCATGTGGGGGCTTGAGTAAAGCCAGTGAATCCGCAGAGGTACAGGACAACACGGCTACAAAACAGGCCGCAGCCGATACCGTTACGACAGCAGCAGAAGAGAATCCGAATGAGGATAAGGCTTCTGAGAATGCCGTAAAGGAGGATAAGGCATATAGGATCACTATTGAGCATATAGAAGTTAATTATGATATTCATCCTGAGAATGGTAAGACCGTGAATCTGTGTAAGACGGGATATGACACTTTTTCCGTAGAAAATGATTCAGGTAATCTTGCGAAGATACTGGATGCATACAGTGAGGATGCGAAGAAGCGGACAGAGAGGTTTGTCACAGATAACGGGCAGGATATGTATAATGCCTACACCAGTGACCGCTTCGTGCTTAACTGCTATGATGACTGCAAAGTGACATTCGACAGGGCAGACAGTGATGTGATAAGCTTCGTGGAAAATGAACAGGTATATATGGGCGGAGTACATGGTAGCACAGTATATACCGGACATACTTATGACCTTAAGACGGGTAAGGAGATCACTATAGATGATCTTGTGAATGACCCTGAGCTGCTTGCGGATGCGGTTGATGATGCCATACACAGCGAAGAGTCATTCGCGGATATAGCGGATTACTATGATACATACAGTGATGATACATACAGCGAGTACCTTAAGGAATGGTATATCAACGGAGATGAGGGATTCAGTATTCCATGGACTATGGATAACGAGGGGCTTCATATATGGTTCTCGGATTACATGCTGGGAGCATATGCCTTCGGAGCAAGAGATATTAAGATCACATATAAGGATCATCCCGAAGTATTCAAGGAAGGCTCTTATTATGATAAGAGTGTCATAAGCGACGCTTTGGATGAGCGTGTGATATCAGGTAATGAAAGCAGCGAAACAGTGGATATGGATGACTTCTATTATAAAGAGTCAGGCTATCTGTTAGGAGATTTCACATCATTTGAAGGTGTATACTTCTCGCAGGACGGAGCAATGCTTGAGATCGGAGAGATGGGAGATTACACCTATTATGCAAAAGGGTATTCCGAGGACGGAGCCACATCACATGGCTTCTTAAGGATGAATCCCGGCGGACTTGAAATGTTCGAATATGCAGGCGAGAACGATGAGATCAAGGAATACGGCAATATCGCTCTTATAGAGGCAGATTCCATGGATGTTAGCACACCGGAGGGGAGCAGCCGCTTCTATTACTCAGAGGAGCAGAGTAACTTCATGAAGTATGGCGGAACCGGAGAGTAGGACGTGCCGGTTTCATAAGCACTTTTCTATCATATTCGGATCATTTAGAGCCATTTCCAGTAATCTGCTAAGTATGCCGGTATAGCCTTTTCCAAGTGACTTGGCTTTCTTCATTGTCTCAGGTGAAACGCGGAGAGTTAATACCTGTTTCTGTCGCTCTTCGCGTTTTTTAATGGCGGCTATACGAAACCTTTCCATGTCGGAAAATGTTAATTCCGGATTATTATCATCCGGTATTGGCTCAATATCCCTAAGCTTTTGTAACTCTTCCAACTGCTTTTGTGTAGGCTGTTGTCCCTTTTTAACGACCGTGTATTTGTTCATAGTATGCCCTTTCAGTTTTTGTTGCCTTCCGAGCTGAGATTATTCTATATATGCTCCCTCTTATAGTATATATAACAACTAACAGTTCTTCTACGTAACCAATAACAATGTATCTGTCCTCATATATACTATGGTCTTCATCATACAGCTCTATACGATCCTCATCGTTAAAAACCAGCTTTGCAATATCAAAACTGATTCCATGCTTTAACCGGTTCTTTTTATTCTTGTTTTCATCCCACGATACGATCATCTGTATTCTCCTTTATTATACATTTTGTATTACAAAAGTCAATACACATAGAAAGTATCTGAATAGACTATTCGAATATTCCCCCTTTTACTTTTCCCTTAAAGCTTCCACCAAATAACAATCAATACTTCATAAACTAATTAAAAATGGGAATATCGGGCGTATGCCCAAGATATCTATGTATATATGCCCTTAAGAACGTGGACATAGAATAGCATATGGCGTTGTGTGCGTCAAGACCTATCCCTTTAGGCCAGATTAAAAACCTGTTTTAGTACAATTATGTTTTTACTTCAAATGCATTTCGGTTAAAATTCAAAGCGCTAAGATGCTGTTTTTTCAAACTGACTTGCGATGCTACATTTGAAATCACATAACTGCGTAAAGAGGATACTGTCATATCGGAATCTGTAACATCGAATGGAGCATCCGTATCTCTAAAGATCATACGAATTCTGTCACTAAGAAGTATAACGGCACACTCACCTTCGATGGATATTCCTTTATTATTGTCATGTATCAGCATACTTACATCTTCAAAGAGTATCATTACTTCATTTATAACCCTTTTACTGTAATTATGCTTTTGCAGATCCTCTGCAATTTTATCGCGCATTGCTACGATCTGTTCTTCACTGAACCAATACTCATATAAATATGATGTTGAATAATCCTTCTTGTCCAATAAAAGTGATGGGTCTTCAGTATATTTTCTTTTCAGATAGATATTTATCATTATGGTCGCAAGCGCCGGTCCGGCAGCGATGCCGGTAAAAACCCCGTATATACCGAATAAACAGCCTAAAATCACAGCAAGCGGCGCTGATAATAATACATCTCTAAACGCACTTGTAATAAATCCAAGTGATATCTTATCAATTAAAATATCATACGATGACATTAAATAAAGAATAGATACAAATACTGCTCCTAAAGAAATGATCCTGAGTGCGTTTACAGCATATATACCCATAGCTGCATCCGTAATATGTAAAACCTGTGGAACGAGAGGTGCAACAAGAAAAGCAGTGATCGAAACTATAATTCCTTCTACAATCGCAATTACCCTTGCGCGGTTATAAATCTTACGAACGCCTGCAATACAGCCTTCACCTAAATAAATTGAAAGAATAGGAGAAATTGCTTCGCCTATTCCGTCAAAAGTGAGCTGAAACTCTCTGCTTAATGAAACAACAGAAATAGGTATAAGTGATTCTGAACCAAATCTTGTTCCGATAAAAATATTCAGGATTGCAGTAAGTAAGCCTATAAAAAGATATGTTCCCGCATCTATAACCGAATATCTAACTATTGTTTTCAGAATATCATAGGAGAAGAAAAAGCCAATCTTGAGAGTGTTGTTTTTTTAAGGAAATGTATACATAAAATCAGAGTGGAAATAATATAAAATATAAAGAATGCAAGTGATATTCCTTCAATTCCCATTGTGTTACAAAGAATAATAGATCCTGTTACATTACCAATTGCCTGAACTAAATTTGAGATTGTAGAGATTACTTCATCTCCGTCCGAATATATACACTCCGACAGCAGTGCACTGAGAGGAAGCAGAAGAATAGTGAATTTTATATATTTCAAATACCCTTTTGCAGCTATAAGTATTTCCTCAGAAGGGTTGTTTAACTGCAAATATACTTCACCAAGGAAGCTTATAACAACAAAAAGAGCGACTCCGGTGACAATTGCTATAGAAAAGCCGGTCTGGAAGATTTGGTCAGCCTCCTTTTTTGAAACATTCCCATTTTTGAAGAATACAAAATCGGAACAGCGAGGGAAATAACCATACTAAAAAAGGCTGCAACAGAATATAACGGAGTTACAAGAGTAATTCCTGCCACAGCATCTGAACCAATAAAGAATCCCGCAATCAGGCTATCTGACATCAACATGACAGATACCACCATGATTGAAAGAGTTCCTCCCAAAAGTATGTTATTGAATTTTTTCGTCATCATTGACGAGGATCTGTTTTTTTTCATATTGTTATTTTATTAAGTGTTGTATGTAATCTTTTACCATACGAATCATCGGTTACATACACAGTATATCATAAAGTATTATTTATATGACACGATGGATTATTTTGAAGCTGCATATAATCATCCCGGATTTAATACGATTCCTATCCCTGACCATGATACTAGCGGCAATCTCAGCCAAAAGCTTTTTATGGGCTTTAACTTTAATCAGGAAAAAACAGATTCGAAAGAAGTAGGGGAGTAGTCCCGGGCGGCGATAGCTTCGCAGATAGAGCATATCTCACACGCAGGCTTAATATGTCCTTACGCTGCTGTATATAAGCTCATTGCCATTATATGAGAGCTTAACAGAGAAGAAGGGAGAATTCTCAAGCATAAGCTTAAGGAAGATCTTATCGCCCTCCCAGAGATTGATATCAAGAAGCTCTGACTTGCGTATCCAGCGAAGTTCGCCTTCATCGCAGTCTGTAAGGTCGCCGTGGTAGCTTATCGATGAGAAGACATATATGTATTCATCTTCATATCCGGCAGAGGAGAAGGTGATGACTCCGCGCATTGTATAATCATCAAGTGTAAGCCCGGTCTCTTCTGTGACTTCGCGGCACACGCATTCCTCGGGGGTCTCACCTGGCTCGAACTTGCCGCCGATACCGAGCCATTTTCCCTCATTCATATCGTTTTTCTTCTTATTACGAAGAAGCATCAGATAGGAATCTCCGTTGTCTATATAGCATATTGTAGTAAGCTTCATGTTAATCCTCCATGCCGAGCCATAGCATTTTTGATGACTGTGTGAAAAATATGATATCGGTCATATTTTTCAAACCATCTCCTCATCCATGAGGTTGAGTATCGATCTTACAAGGATGGGATGGTGTATGACGAAGTGGATGGCAGGAACCGTATTCTTGGATACCATTGCCATCTTATCGCCATCTGTAGTGATCTGTATGTTCCTGAACGGATATCTGTTCTTGATATATATTTCGTAGTGCTCATTCAGGGCAGCAGCTCTGCGTGTAAGCTCCATATGTTCCATATAGGTATCATAAGTATACATGATATCCGAATCCATGAACAGACCTGAAAGCGAGAGGGTGACAGGATGTGAGTTGAACTCATCCTTATCATACAATGGGAAGTATTCCGTGATAGTTCCTGATCTGGTGGCATCCTCGAAGATAGAGCGCTGGATGTCAAGATACCTAAGCATATCGGAGGTATCGGATATCCTGTTATCCGAAGCTATCCTTTGGAGCAGTTCATCCGTAATGGTGTGTAACGGCGGAGCACTGAGGATACGTCTGAAGCCGCCTGACGGCTCGGATGCGGCTACTTTATGCAGAAAAGAATAAAGATCACTTTGATTCTCTTTCGTATAGATATTCATAAGAGGTCGGGCCGAATCAAATATATGCTCACATCTTCCCTTATATACAGGCAGCTCCGATCTGTTCCTTGTGCCATAGAAGGAGGCGGTTGACAGGTCAGAGCCCGTACATTCTCCCCATAAAGCGGCAGAATCAGTATATCTTATGAGTCTTCTGTAAAGCTTGTTATTGTTATCGGGCATATAATAGGGGTCAATCTGTCCGGTCATATACAGAGGCACCCACCCGATCAGACCTTCCATCATCTCAGATGCGGGGCGGTCTAGGTCGTGAATCTGATGTACCTTGTGCCCCTTCTTAAGAACAGATGCCATTCCCAGGACGAATCGCTTGGCGAAGCTCTTATCCCTGGCAAGGGAATCCATAGGCATGTCAGAGTACATATATACATCGGCACCTGCAGGGAGTAAAGCAGCAGCTCTTAAGAAATCAAGCTCGGCACTCTTCATACCTTCCTCGCCGAAGTATCTTTTGGACGTGGGCAGGTGGAGAGAGATGGTCGGAACAACAAGCTTATCATAGTGTGTCGTTCTTACATAATCATTCAGATTAAAATCATCGATCCTTTTGACGAATTCGTATATATTGGGCTCTTTTCCCCCTTCTTTCCCGTTATCGCCGGTAGAATCATCATAAATGACCGGAGTAGTCAATAGATATGATCTGATCATTGCAGAAAGTCTGGCAGGAGAATATGATATCCTGTCAGGATCGATATCTGCCATATCCATGATCGCACCAAGCTTAAGGAAGGTGTCTCTGTTGCGGCATAGCGAAGCTATGTAATCTGACACGGATGAAGCGAAGCTTACATAATCGGCAGGCTGGCGGCTACCGGATAATACTCTTGATATGAAGGATGAATCATAATTGATAGCCTTGGATAATGAGATCAGGCGGATATCAAGCTCTGATATAAGGGTTCTGAACCTGTCATGGAAAATATCCCTGTCTATACCCACATTAGGTAAGGTAGAGATAAGCTCTCTATATATACAGTCGGGTGAAGTCGCATCTTCTGATGGTAATTCCGTCAAAAAAAGCCTGTGCGTGGCAGAATAAGAACCGGAATTACGTATGTCGTCATACGTGTCAGCTAATACGACAGCAATGTCATATATTATTCCGTCATTCGCGTCAGGTACTCTTGAACCTCTTCTGTAGCGGCTTATTGAGGCATCGGTCGTATGACAGCGTTGCGCCAGCTCGCGATTGGACATCCCCAGTTCTTCCATGTAATTATCGAGTTTTTCACTGAATTTCATACTGATCCTTCATGCTAAGCTTAGCCGGACTGGCATGGTTAAGCTTGAATTAGTCTATACACTGAGTCTCCGGCAGGCATTTGTTCTATTGATGATAGTGTAAGAAATAAGCTGTGTCAATACAGTTCATTCCCTGCATAGCCTTAAAACCCCTGCATTACCGCTTTGTCAATGACGAATCGGAAATTGGGGTAGGGTGGCGCATAATTAGTATAAAATGATAGATGACGTATGTCGATACACGCATTTATAGGATTTATAGATCAGTACGTTACGGAGGATGATATGAAAAAAAGGATAAACAGGCTTAAGAGGAATCTGGCGCTGCTGTTAGGGCTTTTGCTTGCAGTAACGGCACTACCGCTTGCGGATGTGATGCCGGTTAAGGCAGTGGATGCCGGAAAGGCGTCTTTTGCATTGACTGCAAGTTCTGATATAAATGACGGTACAATGAATATCAGCTATGACTTCTATTCAGATACCACAGGAAATACTCGCATTTCAGGCAATGTTGTTAGTGTAACAGCTAATGGAACTGGGGTAAGCAATAGTGCAACTGTTGATATTCCGAGTGAGACACAGTCTGTTAAGATAATGGTACAGACTGCGGGCAAAGTACTTGATGCAAACAGTTATGTCAAGATAGGCGGTGATACAAAAGATATATCTTCTATTGAGAGTAATAGCGGACAGTTATATGAAGTAACAAATACAAGTACAATTGATGTATCCATGATTGTTGTAAATAATGGCGGTGGTTCCGGTGGTGGCGGAAATCCTCCCGGGAGTTTTGAGATAAGATTTAATGTAACAGATAGTAACAATATATTGGAAGAGATTAGTATACCAAGTGAAAACGTAGCAGCAGACAGTGTTCGCAGTTGGACTGTAAGTGTTAATGAGCAGGATCAGTACGATATTACTATTTCTGCAAAAAGAGGTAGCCGAATAATATCGGCAACTGTCAATGGACAAAACTGTACGATTAATACAGATCAGGCTACAATAACCATTTCAAAATCAAATACATATAATGTGATAATTACAGGCGAAGAGAATACTGATCTAAGCACGGTTGTATGGACGTACAATGCTAATGATGATGGTTGGAGAGATGCATATGTTAATTCCTCGCAGGGTACGGTTGAACTTCAAAAGATAGAACGAAATGGATCTGTTGTGTGGAGCACAGGAGGAACTAGCGGACCGGAAACAAGGTATGATGGGGAACACAATATCACACTTAACAACGGAGGATATGTGGAATGCAAAACAGGAGACACAGTTACTCTTAAGTTCGTACCCAAGGCGGGATACCAACTTAAGAGTGCATCGTTAAACGGTCAGAATCTCACGGCACAGTCTGAGCAAAGTGTGTTCACGGTTACTTTGACCGGCAATTTCCACTTAGCCGGTGCATTTGCTAAAGAAGGAACTATAGCAACGGAAAGCTCATCAATAATAGATGCTATGACAGCAACTGTTCCCGACAGTAATGTTACAAGTACAGGCACTATGTTCGTCAGGGCATCTGATTCAAGCACCGCCCTGAGTGATGATCAGAAAAAGACTGCTATGGGAGAAGATGGTGATGATTATGTAGAAACTGTCGGAACCATAGATATCGATATAGACAATGTGGTCAGCAAAGGACATGCCAAGACATATTCCGGCGCTGATGATGCTAATTACTGGAAGGCAGCGGATGTTACGAGTCTTTCAAGTTCCGCACAGGTATTCTTATCCGTGTCGGCATCGGGACTGGCAGCAGGAGAGACCTACAGTGTGATCAGGGAACACGGAGGAGAGGCGGCAACGGAGATTGCCGCAACCTACAATTCTTCATCCGGTCAGCTTAGATTTACATCAGATAAGTTCTCTAACTATACGATAATCAAGAAGAAGGGTACACCCGAGACAACAGCCGATACGGCTTATGAGGAAGCCAAGGCTACACAGACATCGAGTGCGGAAGAGAGTACTACGGAGGAGACTCCTGACTTTACAGAGATACTTAAGAACTTCGATGGTGCTGCTTCAGGACTTAACTTTGATAATTCCGCAAGCAGTCAGGATGGCAAGAGTCATAAGGTGACTGTCAAGGTGACGTTCACATCCGATGCAGGGGTATCATCTGCGACTAAGGCTGTTATGCCTACAGGCTTTAAGGGCGCATTCGGATTCGATATAATGGTGGACGGACAGCCTGCTACGGGCAATAAGACGGGAGAACTCATAGTCAATATACCAAGATATTATCAGAGGAATAACAGGGTATTCGGGCTTCTGATCACAGAGCCTGACGGCAGTGTGAAGACTTACTTTGACGAAGACTTGGATGCGGCCACTTTTACCGCCAATATTGGTACGAACGGATATTCATGTGCGATGATATACATGGATACGGCACTGAATCTTACATCAGCGTCCGGTATAAGTGGTGGACGTGCATATGTGGTCGGACAGGGTCCTAAGTGGAGAGCAGCGGTTAAGCTTGGTATGCCTGGGGGCTACAGACCGCTTCTTAGCTTCAATCTGACAGGTGCATCGGGCAGACTTAAGAGTGCACCGGGAACGATCTCTATCGAGATTCCGGCATGGGCACAGAAAGCCGGCAGGACATATGCTCTTATCGGCGTGGATATGACAGGGATACCGCACGTGTACAGGGATACTGACAGAAGCGCAGACACACTGACTGCGGATTTGGGTGACGTGGTCACATCCTATGCATTGATATACAGGGATTAAATAGGTAGTTAGCCTTATAGAGGGGCTTTAAGACGGCCGTCTCATCAATTAATTGGTGAGGCGGTCTGTTTGCTCCATATTTATTTTGGAGCATCATAAAAAGCGTGTTCAGATCATTATTGAACTCGGCAGTAATCATTGACATTGCGCACTTTTTTGTCAATCTTTGTGTAGGACACCTCTATCATCACGATATTGATCACGGTGAAAATAAGCAGGTACACAGGCATTATCCTAATCCCGATCCTTTGCTGCAGATGACCGAACACCATAGGCATGAAGGTACTTCCCACATATGCGGATGCCATCTGTAGACCGATGACCGCGGCACTGAATTTTTTGCCGAAGCTTATGGGAGCCATATGCTGTATGGACGGATAGATGGGTCCCATCCCGGTTCCAATCACTACGAATCCGACTGCGGCTATTATATAGCCGGGGAATGGTATAAGTACAAGTGCGATGCCAATGAACTCAACTGCTATTCCGATACGGATAAGCAGCCTGTCGCCAAGCTTATCCGATATGAAGCCGGATATCAGTCTGCCGATCATCAGTCCGCCGAATATAAGGGAGCCGAAGGAGGCTATGAGTCCGTCACTTAAGCCTGCCTTAGTCCCAGCGAAGTAGCTGGGAACCCATAAGAAGCATGTAGCCTCTCCTGCGCAGTAGGCGAAGAAGGAGATAAGAGTAAGCACAACTCCGGGGACGGCGATGGTCTCCTTAATGCCTGCACTGTCGGATACCTCATCCTCTTCCTTATTCTCATTCTTATTCCACAGAGGCAGAGATATGATGCAGACTAAGAGGATCGCCGACTGAAGATAGGCGGTCCATCTGTAGCCTTCATTCCATCCCGCATATTTAAGTGCAAGAGCCATTATATACGGGCTTATCATAGCTCCTACACCGTAGAAGCAGTGAAGGAAGCTCATGACAGAGCCGGAGAAGTGGTTCGCCACATAATGGTTGACCGAGGAATCTATGGAACCTGCACCGAGTCCGTAAGGAACGGCGAATAAGAAAAGCATCGCATACGAGCCTGAGAAAGAGAACCCAAGCAACCCGAATATGGTAAGCAGGATAGAGACTATGACTATCCACTTGGTGTGGAACCTCTTAATAAGTCCGGGACTTAGTAGTGCCGAGATTATGGTCATGAATGAAATGGTCATGGACACATACCCTGCAAATGAAGAGGGTACGGCGAATGACACCTGCATCATCGGCCAGCCCGAACCAAGCAGTGAATCGGGAAGTCCGAGGCTTATGAATATCAGATATATTACTGCTAAAAGTAAAGAAACCATTCTTATCTCCCTGTCAAAACTTCATCTATTATATGAGAATCCCTATTGGTTGTAAATATGAAAAAAATATGTAATAATCAAGGATTAGAGGGGATAGGAGGAGAATTATACATGTGTGATATGAAGATGTATCAGGTATCAACTTTGCAGGCGCTTATGCTTGGATACTCAAGGGCAGTCATATCTGTTGAAGAACTGCTTAAGCACGGTGATATAGGGCTCGGAACATTTAATGATGTGGACGGTGAGATGATCGTGCTTGATGGTTCATGCTATAGGGCGATGGAGAACGGTGATGTTGCAGCGGCAGAGCATGACAGAGGCGTGCCTTTTTCCACCGTATGTACGATGCATGACTCTTCGCCTATAGAATTCGGCATGAAAAAAAGTATAGATGAACTCAAGACGGAGCTTAATAACATCATAGATTCTCACTTTGGTCTTAACAGCATGCATATGGCACGTATAGACGGTGAATTCGAAATCATCGATGCCAGATCGGAGTCAGGCTATGAATCCGTGCATGTGGACCTTAAGACGATACTCGGCAAGACACAGAAAGCCTTTAAGTTTGAGAATATCAAGGGGACTTTGGTCTGTGTGTATTTCCCTGATTATATGGATGGTATCAATGCAGCCGGCTGGCATCTGCACTTTATCTCGGATGACAGAAAGCACGGCGGGCATGTGTTCGACATTGTCATGAAGTCAGGTAAAGGACAGATATCAAAGATCAATTCGATAGAACTTAAGCTTCCGGATGAGCCGATCTTCGATACCTATTCCTTAAAACAGGCTTCGGAGGAAGCAGTGAAGGCTGTTGAACAGGGAAAGGGAAACAAGTAGCGGACAGGCACACAGTATTATATACATATGGATCGTAAGAGGAATGATTGGATAGATATAGCCAAGACTGCGGGCATACTGGGAGTTGTGCTGCAGCATGCGAAGGGCTGGGCTTACGGAAGCGACTATATATACAGATGTCTGCTTTTTGCCGTGGGCCTTTTTGTGATGCTTGGAGGATACAATATCGCGGATTCGTATATAAGGCGCGGCAGGGTATCGGTCTTAAAGCGCCTGCTTAATATCTTAGTACCTTATTTGGCAGCTACACTTGTGTATTGCATCTATTCGGGAGAGATCTCGGATGCCGGTGCAGTTGCATCACATATCATACATTTTGATGCAATGGCTCCTCTTTACTATGTGGCGGTATATTCCCAACTGATGATCATAACGCCTGTGCTTATAGCCTTGATGATATGGTGTGACACCGGTTCTCTAAGGGTCGGAGAGCAGGCAGATGATCCGGCCATGAGCAGTAAGGCTTGCATGAAGCCGGCAGTCGTGATAAGAAGTGCCTGCGTGTGGCTGCTCATACTTGCAGTATGCTATGCTACCACTAACTACACTTGTTTCCCCGGTATCATTATAGGAGGAGGCAATCTCTTCGCAGGTCCATGGCTTATGTTCTGGTTCGGCGGGATATATATGAGATACCACAGACCGGTATTTAAGAAGAGAAGGACGGCACTTGCGGTATTCACGGTCGATTCCTGTCTGCTGCTTCTGTGGCATTACCTTTTTGTGGTACAATATCTTAATGAGGGCATGGCTGCCATATTCGGAAGCGATCAGGTACCTGTAACATGGCCGCATGCAGCGGAGGTGCTGCTTCTGTTCGTATGGTTTTATACGGCGTCTGTGATATGGAGCAGCGGACGGATCACACATATATGCGGTATGCTTGGAAGACACTCGTTATATATATTTCTTTTCCATGTGTTATTCTTAGAGATATATGTCACACACTTTTTTATGTATATGCTTAACAGAGTGGGAAGGCTTAATACGGTGATCTTCCTTATATTGATCATAGCCTGTCCGATTGCGATAGAATACATCGTGAAGGCTATAACTCTGACGCTTATTAACGGAAGGATCAGGATACAATGGACAGACAGACTGCACAATACAGGAAAATGACAGAGACTCCGATCCCCAAGCTTATCATCACTCTGTCCATACCCACAATAATCAATATGCTTGTGACCAATATCTATAATCTTGTTGACACAGCATTCGTGGGAAGACTCGGTAATTCGGCATCCGGTGCCGTAGGGATAGTCTTCGGTTATATGGCTATCATACAGGCTTTCGGCTTCATGTTCGGACAGGGCGGCGGCTCTATCGTATCAAGACTGCTTGGAGCCAAGGATACGAAGAATGCATCTAAGAATGCGTCAACAGCCTTCTTCTGCGCATTGGGCTTTGGCTTTATCCTTGCCATAGTGTCCTTCATATTCATAGATCCGCTCGTGATGTTACTCGGCTCCACGAAGACCATAGCGCCATATGCCAAGCAATATATAGTATACATCCTTATTGCGGCACCCTTCATGTCCGCAAGCTTTACCATGAATAATGTCTTAAGATACGAGGGTAAGGCGGCGCTTGGAATGGTGGGGCTCCTTGCAGGCTCCTTCCTTAATATGGCAGGCGATCCCATCCTTATGTTCGGTCTTAAGATGGGTGTGGCAGGCGCAGGGCTCTCTACATGTATAAGTCAGATCGCAAGCTTCTGTATACTACTGTCCGCATTCTTAAGGGGACAGACTACAAGCAGGCTTTCAATATATAATGTTGAACCTAAGCCCGGCGTGATACTTACTATCTGTGCGGCGGGGCTTCCCAGTCTCTTAAGACAGGGGCTTGGAAGTCTGGCAACCATTATCCTTAATTCCCTTGCGGGTGTATACGGGGATGAGGCAGTCGCAGCCATGAGTATAGTATCACGGATATCATTCTTCATCTTCTCGGTAGCACTGGGTGTCGGTCAGGGCTTCCAGCCTGTCAGTGCCTTTAACTACGGCGCCGGCAGATATTCAAGGGTGCGCAAGGGCTTCAGATTCACCCTTTTTGCCGGAGAGTGTCTTATGCTTATCGCCATAGTCATCGTATATATCAAGTCAGGGTCTCTTATAGGTGTATTCCGCAATGACCCGAAGGTCATAGAGATAGGTACAAGAGCCCTGCGGCTTCAGATATTGTCGCTTGTATTCCTGCCCTTATCCATGGTGACTGAGATGCTGTATCAGAGTACCGGACACAGTGCAGGCGCATCCGTGCTTTCGTCCATGCGAAGCGGGATATTCTTCATTCCCTCCCTTTTAATACTTTCGGGTCTGCGCGGTCTTGCAGGCATACAGGAGGCACAGCCGCTTGCCTATGTCCTTACATTCTTCCCGTCACTTCTCTTCTGCATATGGCTTATGAGGCATATGCCTAAGGAAGAGTAGGTGTGTTATTCGTTATGCGCCACTTGCAATGATCATATTCGGCTATAATAACAGGTAAGTGATGATCACCAGTCGTCACCGTAATCACCGTAGTCACCATAGTCACCCGAATCGGAATATTCGTAGTTGTAGTCTTCGTTGTCTCCTATATCACTGTAGGCGTAGTCGCCCGGATCTGACCATGCATCAAATCCATCTCCCGGATCGGAATAAATGTCATAATCATCATAATAGTTATCAACATCCCAACCTGCGTCGTTGGATTCGTAATACTCTCCGTCATCATCTATGTAGCCATCGGTTCCGAAGCTCTGGAAGATATTCTCATAGCCGTTCCAGTACCAGATATCCCCGTCTTCGTCCGTCCAATAGTAGGCAGTGCCGTAATCACCGGAATCACTTGCGGTTGATTTCTTAGTTGAGCGCTTTTGCTTTTGAGGCTGGGCGGGCACCACCTTGGGGGCTGTAGACCAGTCTGTCTTATAGGTACAGGTGTCAAGCATTTTGGCTGTAATAGCCGCATATCGTTCGATGACGCTCTCCGGAGCAATGGTGGTAGCGATCATACCGTATCCGGTAGGACCAAAATACCGCATTTCTGTGATTCCGCGCACAGGCTTATCAAAGTCCTTATCATAGATTTCGCCGGAGAACCACATATATCCCTTTATGCTGTAGTAGCTGCCATGATCCTCGAAATCCGTACCTATCATATTGATAAGGTGACTTCCGAAGTAAGTGTTGACACAGTTGTTCAAAAGGAATCCCATGCAGGGCTTTGCCAGTGCCGCTCCCTTGCCCATATACTGGTCTATATCCTGCAAGGGCTGGAATGTCACAAGGGTCGTGGCATAGGAGTCATCCATTCCTATACAGCCAACCACATTGAAGTCAAGGGAGTTGGCCAGATCAGTTCTGGGCTTTGCGGTCATTTTCTCAGGATAATTGATGGAAAAGGCTTCAAATTTACCGGGAAAATATGCAACCTGTGTCAGTTGATCATCTGCTGTAGGCGGCTGCGTATTATCCGTATCAAGCTTAGACAGGGTATTGCCGTCCGCATCGATCAGCTTTCCATCATCCGTAAGCTGAAAGGTATCGGTGCTGTCGCTGTCATCATATTCTAACAGAAAGCCATTCTCCTTAAGAACAACCTTCCCTGAATACAGGATGTCACCCTTGCCGTCGGCACATGCCCATTGACTCTGGCCATCAATTGCAAGTACCAGATCGTAGGCATCATACTTCCAAGCGCCCACATACATAGAGAGTGCGTTTTCCTCTTCCTCTAAAGCCGGATTTTTGTCTGTAGATACAGCCTCCTCTGAAGCAGGAGCTTCCTCCTTGCCTTCACTCCCACATGCGATAAGCTGTAAAGAAAATGCAGCAATTAAGAGAATTGCCACATACCGTTTCGCCGGTAATCTTTTATTCATATTATATTCTCACTCCCGATAATATCATGCTACAGCCGTGATCACTAAGCCGGTCACTGATTACCGACGATCTGTTGATTTGGCCGGGCTGATAATATATTAATGAACCACTACAATACATTGATTCTATCATAAATCATATTAATGATAAAGCATTGATCATATCTTAATCTCAAATTATGACAGATGCCGAACTTGCTTTTAGAGTATGGCTGACATATAATCCGATTAGCTGGGATTGTTCCGATGATATGTATGTCAACCGGGACAGCTTTTGATAAAAATTGATATAAAGGGGTGTACAAGTAAATAGTTATCTGCTATAATAAATATATCCTACTAAGTGGATATGAATGATAGGAATATGACAAGAGTAACAGCGATTTGCGTCGGAGCGTCACAAATCGCATGATGGCATCGGCAAATTGGAGATTTGCCTTGCCCCGTCGCTAACGCTCCGGAATGGAGAGTACAATGTCTCGAGGTATCAATACGAAATGTCTGCATCTTGAGGAAGAGGAGGGCAGGACAGAGCATTACGGAGCCATAAGCTATCCGATATATCAGACGGCGACCTATGCCCATCCCGGTGTAGGACAGAGCACGGGCTACGATTATAACAGAGTGTCTAACCCCACAAGGGATCATCTGGAGAAGATACTGGCCTCGCTTGAGGGCGGAACGGATGCCCTTGCTTTTTCATCCGGAATGGCGGCTGTGACGCTTCTTATGGAGATGTTTAAGCCCGGCGATCATATAATAGCCGATGCCGACCTCTATGGTGGGAGTATAAGGCTTTTTAAGCAGATCAATGAGAAGAACGGACTTAAGTTCACATCCATAGACTGCCATAAGGAGGATATAAGGTCTTATATCACAGAGGATACGAAGGCCATATATATAGAGACACCGACCAATCCCATGATGAATATCACGGATATTGAAGCGACTGCGAAGATCGCCCACGATAACGGACTTCTGCTTGTGGTGGACAATACCTTTATGTCACCTTACTTCCAGAATCCCCTTAAGCTTGGTGCCGATATAGTAGTGCACAGCGGGACCAAGTATCTGGGCGGACATAATGATACTCTGGCAGGCTTCTTAGTGACAGGCAGAGATGATATAAGTGAAAAGCTTAGATTCCTGTATAAGACAACAGGCTCATGCTTATCACCCTTCGACAGCTATCTTGTGCTAAGGGGTATCAAGACACTGGGACTTAGGATGGAGAGGGCACAGGAGAATGCGCTTGCATTAGTTGACTGGCTTAAGACGCGTAAGAGCGTTAAGAAGATCATATATCCCGGCATACCGGAGAATCCCGGATATGAGATACAGAAAAAGCAGGCAAGAGGTTTCGGCGCCATGCTTACCATAGAGCTTGAAAGCCGTGAATACGCTCTTAAGATACTTGAGAAGGTTCGGATGATCAAGTATGCGGAGAGCCTTGGCGGTGTGGAGACACTTATCACATATCCGACCACGCAGACACATGCCGATGTTCCCAAGGAGATAAGAGAGAAGAACGGTATAACGGACAGCGTGCTTCGTATATCTGTGGGAATTGAGGATAAAGAGGATCTGATAGCGGAGTTAAATAAGGTCTTCGATGATATAGAGGCAGGAAGGTAATCTGGTATGGAGGTTAGTGTGAAAAATATGATCGATATCATATTTTTCACACAGCGATTTGTGCCGAGCCCAAATCGCCTTATCGCATCGGCGAATCTGAAATTCGCCTCGCGAGCCTCGCACAATGTGCTCGGCATGGTGGATTAATATGCCGGAGAGGAATCTTGATTTTGATACTGTAATTGACAGAAAGGGAACATATAGCCTTAAGTACGATTTCGCAAAGGAAAGACATATGCCTGAGGATGTGCTGCCTCTTTGGGTAGCCGATATGGACTTTCGTACCACTTCATATGTAGAGGATGCCGTAGTTAAGCGCGCCGCACATGCCATATACGGATACAGCGAGCCGGGCAGCGCATATTTTGATGCCATAAGCGGCTGGATAAGCAGGCAACACGGCTGGAATGTAAGAAGAGAATGGCTTGTGAAGACTCCGGGTGTGGTATTCGCGCTGGCAATGTGTGTGAAGGCATTCACTAAGCCGGGTGACGGAGTACTGCTTCAGCTTCCGGTGTACTATCCATTCATGGAGGTAATAGAGGATAACGGTCGAAGGGTCGTCTCCAATGATCTTATACGGAATGAAGACGGATATTATATAATGGATGCGGAGGGCTTTGAGAAGAAGATAAAAGAAGAGAAGATAAAGCTTTTCTTCCTATGTAATCCGCATAATCCCGTAGGCAGGGTGTGGACAAAAGACGAGCTTGTCATAATAGGTGACATATGTGTCAGAAACGGTGTGACGGTCGTGTCGGACGAAATCCATCAGGACTTTGCCTTTAACGGTAAGCATATACCTTTCGCAAGTATCAAAAAGGAATATGAGGATATAAGCATCACCTGTACATCGCCAAGTAAGACCTTCAATCTGGCAAGCATGCTCATATCCAATATATTCATACCCAATGCCGGACTGAGGCACAGCTTCAGAAAAGAGGTCGATGCAGCCGGTATAAGTCAGTTAAGCGTACTTGGTCTTATAGCCTGTGAAGCGGCATACAGAGATGGCAGAGAGTGGTATGAGGCCATGATGTCTTATGTGCGTTCCAATATAGAATATGTCAGGGACTTCACGGATAAGAGGCTTAAGGGCGTAGAGATGTGTCCGCATGAGGGGACTTATCTTGTGTGGCTTGACTTTAGCGGTACGGGGCTTAATGCGGATGAGCTGGATGACAGGATCATACATAAGGCGAAGCTGTGGCTTGACAGCGGCAGGGTATTCGGAGCCATAGGTGAGGGCTTCCAGAGGATCAATGCGGCCTGTCCGAGATCCATACTTAAGGAAGCGCTTGAAAGAATAGAGTCTGTACTTTAACATTGATAAGTTTTCTGATAGAATGGATACGTTAGTATAGTATCTACATATATATATGTATCAGGAGGAAAATTATGAAGATCGCACTTATCAATGAGAATTCACAGGCAGCCAAGAACGGTATCATAGAAGCCGCACTTAAGAAGGTAGTAGAACCTAAGGGATACGAGGTCGTTAATTACGGAATGTATTCCGCAGAGGATGCATGTCAGCTTACATATGTACAGAACGGTATCTTAGCCGCTGTATTGCTTAATTCGGGAGCAGCTGATTATGTCATCACAGGCTGCGGTACGGGAGAGGGAGCGATGCTTGCGCTCAATTCATTTCCGGGTGTTATATGCGGACATGTGGAGGATGCTCTGGATGCATATACCTTCGCACAGATCAATGACGGTAACGCGATAGCGATACCCTTCGCCAAGGGTTTCGGATGGGGCGGAGATCTGAATCTTGAGTATATCTTCGAGAAGCTCTACTGTGAGGAGAGCGGACAGGGATATCCCAGAGAGAGGGCCGTACCTGAGAAGCGTAATAAGAAGATACTCGATGAGGTCAAGACAGTGACCTACAGAGATATATGCGATATCCTTAAGGAGCTTGACAGAGATCTTACTGTCGGTGCATTATCCGGTGAGCATTTCAAGGAATACTTCTACAGGGATTGCAAGGACGAGAAGATCAAGGAAGTTGTTAAGGAGCTTATAGGCGAGTAGGAAAAGACAGATTGATTAAGAACATCATAGTAAAGCCGGTGATTCCGGCATAAGGATGGGGCGATATCCGATATAAGGATATCGCCCCAAATCTATTAATATTATGAAAGAGGAAAAAAAGATTATTTCTTAACGTTGAATGCCTTCATGCCGGGATATACCGCAGCATCGCTAAGCTGCTCTTCGATACGAAGGAGCTGATTGTACTTGGTCACACGCTCAGATCTTGAAGGTGCACCGGTCTTGATCTGGCGGGTATTGAGTGCAACAGCAAGGTCGGCGATAGTGGTATCTGCAGTCTCACCGGATCTGTGTGAAGATATGGCTGTGTATCCGTTCTTATTGGCAAGCTTGATAGCATCAAGCGTCTCAGATACGGAACCGATCTGGTTAAGCTTGATAAGGATGGAATTGGCAGCGCCGTTGGCGATACCCTTGGCAAGTCTCTCTGTATTGGTCACGAAGAGGTCATCACCTACAAGCTGAACCTTATCACCGATCCTCTCGGTCATCTTCTTCCAGCCTTCCCAATCCTCCTCATCAAGACCATCCTCGATAGAGATGATGGGGTACTTGTCCACTAACTTCTCCCAGTGATCTATAAGCTCGTCTGTGGTAAAATCCTTGCCTGACTTGGGCTGATGATAGAAGCCCTTGCCCTTCTCGCTCTTCCACTCGGAAGCGGCGGCATCCATAGCGATCATGAAGTCCTTACCGGGCTCAAAGCCTGCAGCCTTGATAGCCTCAAGTATCTTCTCAATGGCTTCTTCATCACTCTTAAGGCTGTTGGGAGCGAATCCGCCCTCATCACCTACAGCCGTTACATCATTCATCTTCTTGATAAGTGCTTTGAGATTATGGAAAACCTCGGCACACCAGCGAAGTGCCTCCTTGAATGAAGATGCACCGACCGGCATGATCATGAATTCCTGCGTGTCTACAGCGCTGTCCGCATGTGCACCGCCATTTAAGATATTCATCATGGGAACGGGGAGGTCAGTAGCCTGAGCTCCGCCTAAGAATCTGTACAGAGGGATATCAAGTGCCGTAGCGGCTGCACGTGCAACTGCTATCGATACGGCAAGGATTGCGTTGGCGCCCAGTTTAGACTTATCCTTGGTACCATCGAGCTTTATCATAGCCGCATCTACCGCATATGTATCGAATGCATCCATACCTGTAATGGCATCGGCTATGGGACCGTTGATATTCTCTACAGCCTTAGTCACGCCCTTGCCCAGATATCTGCTCTTATCACCGTCTCTTAATTCGAGGGCCTCGAATTCACCTGTGGAAGCACCTGAAGGAGCAGTTCCTCTTGCAACTGTACCGTCTATAAGGGTTACTTCCGCTTCAACGGTCGGGTTGCCTCTGGAATCCAAGATCTCTCTTCCTACTACCTTTTCAATCTCAAGATAATTCATTTTCTACACCTTTCTGCCATATGGGCTATCAGAAGAATCACCTCGGAAGCGTGTCAGAACTTCCAAGGTGTTCTCACATGATTTATTCGTCGATTAGCAATAGCTAACCAAGAGACAGGATAGCATATTTTTGGAATGTTAGCAATAGGTAACTACAGAATAAATCGGACAGCAGGAAAAAATAAAAAATTATATATATCATATTGACAAGATAGGAAAAGTAGGATATATTATTTTCATAAACATAATATTCCTATGGGATAAATAGGAAAAAGGAAAAACAAGATTCCCGTAGCAGATCAGGAACAATAAAAAGGAGGTAATTGACATGGGAAAGATAACAAAGAGTTTAGAGGAATTAGTGGGTAATACACCGATTTTTGAACCGGTTAGGTATGAGAATGAAAAAGGGCTTAAGGCTTCAATACTCGTGAAGCTTGAGTGGTTCAATGCTTCCGGAAGCATTAAGGCAAGAGCGGCTCTTAACATGCTGATAGAAGCGGAGAAAGAGGGCAAGCTACATCCGGGAGATACTATTGTGGAGGCTACGAGCGGCAATACCGGTATAGCACTTGCGACATTCGCGGCGGCAAGAGGATATAAGTTCAAGGCTTTTCTTGAGAACGGCTCTTCGCAGGAGAGATTTGATATCCTCAAGGCATATGGTGCCGAGCCGGCACTTCAGTCGGAGATACCAAGCATTAAGAAGCTTATGGATGAAGATGCCTTATCTATAGAAGGTATTATTGAAGGTGTAAGGAATTACAGTGAAGAGCATGGTTATTATTTTATAAATCAAATGGAGAATGAGCATAATCCAGAGGCTCATTATAGAACTACAGGGCCTGAGATATGGGAGCAGACAGACGGTAAGGTAGATATATATGTTGCAATGGTAGGTACAGGAGGTACGCTTCTTGGTACTTCCAAATATCTTAAGGAGAAGAATCCCAATCTTAAGATAATAGGTGTACAGGCAGACGAGGCATCAAGAATCGGTGCCGACAGTGGACAGGATGCTATAGACGGAGTTGCGCCTTTCTCCAATGTACCGGAGAGATTCACAACGCCCTTCATGCTTAAAGCCGATGATAAATATGACGAAGTGATAGAGGTATCATCTGTTATGGCGGGGCAGACTGCTAAGGAGCTTTTGGCATCAGACGGTTTATTCTTGGGCTCGTCAGCGGCCGGTGCATTCACAGCCGCCAAAGAACTGGCACTTCGCCCGGAGAATGAGGGCAAAAATATAGTAGTAATAGCGCCTGATGACGGAACAAAATATATGTCACTTAATCTGTATAAGTAATGGAGTGCCGGATATGGGAATCAGGATAAGGTCACTAAGCGGACTTATGAACTTTGGAATAGACGATTGCCTTAATGCTGCATTGGAAATATATAACTGGGTGGATTCCAATAAGGCAAAAGGAGACAGAGGTATATATTATGCCATCAATCCGGGCTCGGATACGGATTATTCATATAAAGCAGTGCATGGTATATACAGCTTGTATTCGGGCAGCGCAGGAACGGGATTTTTCCTCATAAGGCTGTATGAGATTACAAAAGAACAGAAATACCTTGCGGTTGCGCGCGATATAGCGGAGGAGCTCATCGACAAGACGGCAAGTAAGAGTTTCTATACAGACAAGCTTGTATCCGCGCCTACAAGCGAGCTTAAGGTTACGGGATGGCATACGGGTGTGTATTCGGGTCCACTGGGAGCCGGCATATATCTGCTTGCGTTATATAATTACGTGAAGGATGAGAGATACATTGAGGTGGCAGGCAGGCTGGCTGATGATGTAATAGAAGTAAGCGTGAAGGATGAGAGCGGATATTGGCTTACGGGAGATGCGGATGTATTCAGTGATGGCGGCTATATACCTTATTTCATAGCGATCTATAAGGCGACGAAGGATAAGAGATATCTCGACGCCGCAAGAGAATATGCAAGACATATCGTGGCAGGAGCTAAAGCATACGAAGGCGGAGGAAGCTATTATATGGCCAACGACCTCTCGCTTGTCGGTATGCCTAAGGACAGTATATATCCGGGATTTTCACACGGAACAGCCGGCATAGGATTCATCCTTGCATTGCTGTATGAGACGGATGCGGAGGAGTGGGAACTTGAGGCGGCTGTACAGACCGCTGATTTCCTGACTGCCATATCGGATGAGACAGAGAATGGAAGACTCATCCCTTATCTATGGGGTGGAGAGACCGGAGAGGAATATGCCGGAAGATATTATCTGGGCTTTTGTCATGGACCTGCAGGCACCTCACTTCTGTATAGGAAGCTATATGATATCACGGGAAAAGAGGCTTATCTTGGAATATGTGAGGAATTGGCACATGGGATCATCAATGCGGGAGCACCGGAATACAATTCATGGGGGCTCTGGAACAGCCTGTGTACCTGCTGCGGCACACCGGGGCTTATAGAGTACTTTGCAGAGATGTATGAGTATACAGGTAAGGAAGAGTATCTTGAATATGCAAAAAGAAGCGCAGCCAAGGTAATAGCCGATTCGTATGAGAGTGATAAGGGAAGATGCTTCTATGCTTACTGGGACAGGACAGATCCGAGGGATGTACAGACCTACACAGGACTGTACACGGGAGCATCAGGAGCCGGAGCGAATCTGCTTAGATTGTATGGAACAATAAAAGGAGTGGATGTAACGCCTCTGTGGGAATATGGGTTATTAAGATAGAATATGATGATGTATTCGGATGTATTCGAAAAATTAAAAAACCTATTGACAAGATATAAATGGTAGGATATAATCGTTTCAACAAGGAAAACATATAATTCCTATCAGCAAAGTAGGAATTAAGAAAACAAAGAAGAAACCCGTAGTAATGATCAGAGATTAATTAAGAAGGAGGTAATCAATTATGGGAAAGATTTATGAAAGCGCATTGGAACTTGTAGGTAATACACCGTTACTTAAGCTTAACGGTTATTCGAAAAAGGCCGGAGTTACAGGAGCTACGCTCTTAGCTAAGCTTGAGTACCTGAATCCGGCAGGATCGGTTAAGGATCGTATTGCTCTTGCAATGATAGAGGATGCGGAGAAGAAAGGGCAGCTTAAGCCCGGAGCAACGATCATAGAGCCTACCAGCGGTAATACCGGTATAGGACTTGCAGCTGTAGCCGCAGCCAAGGGATACAGAGCGATCCTTACCCTTCCCGATACGATGAGTGTGGAGCGCCGCAATCTTCTTAAGGCATACGGAGCGGAGCTTGTGCTTACGGAAGGTGCCAAGGGAATGAAGGGCGCTATCGCCAAGGCTGAGGAGCTTAAGAATGAGATAGAGGGCTCAGTAATACTCGGACAGTTCGTTAATCCTGCCAATCCCGCAGTGCATAAAGCAACCACAGGTCCGGAGATCTGGGAGCAGACAGACGGTAAGGTTGATATATTCGTAGCCGGAGTAGGTACAGGCGGTACTATCACAGGTGTTGGTGAGTACCTTAAGGAGAAAAATCCTAATGTGAAGATAGTAGCTGTAGAGCCAGCAACAAGCGCTGTCCTTTCTACAGGACAGGCAGGTGCACATAAGATACAGGGTATCGGCGCGGGCTTCGTACCTGAGACACTCAATACTTCAATATACGATGAGATCATAACCATAGAGAATGAAGATGCATTCGCAGAGGGCAAGGCGTTCGCGGTAAGTGAGGGAATACTCGTGGGTATATCATCGGGTGCCGCTCTTAAGGCAGGTACTATCCTTGCTGCAAGACCCGAGAATGCAGGCAAGAATATCGTAGTGCTTCTGCCTGACTCAGGAGACAGATATCTGTCTACCCCGTTATTCAACAGCTAAATACAACTTCTTTGTTTTTCCTTATAGGCTTGTGTGTCCTGTTCACAGGCCGAAGGCGGGGCGTGACTTCCACACGCCCGGCCTGTATGATGCTCTGGCCACCGGCATGGCATAGGTTTGCAAAACTGAAGTTGCAGGTTCGAATCCTGCGAGCATCATTACAGACTATATGATTCGATATTATATTGCATAAGTTAACTAGGCAGTGAATTGTTTGAACAATCCACCGCCTATTATTATTCGAGGGAAACATTTTTGCTTTTTCGGGAATACTGCTACAGGTAAAAAAAGGCATTCTAAGATTATACACCAATGATCTGAAAAAACATGATTCAGAGGATGGCGATAGGGCAGAGGTTGTGTTTAAGTCTATACCGGAACAACTGTCAAATCATAACTCAGTATTCAGATTGTCGGTGGTAGACAAAAAAGCCCGCACGAGGAACTGTGGCAATGCGATTGACTTTTTGAATGAGGCAATGATTGTAAACAACTGTATCAACGTTACGAATCCTGAAATCGCATTGGAATTGTATGCTGACCGGAAGAAATTTAAGATGTTTATGGGCGATACAGGCCTTTTGGTAACCCATATTTTAAATAATGGTGGGGATACGGATAAAATGTATCGTTCCCTGATTATTGATGATCTTGGTATCAATCAGGGAATGATATTTGAAAATATAAATCGTCAGGATACAAAAGCCATAAATCTTTTGATTATTTCAAGGATAAGTATCAAGTTAAAATGAATGACAGATACATTATCTATACGAAGGATTTGGCATTTGACGATGGCGTATTATATATACCGATTTATATGACCATGTTTTTGTAATCTGTACTGTATATGATCGTCAGGCATGACAGGGACGGTAAAAAATACCTATATGATATCATAAAAATAAAAAAAGAAACGAGCAACCCGCCTAGCTGTCAAGAAACTTAACACATACGGTAAAAAACCCATTTCTTTTTTTAAAAATCCACCACAGATTAAGAAGAGATGTCAATAGAGATTAACAGAAATCATTGTCTCATCATCTCCATCTTATCAGGAGCTTGCGTAACAATGTAATTAATAGATTTAACAGTGTCACGATTATTCCTATCATGATTATTCCGAATACAACTTTGGAATAGTTAGCAAAATCCGAATGATACTTAATGTACCAACCTAATCCGGATGTGGCACCGATCATTTCTGCAGCAGTAAGTACAAGGAAGGATGTTGATACAGATACTGTAAGGCTGTTGATAATTCCGGGTAAACTGTAAGGCAAAAGGATATTCCATATCATACTTCCACGTTGTACATTCAGTGTTCTGGCGGAATCCATTATTTTTCTGTCTATTTGTTGAACACTCAGTATCATGTTCATAAATATGGGCCAGAATATTGTCAATGTGATGACGAAGATTGATGCGGCTCTGAAGCTTGGAAGTAAGGCAACTGCATATGGTGAGTAAATGATTGGAGGAATAGGGCTTATTACCTTGACTATCGGCATAAGGACAGAGCTTAATCTGTCTGATAATCCTACCAAAAGTCCCAGACTCACACCAAATAACAGCGCTAATCCGAATCCTGCGAACATAAGTCTTAATGAACTGAATACTCCTTCCAGTATCTTTTCATAATCTTTTGGAAAAATGGCAAAGACATTTTCCGGGGCAGGGTACAACATAGCATTCTTCAATCCGACTTTGGCGGTAAAAAACTCCCATACTATCAGAAATACATAGACTATAATTCCGATGTCATTGGCTACCCGCTTTTTATGATTGGCAATAAGAGACGCTTCTATAGCTATGCAGACAATAAGAAAAGGTAGGTATTGTGCTGTTCCGTCTACGGATGGAGAAAGTATAAGTATGATTAGTAAAATAAAGAGAATATGCGGCAAAACTGTGTGCAACTTGCGTATCATATTCCTTCGCCTCCTTCCACTTCGCTTTTTTCCTCCGATTCATAATAGAATAGATTAACAACTTTTTTCCTGAGAGAACGATATGATTCTCTTTCCATAAGTGTCTCTCTGTTTCTTGGTCTCTGAAAATTAACAACAATCTCTTTTGATATCTTCTTTTGATCCATGAAAAGTATTCGATCTGAGAGAAGTATTGCTTCATCCACATCATGAGTGACAAAGACCACCGTTTTTTTCTCTTCGGATTCTTCTAATATATTTAGCAGAAGATCTTGAAGGATAACACGATTCTTGGCGTCTATGGCACCAAATGGCTCATCCATTAACAGTATTTCGGGTTTCATAGCAAGAGTTCTGGCTATAGCAGCACGTTGCTGCATTCCGCCGGATAGCTGAAAAGGATACTTATTAACGAAATCAGCCAGCCCAACCTTTTCCAGATATTTGCGTGCCTCATTTATTCTTTCTTTTTTAGACATGTCAGGAAAGACTTGTTGTATTCCATATTCGACATTTTTTATGATTGTCATCCATGGGAACAATGAGTAATGTTGAAATACTACTCCTCTGTTTTTGCCTGTACCTGTAGTGGGCTTACCGTCTATCAACAGTGTGCCGCTGTCGGGATCACGTAATCCCGACAACACACTGAGTGCTGTGCTTTTCCCACATCCACTGGAACCAATAAGGCTTACAAATTCACCTTCTTTTACATCAAAAGACAGGCCGTCGAGGGCATTGTATACAGTGCCGTTATCAGTGTAATTTAATTTTACGTTATCTAAACTTATCTTTCCCATATTAATCTACCATACCGAGCACATTGTACGAGGTTCGCGAGGTGAATTTCAGATTCCTTATACGTTATTCTTATCTGATTCTTCCTTAAGCTGCTTATACACAACGTTATCAGGTTCCTCCTCAAGCAATTCGTCAAGTGCTTCGATATACAGAGAAGGATCTATATGTTCGCTGAAATCTATACCTCCCTGTGCATATCCGATTTCAACCATTGCTTCGTAGAATCTTGTTGTGTTTTTGACATCAGGACTGGGATTCAGGCCAAGATGACCATAATCATATACCTGACTTGTAAGCACATCATCTTCAATCTCCATTACATGTTTTGCAAGCTCAAGAGTCTTGTCTCTATCCTGCTGTATAAGAGAATAAGCTCTGATATTAGCTTTGACTGCCGCAACATAAGCATCACGATTGGCATCAAGTTTATCTCTTGTTGTGAATAAACGGCAGCATGTGTAACCCGGCCATAATTCATCTAAGTGCAATACAGGTACAAGCCCCTGTAACTCTGCCGTCTCTCTGAAAGTCATGTATAGGCTTCCTATATCAACTTCACCTTTTTTGACGGCTTCAATAATTGTTGCAGGTGAATCAAGTTCTACGAACTCGATCTTAGATAAATCTGCACCCTGATCCTTGAGAATCTTACGAAGGGCAATATCACCTGTCTGCAGCCTTGTAACACCAACCTTCTTGCCTGCAAGAGAAGCTTCGTTGATCTCCTTGAATTCGTCTGCTCTCTCCGGAAGTGAGAACAGTGCAACACCTTCGGTCATCTGTCCGCCAATGATAACAATATCTGCACCCTGATCTATATAGTTGAGAACAGCTGTAGAACCGGCTGAAACCAGATCCAGCTTGTCCTCTAACAGTGCCTGGATATTCTCCGGATTGGAATTATTATATGTCATGGTCACATCCAATCCTTCTTCATCATAATATCCCGCTTCTTTTGCAATAGCAGAATCAAGATGTGCGACAATACTGTTATAGGCAACTGCACGTAAGGCAATAGGTTCATTTGCCTCAGATACTTCATTAGTCTGTTCAGGGGCTTCTTGTGTAGCAGAAGTCTCTTCTGTGGTTGTGCTGCCATCGTTGTTAGTAGCCGGAGTAGCAGGCGTAGCTGATGAGCTTCCACAAGCTACCAGGCTTAATGCCATTGCTACTGAAATAATACTGGTAACTAATCTTTTTTTCATAAAAACCTCCTTTTGTATTCCTAGTATCTCAATAGGAATCCAGTACTTTGCATCGAAAAGTAGGATACCTCAATATTTTGTGCGTGTCAATACTTTTTTAGAAAAAACTTGACAAATCCTATTTAAATGATATGATTTCTATGTAAAATAAAGACGACAATCCCTAGTGAAATGATATGAAATAAAGCGAAAGGGCATGGGAATGAACATAAAACAATCAATAACAGAGCTAATCGGACACACTCCGTTATTAGAACTTAATGGTCTTATAAAAGCTCTTGATCTGGATGCTCATATAATAGTGAAGCTTGAATATTTTAATGTAAATATGAGCAGCAAAGACAGAGCGGCACTTAGAATCATAGAAGATGCGGAGAAAAGCGGCGAGTTAACATATGACGATGTTGTTGTGGAAACAACAAGTGGTAATACCGGAATTTCGCTGGCTGCTATATGTGCAGCTAAAGGATATAACTTCTTAGCGTATATGCAGGATGGAGTAACCAAGGAGAGGTATCGTACTATAAATGCCTTCGGTTATAAGACAATTTCTTTCTCAGAGCTTGAAAGTGTGAAAAAGGCAATGGCAGAAAATGGCGGAAGTTTCATGGCAGGCTTGAATGCTCTTAAAGCAGATCTTAGAAGTCAAGATGGTATTTTCTACACGGATCAGTGCTTTAACATGTCTAATCCTGCAGTCCATCGTGATACAACAGGACCTGAGATATGGGAGGATACGGACGGAGAGGTGGATATTATAGTAGGAAGCGTCGGAACAGGTGGAACAATTTCAGGGGTAGGGCAATATATAAAGAAAAAGAATCAATTGGTGGAAATAGTTGCGGTAGAACCGGATGAGGATGCTATGCCGCATCCGGATTATCCGAACAGAAGTGTTATAGACGGAATAGAGAGAATAAGTGATGTTGCGGATAATGAAATACCGGGGACAGTTGATTTTTCTGTGATAGACAGAATCGTATCGGTAAGTGCGGAGGATGCGTATCAGGCGGCGAGGTGTGCCGCACGCAAGGATGGGGTGCTGCTTGGCAGTTCGTCCGGTGCAGCCCTTCATGCGGCGATAGAGATTGCAAAAAGAGAGGAGAACAGAGGTAAAAGAATAGTGGTGATAGCACCCGATACGGGGCTCAGATATTTATCAACGAATCTTTATGGGAGGTGAACTATGAGAATAAAGGAACATCCGATACTTGACAGGTCGGAAAACAGAAAGAGCATCAGTTTTTCATTTGAAGGAAAAGAATATGAAGGCTTGGAAGGAGATACGATAGCATCGGCACTCAGTGCGAACGGCATTCGAGTCCTTCGTGATCACGGTGGGAGGAAGAGAGGTTTTTTCTGTGCGATAGGCAATTGCTCATCATGCCTTATGGAAGTGAATGGAAGAACTAATGTAAGAGTATGCACGGAGCTGCTTAGAGACAATATGGACATAAGAAGACAAGATGATAAAGGTTCTATTTTCGGAGGTGTAGAGAGATGAATTTTACTGAAGTAGCCGTTATAGGTGGAGGACCGGCCGGCTTATCAGCAGCCAGATCTGCAGCTGAAGCAGGGGCAAATGTTACGATTTTCGACCGTAATAGCAGGCTCGGTGGACAGTTGATCAAGCAGACACACAGATTCTTCGGATCTGAGAAAGAATATGCCGGAGAGAGGGGCATAAGAATAGCTGGAATCCTTGAAGAAGGAGTAACCGCTGAGCGAATTACCATTAAGAGGAACACAACTGTTCTGGGAATATATGAAGATGGGGTGATCACATTTTCTGAAAACGGAAGATATGACAAAATAACGGCAGAAAAAGTGATCATAGCTACTGGAGCATCAGAAAAACAGATTCTTTTTGAGAACAATGATCTTCCCGGAGTATATGGGGCGGGAGCTGTTCAGACATTAATGAATCTTTATGGTGTGCTTCCCGGAAGCAGAGTCTTGATGGTAGGTGCGGGGAATATCGGGCTGATAGTATCTTATCAGCTCCTTCAGGCAGGTGTGCATGTAGAGGCTGTAATAGAGGCTTCTTACAAAATCGGAGGTTATCTTGTACATGCGTCCAAGTTAAGAAGATATGGAGTTCCTATACTAACAAGGACAAGCATTAAAGCGGCTGTGGGTGAAGAAGAGGTTGAAGGCGCGATAATCTCAAACGTCGATAAGGACTTTAATTTTATAGAAGGTACAGAGAGACAATTGGATGTTGACACGATCCTTCTTGCCACGGGATTGTCACCGCTTAATGAACTGATTGTCAATGTAGGCTGCAAACAGAGATATATACCTGAACTTGGCGGCATGACGGCTCTTAGAGATGAAAGCCTTGAGACAACGGTTCCGGGTGTATATGTTGCAGGTGATGTAGCGTCCATTGAAGAGGCATCATCAGCAATCCTGGAAGGTATCATAGCAGGAACCAGTGCGGCTATAGAGATGGGATTCATAAGTGAGAAAGCACATAGGGATAGAGAGGAAGCTATACTCAGACTTAATGCATTAAGGGCAGGAGAGACGGGCAGGAAGATTAGAGAAGGTATGAAAAAAGCTTTAACAGAAAGGGAAAAGAGCAATGTTGTATGATGATGGAATATTGACGGAAGAAGATTTTAATAAACTCATTCCTGATGAAGAAAGACGCAGAAAAGGACCGTATGTAATCACGGAGTGTATGCAGGGAATACCTTGCGACCCGTGTGTCAGATCATGTCGATTCGGAGCGTTTTCCAAGAAGGAATTGTCTGATACACCTGTAGTTAATCATGAGAATTGTATCGGTTGCGGTGCCTGTGTCGGATCATGTCCGGGACATGCATGTTTTGTGATCGATGAGAGTGTATCTGATGACTGCTTTATTCTTACGTTACCATATGAGATGCTTCCTGTTCCTGTTGTGGGAAAAAGAGCAGATCTTCTTGATCGTAAAGGAGCAAAGGTTGCGGAAGGTAATATCAAGAGGGTATCGGAACATCAGAAGACGTATGTTGTATCTGTTGAAGTTCCGAAGGAATACTTATACGAAGTAAGAAGTATAAGATGTAAGAATCAGGAGGGATGAACATGCAAGTGGATGAGAGCAAAGTATATTTATGCAGGTGTGAGAATCTTACACTTGAGAGACTTCATAAGCTTCTTGATGAGGGAGTGACATCAATGCAGGAAATCAAGCGTAAGACACGTTGTACGATGGGCAACTGTCAGGGAAAGACCTGTAAACAGTTGATAGCAAATGAGATAGCCAGATATACAGGCAGAGAAGTAGAAGATATAGATATTCCTATTAACAGACTCCCGATCGAACCGGTCACACTGGGACAGATCGCCGGACAGGATAAGTAATAAGGGGGTATGATGAAGACTAAAGCAGAAGTAGTAATTATCGGAGGAGGTGCAGCAGGTACATCCATAGCCTATAACCTTGCAAAACGAGGCATAACGGATGTGGTGCTGTTGGAAGAGAAATATGTTCCCTTTGGCGGAACGGGGAGATGTGCTGCACAGTTCAGGCTCCAGTTCGGAAGTGTGGAGAACTGTAAGCTTGGACTGTTAAGCGTCTCTCAGTTTGATACTCTTGGGGAGGAGACCGGATACGGTGATCTGGAGATAATCAAGCACGGATATATCCTGACGTCTTATGAACAGGAATCATTGGAAATACAGCGTAAGAATGTTGAACTCCAGAAGTCCCTCGGGATCGATTCATATATACTGGATGCCAAGCAGAGTAAGGAAGTGGTCCCGTATCTCAGTACGGAAGGTCTTGTGGGCGGCTCCTACTGTACCGGAGAAGGCCATATCAATCCCATGAAGATGGTATATGCATATAAAAAGGGCGCGACTGACAGAGGCGTCGAATTTAACGATTATACCAAGGTCATCGGGATAGATGTGGAAGGCGGTAAGGTCAAGGCTGTCAGGACGAATAAAGGAACGATCAGCACATCGTGTGTTGTATGTGCAGCCGGTGAATCAAGTAAATATATAGGAAGGATGGTAGGAGTACGTATTCCTGTTGAACCTGCCAAGAGACAGATACTTGCAACAGAGCCTGTAGAATACATCAAAGCTCCAATGATCTACTCATTTAAACATGGTACTTTTATTACGCAGGTTCCCAATGGCAATTTCTTAATGGGATCATCCGAACCAAATGTCCGTCTCGGAGAAGTGGACTTTACTCCTACATGGGATTTCCTTGAGAGAATGGCCAAGCTTGGAATAGAGCAGGTGCCCATGTTTGCGCATTTAAGAGTCATAAGGCAGTGGGCAGGACAATACGGTATTGCTCCGGATGACAGTGTTATTCTGGGAAGAGTTCCTCAAGTGGAGGGATTCCATGTAGCTTGCGGATGTACCAAGGCTACGATGTTCGCCGGAGCAATCGGAACCCTGGTCGCTGAAGAGATAGCAGATCTTGAGACTTCACTTCCTATGGAATGGTACAGCATTGAGAGATTTGAACAGGGGCGACTTATAAAGGACCCTGCGATTCTGTAGTTAGAAGGAGATAAAGTGATGATGTATACACCGGAGAATCTGATCAGAGATGGAAGATTTAAAATTCTTTATGATAACGAAGAAGAGAATGTCAGAGCCGATATCGTGAGCCGTCTGCAAAAATATATAGATGAGTGTCCATACAAAGATAAGAAGAATTATGGGCATCTGTGCAATCTTTTAACATGTATGGCGGTCTATGAGGCACTGCAGTCCAAGGGGCTTACAAAAGGAGATGCTATAGAAGAGATCAAAAAAGCCATGTATACGGCTGTTGAGCCCATGCGTATCGCCAATATCAATGAAGCAAAGGAAGAAGGCTATATAGAGAAGATTAAAGAGGAACACCGACAGCAGATGCTTGAAACATATGGTGTGGGCTGGGACTTCGAATTTCCGGAATGTGAGAGGGATGAGTTTACTTATCTTATAAAAAAATGCATATATGATGAGACCTTTAAGAAGTATTCATATCCTGAACTCGGTCCGCTTTTTTGTCATGTCGATGAGATATTAAACGGAGATCTTGAGAAGATTGAATTCACTTACACAGGGCAGTTGTGCGTTAATGCTAAACCTTGTGATTACAGGTTCAGATACAGAAAGGAATAAAGGAATGGAAAAGACCATAATACTTAAAGGGCGTCTGATAGACGGAAACGGAGGCAAGCCTGTAGAAGAGTCTGCTGTCATTATAGAGGGTAATCGGATAAAAACAATATGTAAGTCACATGAGTGCCCGGATATTCCCGGTGCGGTTATATATGAATCTGAGAACGGTTCAATATTACCGGGACTTATAGATTCTCATGTACATTTGAGCTGGTGTGGGGCTAAAGCAATCGAGTGGATCACAGCGACGCCTCAGATGGCTATGGCTCAGGCATTAAAAGACCTTGAGTCTGTCAGAAGATCCGGATATACAGCCGTCAGAGATATGGGGAGCGATGCCATATTCTTCAAAGAGCCGGCTGATAAAGGTCTGATAGATATTCCAAGGATATTCGGAGCCGGCAAGATACTGACACAGATAGGCGGTCATGGAGATGCTTATCAGAAACTCACGCTGGAAGCGGCAGTGAATACATATTCACCCGCTGTTATAGTGAACGGAGTGGATGAGGTGCGTCGTGCGTGCAGGATAAATGCAAGGAACGGTGCTGATTTTATCAAGATAATGACTACCGGCGGAGTGTTCTCGCTCGGAGATACCGCGGCACCTCACAGTCATTTCAGCAGAGATGAGATACGCGCGGCTGTGGAAGAGGCAGAGAATATGGGGACATATGTAGCTGCACATGCGCAGGCCAACCGAGGTATTCATACGGCGCTTGAGAATGGTGTAAAGAGCATAGAACACGGCTTCTATCTGGATGAAGAATGTGTGGAACTGATGGTTAAGAATGGCTGCTATCTTGTTCCTACACTGTCTATTATGCATACGTCCAAGACATATTTCGAGCACAAAGAAGGTGTGCTTGAGTACTTAAAAGATAAGACTAACGCCGCTTATGAAGCACATTATAAATCGCTTGAACTCGCAAGGAACGCAGGCGTTAAGATCGCGATGGGCTGTGATTTCTTAAGTGATGCAGAGTTCGGATGCTCATATGATAAGTCGACAATGGAATTCGAGAGAATGAAGTATGCGGGATTCACACCGCTTGAGATAATAACCATGGCTACCAAGAGAGGGGCGGAACTCATGCTTGCGTCAGACAGACTCGGTACTGTCGAGGAAGGTAAACTGGCTGATTTGATCTACGTAGAGGGAGATCCTTCAGAGGATATACTTTTGATGACTGATCAGAGGAATGTCCGGGTAGTGATCCAGGACGGCAGGATAGTAAAGGATGAAACAAAATGAGTATAAGGATATATCCGGAATATTTTAACGACGTATTCGGGCCGATAGCCAATCCGGGTTCGAGTTCTCATATGTCCGGACCATGCAGAGCTGCTTATATTGCGCATTCAATGCTCGGCGAGGATGTTGTGAAGATCGAGATATATCTGGACAAAAGAGGCTCTTTTGCAGACGGCTTCGGTCAGATGAATGAAGATATAGGTATGCTCAATGGGTCATACGGAAATAAGCCTGATAGCGAAGGATTTTTTGAGATCAAGGATACACTTAAGGCAAAAGGCATCTCATATGAATTCATTTTTACCGAATTGGAAGTCAGCTCTCATCCTAATGCCATGAAGTTCGTTCTCACAGGGACGACTGGCAGGAAAATAATGCTGTCCGCCAACTCAATCGGAGGTGGAATGATCGAAGTAGTCTCTTTGAACGGATTTGCATTCTCCGGGAAAGGTGACTACTGGATGATTCTGGTATTTGCCAACAAAACATCTGCCGAAGGATATGACAACAGTGTCACTGACTATATCCGAAAGAATCATAATGTGTTGGCGGAGGGAATCTCAGATACTCGCAATGACAGCGAGGATACTGTATATGGAAGACTACTGTGGTATGCAGTGGATGAAAGACCTGACAGGAAGAGACTGTCTGTAGCATTAGGCACAGAAGAAGTATATCTGTTGGAACCGGTTCTACCGGTAGTCACAACCGATAGAAAGAAGCCACAGAAGTATAGTTCAGTGACGGAGTGGAGAAAAATGGCTGAGACCGGGAACAAGAGTATGTATGAACTTGCTGTTGAATATGAGGTTGATGCGTCCGGATGGAGCGAAGAAGAAGTGGCGTATTATATGCGGGATGTGGTAGGAAAGGCTCTTTGCAGACGGATAAGTGCACTGTATGAGGATGAGAGTTTGCTTGTTATTAATCCTTTTAGAACCATTTATCACAGGGAATGGGAAACGTCAACCCGCAATAGCCGCTTGGTAAACGGTGTGACGAGGAAAGCGATACATTATATGCACTCCGCTCAGGCACAGATGCGGGATGTTTTGGACATACCGGGACCTATGAGCAATGGCGCCGGATATTTATTCTCTGTACTTAAGGCGGTTAGTGAAGAGTATGATTTGCCGGAGGAAGCGCTTTACAGAGGGCTTTTTGTTGCGGCGTCTTTTGGTGCGATGGCTTATACTAATACAGAACCTACCGGTGAAATCATCGGATGTGCCGGAGAATGCGGTGTGTGCGCAGCAATGACAGCTGCTGCTATCGTTGAGATGCTGGGAGGTACTGCGGAACAGATAGAGAATGCAGCATCTTTTACTCTTCAGGCGGCAATAGGTTGGCCGTGTGACCCGGTTCCGGGAGGACAAGGTACACCATGTACGGCAAGAACGCTTTTTATAGTATCAATGCCGCAGGTATATGCGCAGTGGGCCATGTCAGGTGCAGCTTGTACGATCTCGTTTGATGAAGTGTTGAAAACGGCAGATGCTGTGGGAAGAAGTATGTCGGATGACCTCCTGTGTACATGCAGAGGGGGATTGTGTGCAACAGCTTCCGGAAGGAAATGCGCGGAGTTATTCAAAAAAAGCAGGGAACAAAAAACAGAATAAAAACTGTTGACATACATACCGGTATGAGTTATTATTCTAAACAGTAAAACATATTATTCCCACTGATATAGTGGGAAAGAGTCAAGAGCTCTGTGATAAGGAGGAGAATATGAATGTTAAGAAGACAGCTGCTTTGGCAGTAGGAGTTATTGTGCTCGCGGCAGCACTCGTATTTGCAGGTATCGGCATTCACAGCACATATGCTACAAGCCATAGCGAACCTGCGGTGTCTGAGGAGTGCGGCGGTTGCTGCAAATAGGATTGGAAGAGGTATATGGCTATGGGATTTAATGAGAAGGTCCATGCCTATATAGCAGGTAGATATTATATTCATCTGACCGAAGCATTTGGCAGACGTGGTGAACAGGCATTTCTTCATGCAACGCAGTATTATGCTTTGCAACGTGGCAGGAGAATGGCACAGAGAGCAATTCGTGATGGAGCTGAGCTTACACAGGCTTCATACAACTACTATGGAGAATGGATAAGTACCGAGGATGTCAAGAAGGATGGAACGGCCAATGTTTTTGAAAGAGATGCCCAAGGAAATATGGTAGTTACAGTTTGCCCTTGGTATGCACAGTTTAAGGCGATGGGTCTGACAGATGCCGGAGCATTGTACTGCAGCGACCTTGACGCTTCGATCTCCAGAGGCTTTAATCCTGCACTCGGATATGAGACGGTACAGACTCTTCATGAATCGGAATGTTGCATACACAGGTTAAAAAGCGGCGACATATTCGAGGGAAGTGATAAGGGGAAATTCCCGGGCGGTATTAAGGACTTTGAATACCATTGTGCACACATATACTGGTCATTCAGAGAGGTTGCAGCCTCTATATTCAAAGAAGAGGGTGATGATGTTGGCAAGGCTGTTCTTGTGGACGTTGAACTGGAATATGGTACAGAATATGCTGATAGCATCAGGCAATATAGTGACACGAATTTTAATGTCATTGATTAGATGGAAGGACATATCTTAATGAGTAGAACGATAGGGTTTATAGGCGGCGGCAATATGGCAGAAGGAATTATCAGAGGACTGATTTCTTCAGGTTCAGTCAAGGCTGATTCCATTTTTGTGAAGGAGATACTTGCGGAGAGGCAAAAGTATCTTGCAAAAAAGCATAATGTGAATATTGTAAATGATTATTCGGATCTGTCTAATAAAGCGGATATCATTGTTATGGCAGTAAGACCACAGGACGCAGAATCTGCCTGCAAGGGGATTGCGGAAAATCTTGATTCACGACACATCATAGTGTCGATTTGTGCAGGTATCAGGATAGATAAATTGAGAAGCTGGATTGGTAATAATGTAAAAATAGCACGTATCATGCCCAATACTATGATTGAATCAGGACGTGGTTACAGTGCACTGGCAGTTGAAGATGATTTTTCAAATCAGGAAAGGTCTGATGTAAGAGTAATAACGGATGCTATAGGCAGGACTATGTATCTTGATGAAAATAAATTCGATGCGTTCACGGCACTTTCATGTGCAGGTCCGGAGTGGTTCATTTTGTTTGCCGTTGCACTTACAGATGCCGGAGTAGAGATTGGTATATCAAGGGAAGAAGCAAGGGCAATTGTTTATGAGAATATGGTTGCGACAGGAAGTGTCCTTGCATCCACAGATAAGCATCCATATCAGATTACTGATGAGATGAATACACCGGGTGGGATAGGTATAGCGGGATTCCACAGTTTCCAGAATTCCGGACTTCATGGAAGTGTAATGGATGCTATATGTGCGGCATATAGAAGGACAACTGAGCTCGGATAATTGCAAGTATTTTATGGCCTGAATGATTATCGCTTGAAAAACACAGTTATATTAATTAAGGGGATACAGGATGAGTAAGGTCAACAAAGAAAGACTTTTTAAGACATTTAAGGAACTGGTTGAGATCGATTCGCTTACATACGGTGAACGCAAGATGGCGGATGCGCTTAAGGCTAAGCTTGAAGCTAACGGCTTTGCGGTGTACGAAGATGAAAGTGCTTCCGTAACAGGCTCTGATGCGGGCAATATACATGCAGTGCTTTCAGGAGATGGCGATGCGATACTTTTCATGGCGCATATGGATACCGTTAAGCCGGGAGAAGGTAAAAAGGCGATACTGCATCCTGACGGAAGTGTCACAAGTGACGGGACAACTGTGCTTGGAGCCGATGATGCGGCAGGAATAGCAGAGATACTTGAAGCCGTAGAGGAGATAAGGGAAGAAGGAATCGGTCACCGCAGTATCGAGGTGCTTTTTACGGTAGCCGAGGAAGCTTACTGTGTGGGTGCAAGTGCTTTTGACTTTGACAGGATAAAGGCTGACAGAGCATATATACTTGACAGAGCCGGAGATATCGGTTCCGTAACAGTAACGGAGCCCACACTTATATCTTTTGAAATAGAAGTAAAGGGAAAGGCCAGTCATGCGGGATTTGAACCCGAAAAGGGTGTAAATGCCATTGTGATAGCCTCCAAAGCCATTGCAACTCTTCCGGTAGGAAGAAAGGATGAGGATACGACGCTGGCTGTGGGGGTGATAGAAGGTGGGATAGCGACGAATGTCGTGCCGGATACAGTTAAGATAAAAGGTGAGATACGAAGCCAGATACATGATAAGGCTTTAGAGACACTTGATGAGATAAGAGAAGCGTTCTACTCACAGGCCAAGGCTTACGGCGGACAGAGCGCTCTTGAGTATGATATACATCTTAAGGCGTACAGAGTCCCCGATGATTCGCCGGCACTATACGGATACAGGAAAGTCATTGAGGATAAGGGTATAGCTTTTGCACCGGAGATATCATTCGGGGGAAGTGACTGTAACATATTAAGACAGAAGGGGATAGACGGGATCACTATAGCCAATGCCATGTGGAATATACATACGACGGATGAGTATACCTTCGTAGGAGATATGGCTAAGGTGACGGAGATAATAAAGGAAATGATGATGCAATCACCCAGACAGGAGGAAAACCATGAGCAGAAAAGTTAAAAACGTATCACAGACTAAGACAGTGTATTGTGCACTTATGGCAGCGATCACATGTATCGCAACAATGGTAATAAGAGTGCCGTCCATCGGAGCCGTGGGCTATGTCAATATAGGTGACACAGCGGTTCTTTTATCGGCATGGCAGATAGGAGGAGTGTACGGAGCTCTGGCAGCAGGAGTAGGGTCGGCTCTTGCCGATCTGCTTGCCGGATATGCGTATTATGTACCGGGAACCTTTATCATCAAGTTCCTTATGGCACTTGTGGCATCGGTACTTATCGGCAGGGCGGGAAGACATTTTACAGAGGAAAGCAGAGTTAAGTGGATCGCAGCGCATGTGATATCGGGAGTAGCTGCGGAGCTTATTATGATCACAGGCTACTTCTTCTATAAAGCACTGATCCTCGGCAAAGGCTTTGCGGCAGCAGTACCGTCCGTATTCACCAATATCGCACAGGCCATCACCTGTCTTATCACAGCCATAGCGGCGGCGATATTGCTTAAGAAGGCTAATTTTAATATGGAGTGAACAGCCTTAAATTAAAAAGAAATAACAAAGAAGCCTTGACAGAGGCTTCTTTTTATACTAGAATAAATTGTGTACAATAAAATAGCAAACAATATTATTACAATACAGAGTCGGGAGGATATAGAATGACTGATAAAGAACTGATAATGCAGAGGAAAAGTGTCCGCACATATGATGGTAACAGTCTAAGTGAAGAAGATAAGAAGTCAATAACGGATTATATGCCACAATGCACCAATCCGTATGTTATTCCCGTTGAGTACCGGGTTCTTGATGCTAATGAGTATGGACTTACATCCCCCGTCATAGCAGGTGGCGTAACATATATTGCGGGGAAGCTAAGACGTATGCCGCATTCGGAGGAAGCCTTCGGATATTCCTTTGAGAAGCTTCTGTTATATGCGAGCTCACTCGGTCTAGGCAGCGTGATGATCGGAGGGACAATGAACAGGGAAGCCTTCGAGAAGGCAATGGAGCTGGGCAGTGATGAGGTGATGCCTTGTGTGTCTCCGTTAGGCCATGCCGCGGATAAGCGTTCTGTCAAGGAAATGCTGATGCGCAAGGGTATCAGAGCAGATTCAAGGCTTAAAGCCAATGAACTCTTTTTCATGGACAGCTTTGACAGACCGGTCACTGAGACTGAAGAAGGTGAACTTAAGGATGCATATGAAATGGTAAGGTGGGCACCTTCCGCAGTGAATAAGCAGCCTTGGAGACTTGTAAGGACCGGTGAAAGGATTCACTTTTATGAGAAGAAGAGTAAGGGATATACAGACAGCACAGGCTTTGATATGCAGAAGATAGATATGGGAATAGCCCTGTATCACTTTGAGCTCGGTGCCAAGGCAACAGGTTATTCACCGGTGTTCGAAATCAATGAGCCCGATCTTATCCATCCAGCGGATACGGAGTATATCGCAACCTATGTATTGAAGTAGATAGGAATGAGGCGGTGTAAGGAACGGCAGGAAGGTATGAGGTTTGACAATGGATAAAGAATTCGATATACAGGAGTATATGACTAAGGGTGTTGAGACCGTGGTAAGGGATGCTATGAGGGCTACTCTTAAGAATCCCAAGGAGAGTCTGTACATGGTAAAATTCGCCGCAGCCAGTAAGACAGCTTCTAAGAAACGTAAGGAGGCTGAGAAGAATGGCGAACACATACCGCCGTTCTTAATAGCCAGCATAACAAGCAACTGCAACCTGCATTGTGCCGGCTGTTATTCACGCTGTAATCATGCTACAACGGATGAAGCGCCCGTAAGCCAGCTTAAGGGTGAGGAATGGCTTAAGATATTCGATGAGGCGGATGACCACGCGGGAGGGTGTGTGCTGTATGAGAAGAGGGAAGAAGTGGAGGCACTGCTTGCCCGTTAAGTCTGTATAATGCTTATTCGGAATACCGGTTGAAGTACAGATCGACCAATTCACGGGGACTTGAGATGATGGCATCGGCGTGATTATCCTCAAGTTCCTGTCTGTCTCTGAATCCCCAGAGTACACCGACAGTGAACATGCCTGCGGCCTTGCCGGTCTTCATATCTGTGGATGTATCGCCCACATAGATAATGTCTTCAGGCTTTTCTTTGAAGACATCCGCAATAAGAAGCGCTCCGTCAGGCGCGGGTTTACGGGGCATATCCTTCACGTTGCCCTGAATATGCATGAAGATGTCTTCGCCATAGAGCTTATGAACCACCTCAACAGCCTGTCTGTGAGGCTTGTTGGAGAGAACGGCTAGCTTAATATCTCTTGCCTTTAACTCCCTTAAGGTCTCCGGCATACCTTCATAGGCTCTGATGTTGTAGTCTGCGTGCTCGGAGAAGGTCTTGCGATATGCTGCCCTAAGCTCATCATAGCGGCTGCAAGAAGCGTCACCATCAGCAATAAGCATACGCCTTACAAGCTCATCAGCTCCGTCTCCTACGAAGTAGCGGAAGCGATCCTTATCAAAGGGTGCAAGTCCCAGCATCCTTAGAGCAAGATTGGCGCTGTATGATATTGAATCGAGTGTATCGGACAGAGTACCATCCAGATCGAAGATCATTCCCATGAGTATGTTATGCTCCTGACTGTTGCCTTTAGTTGGGTTATTATATATCAGTATCCTACTTTTGCCGGCGGGATAAACCGTCCACCGGACGGTTTATTATATCATAAATTCTGTATAAGAAAAACGGCCGTGGACTAGAAGAGCTCCACGACCGCTTTTTTCTGAAGTTTGCCGATAGTTTTGTCTGCTATGGCCGAATACATCCGGTATGCAAGATTACGATCCGTTACGTATTTTTCTTCACCGAGTATTCCCCAACCTGCAAAAAAGCTTCCGTCATTACAACTGATTATGTAGTTCATGGATTGTTCCTCCTTTCTTTTGGGTTTATCGTAATATAACACCCGCATTTACTAAAATCAACTAAAATAGTTGACATAAATTTCAAGCTAAGGACCTTAATTTTGTAAAAATTGCCTATTATGAAAATTAAAAACACTTATTTAGTTAAAATATACAATTACACCAGACTAAAATTGTGCAATATTACCAAAGAATGTATCAGTGATTACGCTGTGACATTTTGTGTTATTCTGTAATATTCTGAGGTTTAAGTCTCTTTTAAGCATTAGATATAGAATTTTAATGGTATTATTATATATAACTGCGTTATAATATATCCGTCCGGTACAGGTCATCCGATGTATCGCTCCATGAGCATATGACAAAGGGTGTCATTATCGGATATGGCACAGTGACGGCAGATATAATGAATGGAATTAGAGATTAGAGAGGCTAAGAAGATGTATTACTTTGATTCGACATATATATATTTAATACTGGGAGCAGTCATTACCCTTGCAGCAAGCGGATATCTGCACCTTACATATAATAAGTATAAATTCATGCATAACAGTAACGGATATACGGGCGAGCAGGTTGCGGAGATGATAATAAGGTATGAGAACCTGCAGGGAGTAGGCATAGGACAGGTAGCAGGCAGCCTTACGGATCATTATGATCCGAGGAATAAGCGGGTGTGTCTGTCGGATGGTGTATACAGAACAGCCACCATTGCTTCTGCTGCGGTAGCTGCTCACGAATGCGGACATGCCATCCAGCATAAGGAAGGGTATGCGCCTTTAAGATTCAGGAGTGCGCTTGTGCCGTATGCCAATATCGGCTCTAAGTTGGGCATACCGATCATTTTGCTTGGCTGGTACTTCGGACTGGATTTCCCGATGAGAGGCGGTGGTGTCTTCAGCGTGGCCACTATAGGCATATGGGTATTCTCCCTTGCCATACTCTTCCAGATAGTTACGCTTCCCGTGGAGATAGATGCCAGCAGAAGGGCACTTGAAGTGATAGCAAGAGAGAATATCTTAGAGGGTAAGGAACTTGGTGGAGCAAGGAAGATGCTGATCGCGGCGGCACTTACCTATGTGGCGGCAGCAGCGTCCGCAGTACTTCAGCTTATGAGACTGCTTATGCTTAACGGCAGAAGAAGCAGGCGTTGATACGTCAGAAGTCCTGTCAATACAGGGCGCAGATGATTAATGATGATGCGGATAATTGGAAAGACGCAGACCGTAGAATCCTATCAGCCTGCGTCTTTATCTTTGATTTTATATTCTATATATCGACAGCCTGACGTGGATTCTTAACACTTTATAAAAAATATGTCATGTATATTGACATATTTTTTTTATGAGTTATAATCGACATATGTCGAAAACGAGATATGATACATTGTATCCGGATCGGAGGGAAAGATGGCTAGACCGGCGAGAAGCAGAAAGATATGTGTAGTACCGAGGTTCAGACTCTTCGGTACACATGAAGGCAAGGAAGGCAGTGACAGATTAAGCGGTAATACTGCTTACGTCAATGAACGCAGGGTTGTATTAAGCCTTGATGAATATGAGGCCATCAGGCTTATTGACTATCTCGGAAGGACTCATGAGCAGTGCGCCGCCCATATGGGCATATCAAGGACCACAGCTACGGAGATATATGAAAGAGCCAGATTCAAGCTTTCTGACATGATAATAAACGGCAAGGAACTGGTGATAGACGGAGGAAGTGTATCCGTATGTGACGGTAAGGTCAACTGTGTGGGAGCCTGTGGCGGAGGCTGTGGCAGTACGGATGATGGCGGTATGTGTGTGGTTGCGCGTAATACTGCATGCTCTAGGAAATAAGGAGGGATCAAGGTGAGCGAACTTTTAAGCATTAAGGGCCTTAAGGCAGGAATAGAGGATAAAGAGATACTTCACGGAGTAGATCTTAATGTGGGAGAAGGAGAAGTACATGTGATAATGGGACCCAACGGTGCGGGTAAGTCCACACTGGGCTCTGTCATAATAGGAGATCCGGGATATGAGGTCACAGGCGGAAGCATAAGCTTTGGCGGTGAGGACATTACAGGCGAGGATACGGACAAGATCGTTAAGAAAGGACTTTTCCTGACCTTTCAGAATCCTATAGAGATTCCGGGGATCACATTAAGCAACTTTATCAAGACAGCATTGGAGCTCCACACAGGAGAACGTATCAAGCTGTGGGATTTTAAGAAGAAGCTTAAAGAGACTATGGAAGTGCTCCAGATGGACCCTTCATATGCAGACAGGGACCTTAATGTTGGCTTCTCAGGTGGAGAGAAGAAGAAGTCTGAGATACTGCAACTGCTTATGCTGCGACCAAGGCTTGCCATTCTTGATGAGACCGATTCAGGACTTGATGTGGATGCGGTTCATGTGGTGTCTAAGGGAGTGGAAGAGTATAAGAAGCAGGTAGGCGGAGCATTGCTTATAATCACCCATAGCACAAGGATACTTGAAGCGCTTAAGGTTGACAGGACTCATGTGCTTGTAGACGGCAGGATCGTGGCAGAGGGTGATGCCGGATTGATAGATGAGATCAACAGAGACGGTTTCGAGAGATTCCTGCAGGAACAGTAACAACAGGTGCCGGAATGGAGACTTTTTATGAAAGAAAAGACACAGGTAGATGATATAGACAGAAGTCTGTACGACTTCAGATTCGAAGATAAAGATGCCTACAAGGTTAAGGAGGGGCTGACAGAGGATATAGTCAGGCAGATATCCGATGAGAAGAATGATCCCGAATGGATGAGGGAATTCAGACTTAAAGCCCTGAAAATATATAATGAGATCAATATTCCGGATTGGGGACCTTCCCTTGAAGGTCTGGATATTGACAATATAGTCACTTATGTACGCCCCAATACGGAGAGGATGCATACAAGCTGGGAGGATGTGCCTGAGGATATCAAGGATACATTCGACAGGCTGGGGATACCGCAGGCGGAGCGCAAGTCTCTTGCGGGTGTGGGAGCGCAGTACGATTCCGAGCTTGTATATCACAACATCAAGGATGATGTGGCGAAGCAGGGTGTCATATATACGGATATAGAGAGTGCCTTAAGCGGTGAATATGCGGATATGATACGTGAGCACTTCATGAAAGCGGTTCCGCCTACGGATCACAAGTTCGCTGCCCTGCACGGTGCGGTATGGTCCGGAGGCTCCTTCGTATATGTACCGGCAGGCGTACATCTGGATATTCCGCTTCAGTCCTACTTCAGACTCAACGCCAAGGGAGCAGGCCAGTTCGAGCATACCCTTATTATAGTGGAGGAGGGTGCATATCTGCACTTCATAGAGGGCTGCTCAGCACCTAAGTATAATGTGGCGAATCTCCATGCCGGCTGCGTGGAGCTCTATATAGGTAAAAACGCTACTCTGAGATACTCTACCATCGAGAACTGGTCTAAGAACATGTATAACCTCAATACCAAGCGTGCCATAGTGGAAGAGGGTGGCAAGATAGAGTGGGTATCGGGTTCCTTCGGTTCGCATATATCATATCTGTATCCCATGAGCGTGTTAAATGGCAGGGGTGCGAGAGCGGAATTCACAGGTGTGACCTTCGCAGGCGAAGGACAGAATCTGGATACGGGGACCAAGGTAGTCCATAATGCCAGCGATACATCCTCATATATCAATACCCGTTCCATCAGCAAGTCGGGTGGTATCAATACATTCAGAAGCTCTGTCATAATAGCCAAGGATGCCCATGGCAGCAAGTCGGCGGTGTCATGTGAGTCCTTAATGGTAGATGATATCAGTCGTTCTGATACGATCCCTGCAATGGATGTACGATGCGCAGATGCTGATGTAGGGCACGAGGCCAAGATAGGAAGGATAAGCGATGAGACGGTATTCTACCTGATGAGCAGAGGCTTATCCGAGGAAGAGGCCAGAGCTCTCATAGTCAGAGGCTTTGCAGACAATGTGAGCAAAGAGCTTCCGCTTGAATACGCAGTGGAGATGAACAACCTGATAAGTCTTGAGATGAAAGGAAGTATAGGATGATGGATGATACGAAGAATATATGCATTAATAAGCTTCCGGCAAGAACATGGAACAGACTTAAGATGAATGAGACCTGTATAGAGCTTGATATTAAGCCTGTGCGGGCGGTATATAAGGAGGAGATTCCCGACGGTGTGGACAGAGTAGCGGGCAGGGCTGTAGGACCAATGTCGGATATTCCTGTTAATACGGGGCTTGGAGAGGAATTCGATGCTTTGCTTTCCAATACGGGCATCAAGCCTGAGGGATATATAACCGAAGAGGGAGTTAAGGCTAAGAAGCCGCTGTATATCTTCTATAAAGGCGGTCGCCATGAGGGAGAGAAGTCTGAGGGAGAGGACAGAGTAAGTCTTCTTGATTTTACAATAGGAGAGGAAAGTTCCCTTACCGTGATACAGGATATTGCAGATGATGACAGCGCCGGAGCGTACAATTTCATCCTGCAGAATAAGTATCATATAGCTGAGGGAGGAAGCCTGACACTGATACAGGTGAACAGACTGGGAAGAGAGGTGAGCCTGTATAACGATATAGGAGGCTATGTTGCAGACGGTGGGCGCTTTAATCTGATTCAGGTGATCCTTGGAGGCGGAGTTAATTACTACGGCTCCAATACCGGATTGAGCGGCAGGGGCAGCGGGGTAAGCATTGATGTGGCATATTCGCTTGACGGAGACGCTGTGCTTGATATGAATTATGTGGCGGATCACCGTGGAAGAAATTCGGAGAGCAATATAGGCGTAAACGGCGTCATGAAGGGCAGAGCCAGGAAGCTTTTCAGGGGCACAATAGACTTCCACAAGGGCTGTGGCGGAGCTAAGGGCGCCGAGCTTGAGGATGTGCTGTTGATAGATGATACCATAGTCAATCAGACTATCCCACTTATCCTCTGTGACGAAGAAGATGTGGAGGGTGCTCACGGAGCAACCATAGGACGGCTTGATGAGCATCTGCTGACCTATATGAAGTCGAGAGGCATAAGTGAGAAGGATGCATATGTGCTTATGGAGAGAGCCAAGATAGATGCGGTGGCAGGTAAGATAGAGGATGACAGGACAAGGCGCATCATAAGTAAGCATATGGGTGATGATTGAGAGGGATCGGCTCTTAGCCGCCGGATATAACAGGCTTAGGTAAAAGCAGGTAAAGGTATAAAGGTATAGAGGGATATGGAAATCATAAGATTGGATGACAGTGTGAGGGATGAATTCCCTCTTATAAAAGAAGCGGATATTGCATATCTGGATAACGGGGCGACGACCCAGAAGCCGGAATGTGTGATTGAGGCTGTGGAAGAATATTACAGGAGGCATAATGCCAATCCATTAAGAGGCATATATGAGCTAAGCGTGGAGGCTACGGATGCTTATGAGGAATCCCGTCAAGCGGTGGCAGATTATATCGGGGCGGGAGATGCAAGTGAGATCATCTTCACCCGTAATGCTTCGGAGAGTATCAATCTTGTAGCGTACAGCTATGGAATGAGTGTGTTGAATGAAGGCGACGAGATAATAGTAAGTACCGCCGAGCACCACAGCAATTTCCTTCCTTGGCAGCGGGCGGCAGATGCTAAGGGCGCAAGGGTAGTATTCTTCGATCCCGAAGAGGATGGAAGCTTTGATCTTAATAAGCTTAAGGACCTTATAAGTGAGAAGACAAGGATACTTGCCATGACACAGATATCCAATGTCATAGGCAGGATCAATGATATTAAAGCCATGACTGACCTTGTGCATGAGGCCGGAGGAGTGGCGGTAATAGACGGAGCTCAGGCGGTGGCACATATAGGTGTGGATGTTAAGGAGCTCGGTGCGGACTTCTATGCTTTCTCAGGACACAAGATGTATGCACCAATGGGAATAGGCGTGCTCTACGGAAGAAAGGAACTGCTTGATAAGATGCCGCCCTTTCTGTACGGCGGGGAGATGATAGAGACCGTGACCAAGGAGAGAACGGTATATGCCGAGCTTCCGCATAAGTTCGAGGCAGGAACCGTCAATGTTGGTGGTGCGGTAGGACTTAAGGCAGCCATAGAGTTCATAGACAGGTATGGCTTCGAGCAGATAGTTGCCAGAGAGAATGCGCTGACGGCTAAGGTCGTGAATGCCATGAATGATATGCCGTATGTGAAGATAATAGGCGGTAGGAAGGCATGCAATCATCACGGGATCGTAGCCTTCAGGATAGAGGGTGTGCATCCTCATGATGTGGCGCAGATATTCGCTGACGCCGGTGTGTGCGTAAGAGCAGGACATCACTGCGCAGAGCCGCTTCACAGATATCTGGGAGAGCTTGCGGGAACAAGAGTCAATTCCAGTACCAGATTAAGCGTAGGGATATATAATACGGAAGCGGAGATCGACAGATTTCTGGATGTGCTGTCCGGTATAAGAAGCAGAATGGGATATTAGTAATCAGTAAAGTAAAGGTAAAGAATCGTAATATAGATTTGAAAATAAGGTAAATTCGGAAAATGGCTGATATAAACAACACTCTGTATAATGAAATAATCAATGAGCATAACTTAAGACCATATCACAAGCACAGCATAGAGGGAGCCAATTACACATTGGAAGGGGTAAATCCTTCCTGCGGAGATGAGATTACTTTGCACCTATGTGTAGACGGAGAAATTGTGAAGGATGGTGCTTATGAGGGTGAAGGATGCGCGATATCACAGGCATCTGCGGATATCATGCTGGATATGATAATAGGCAGGACTAAGGCTGACGCCCTTCATTTGTGTGATCTGTTCCTTCGGATGATAAAGGAGGGTATAACCGAGGAAGAGAAGGAAGAACTGGAGGAAGCAGGTATCCTTGAAAGTGTCTCCCACATGCCTGCAAGAGTTAAGTGTGCGGTGCTCGGCTGGAGAACTATGAGGGAGATATTTGAAGGCAAAGACTGACAACTGAAAGTGCTATAATCGTATTACCTGTTGACGGCTGTGAACCTTTGGGGGATAATTGCTGGTATGAAGAGGTTAAGCGGCAATATATATACTCCGGGAGGGGATTTTAGACAAGGTGATGTACATATAGAAGACGGACTTATAAGGGATGTGTGCTATAAGGGAGATAGCCTGACATATGAAGAGGCATTGGATAACGGTGAAGCACTTATCCTTCCGGGACTGGTGGATATACATACCCATGGATGTATAGGATACGACACATGCACCGCTTCATCCGATGAGATATACAGAATGGCTGAGTATGAGAGAAGCCGTGGGATAACATCATATTGTCCCACGACCATGACCATGCCTGAGGATGCTCTTAAAGAGATATGCATAAGAGTCAGTGAGGTTAAGCACAGCGCCATTAAGGGCATATATCTTGAGGGTCCCTTTATCTCCAAGGAGAAAAAGGGGGCACAGAATCCCCAATATATAATTCCTCCTGACAGTGAACTGATTGACCGACTCCTTGCTGCATCCGGCGGTTTGATAAGGTTTATAGCCATTGCACCGGAGACGGAGGGAGCGATTGAGCTTATAAGGAATAGAAGTAAGAGCCTGTGTTTTACCATTGCCCACACCATGGCAGACTATGATACGGCCATTGCTGCCATAGAAGCTGGGATAAAGCAGGTTACACATCTGTATAATGCCATGCCGTCTTATAATCACAGAGCGCCCGGAGTAGTGGGTGCTGCCTATGACAGTGATGTCTGTGCAGAGCTTATATGTGACGGGACACATCTGCATCCGGCGGTAATAAGAAGTACATATAAGATAATGGGCGCCGACCGCATCATACTTATAAGTGACAGTATGGAAGCAACGGGGAGGCCAGATGGTGAGTATGAGCTTGGCGGGCAGAGGGTTATCAAGAGAGGCAGCAGGGCGACACTTACGGACGGAACCCTTGCAGGCAGCGTATCCGATCTCTATGATTGCCTTAGATTCGCAATACTGGCAGGAATAAGAGCCGAGGATGCGATATATTCGGCCACAGCTACTCCCGCCAAGGCACTTGGGATGTATGACAGGATTGGAAGCATAGAATCCGGTAAAGCGGCAGATATTCTGATACTTAATGATAAGCTTGATATAAGTGAAGTTTTTTCCGCATAATAAAAGTCGGAAGAGCCGGCTTGGTTAAAGCTATAACAGGGAGTTCCTTACGGAACTCCCTGTGTGTGTCAGATATTAAGCTGTGCCGCAAGTTCTTCGACATGTGAAAGAGGTATGTTCATACATTCCGCAATATTTTGCTCGGACACTCCTCTTTTCAAGAAATTCATATCATATACTGATCCACAAGGAGTGATTCATGCCATTCGAGCATATCTGCAAGTGTGACATTATCAAGAACTGAGCGAACAGATTCGTCTAGCTTGTCCCACAGGCGGTTGCTTACTATATCCGTGAGGTTGTCCGAAGTAACTTCGCTTGTGTTATCTACTACCGACATATCGCCTTCTACAGCTTCAAGTATCATGCCGGCGGTATACTTATCAGGAGCATTCTCAAGCACATATCCGCCTCTGGCGCCTCGTATGCTTCTTACAAGCCCTGCTTTATTAAGCATGGCGATTATCTGCTCTAAGTATTTGTCCGAGATATCCTGCCTTCTGGCTATATCTTTGACCTTGACAGGCTCACCTGTAGAGTATATCCCCAGATCTATCATCACCTTTATTGCGTTTTTACCTTTAGTTGAAATCCACATATGTCCTCCGATCATCTGTCCATAATTCTGTCAAGTATACGATACTGTTATAACTCTTATTTTATCATTCCTACTGAATTAGTCAAGATTTATGTCGATTATACCGGAGTTCTTATATATAGCCTTGACGAAGCCATACATATATGCTAGTATCTGCATACAATCTTAATCGAATACACATTTGATTCAGGGACGTTTGTCCGATATTCCATATATTTGATTATTTGTTATAGTATTAGAGTTTTAGAGTTTTAGGGAAATAGAAGGGGAATATCACATATCTCAGGCTATTGTCTGTATGTCTTTTCATGTGTATGCGATGAAGATAAGTATGCACATGGAGGATGATATATGGCAAAAGACGAAAAACTGAATAATGATGCAGCCGTGGAATGCGTAGATTACCACAATCACGACACCTGCGACAACTATGACAGCATGGATATCGCATATCAGAACAAGGACATTATGTCCAAAGTGCTTGCGGATAACTATGCCGACGCTTTCTATGAGGTGCTTGGACTTACCATCCCAAGGATAGTAGAAGCAAAGCCTACTAATCTGCCTGCGATAGAAGCCAATGAGCTTCGTATGGACAATCTATTCCTCTTGGCTGACGGCTCATATGCTATCATTGATTATGAGAGTTCTGCCTCAGACGAGAATAAGATCAA